>ENA-UOWO01006705-UOWO01006705.1-activated-sludge-metagenome-genome-assembly--contig:-NODE-6705-length-11683-cov-5.136739_pt1 | contig 11683 bp, 7 predicted proteins | sample MGYA00238148_ERZ761564 | MGnify/ENA primary metagenome ERZ761564 (study PRJEB28885, sample SAMN05720194) | activated sludge metagenome | isolation source: Anaerobic digester | place: USA...
CATCTACTCCATCCAGATGCGGGATGGTGTAAAGCTGTTTACCGTGGTATACGAACCCAAAGACCAGAGCAAAAAGTACCCCATTCTTTTTCAGCGGACACCCTACGGAGTTGGTCCATATGGTCCGGACGAATATAAATCGCAGTTGGGCCACAATGAACTTTTACAGAAAAGCGGCTATATTTTTGTTTTCCAGGATGTGAGAGGGCGATATATGTCGGAAGGTCAGTTTGTGGATGTTCGACCTTATAAGCCTGTAAAAAAAGGAGCCAAGGACATTGACGAATCCACAGATGCATTTGACAGCATTTCCTGGCTTCTCAAGAAACTGAAAAACCACAACGGGAATGTTGGAATGTGGGGAATTTCATATCCAGGCTTTTATGCGGCCATGGGTGCTCTTTCGAATCATCCCAATCTTGTGGCGGTTTCACCACAGGCGCCGGTGATGGACTGGTTTGCCGGTGACGATTTTCACCACAACGGTGCCTTTTTCCTGCCTCACGCCTTTAATTTTTTCAGTTCATTCGGAAAAGTACGGAATGCACTCACCATAGAAAACAATCCTGGTTTTAATCATGGTACACAGGACGGATACTATTTTTTCAAGCAGATGGGTCCTCTGGAAAATGCCAACAAAATGTATCTCAATTATGAGATCCCTTTCTGGAATGACCTGATGGCTCATTCGGAATACGATGCCTTCTGGAAGGAACGCAGCGCTCTTCAGCATTTCAAAGGAATCAAAGCTGCCACTCTGGTTGTGGGCGGATTGTTTGATGCCGAAAATCTGTACGGTGCCATCAACCTGTACCAAAGCATCGAAAAGAAAAATCCCAAGGCCAGTAACCTGTTGGTGATGGGTCCCTGGAGTCATGGACTTTGGGCGAAAGGAGATGCTCAGAATCTGGGGCCTATTAATTTCGATTCCAAAACCGGTGTTTTTTACAGGAACAAGATTGAATTCGAATTCTTCAACCATTACCTGAAAGGAAACACCGAACTGGAGCTTCCGGAAGCCTACATGTTCGAAACCGGTACAAACGTCTGGAAAGCTTACAAAACCTGGCCTCCGCAGGAAGCAGAGGAAAAAGAACTGATCTTCTTCCCGTCCGGAAAATTGTTGTTCAGTCCGGAAGGCCTGGGCAGCAACAACAGTTTCGACGAGTATACAAGTGATCCTGCCAAGCCGGTCCCGTTTACAAACAGCATCACCACTCAGATGACGAAAGAGTATATGGTGGAAGATCAGCGGTTTGCAGCCCGCCGCCCGGATGTTCTGGTGTATGAGACCGAACCTTTGAAAGAAGATGTGACTATGACCGGTCCCCTCAACGCCGAACTGTTTGTATCTCCCAGCACCGATGATGCCGATTTCATTGTAAAGTTGATTGATGTCTATCCTGATCAGGGAGCAGAAGTCGACAACAGCACAAAATTAGGTGGTTACGAAATGTTGGTTCGGGGAGATGTGATGCGGGCCAAATTCCGGAACAGTCTTGAAAAGCCGGAGCCGCTTACCATCAATGAAGTGAACGAAGTGAAGTTTCAGTTGTGTGACATCAACCACACGTTCAAGGCAGGGCACCGGATTATGGTCCAGGTCCAAAGCAGTTGGTTCCCTTTGGTGGATCTCAACCCACAGAAATTCATGAACATTTTCTCAGCCCGCAAGGAGGATTTCCAGAAATCCAGGATCAAGATTTTCCATACAGCACGCTACCCAAGCAAAGTGCGGTTCATGGAACTTAAGAAGTAACAGGCCTCAGTCGCTGGATCAACCGGAATCCGGTCTCACTCTTTTCTATTTCTGCCAACGTTCCGAACACAAGCGGATAGGTTGGAACACCGTGTCCGCTTTCCAGTCCGGAAAAAAGAGGGACTCCTTCCGGCAGTTTTTCTTTCACCATTTCCAACAGAGAGAGAGGAAACCTGTCTGGCTCACAATCGGTAAACTGACCCAGTACAACGGCCTTGACACCTTCGTACATTCCACTTTGACGCAACTGTTCCAGCATGCGGTCGATCCGGTAAAAGTATTCCCCGATTTCTTCCAGAAACAATACCGAGCCAGAAAAAACACCCGCCTTCAGTTTTCCTGCTGAATGCGAAATCATAGTAAGATTTCCTCCGGCCAATGGCCCGTTGATGCCTTGGGCGTCCTGCCTTTCCGGAATTAACGGATACAGAACAGACGGTAACTCACCGTTCAAAATACGGACAAGCGATGTGCAGGCTACCGATTGTTCCGGTCTGCTGAAATGCACCACCATCGGCCCATGAAGCGAAGAGACTCCCAAAGAATTCAGCCGGAGATGGAGAAGAGTGATGTCACTAAAGCCAATAAACCATTTGGGCTTAGATTGAAACATATTGAAACTGAGATCCGAAAGAATGCGACCAAGTCCGTATCCTCCTCGGGTACAAAAAATGGCTTTGGCTTCGGGGTGGTCCAGTGCCCATTGCAGATCGGCTTTTCGATCGGCGTCAGTGCCGGCAAATTTTCCCCAGGATGAAAATACATTGGGGCCGGTTTCAACCCTGAATCCGATTTTTTTCAGGTTGAGAATCCCATTTCGAACCTCCTCTTCATTGGCAGAAAAGGCAGGTGCAACCACCAGAATCAGGTCGCCTTCAGTGAGAAAAGATGGAATCACGGTGGTCAATGAAATGATGGATCAGGTCCGAAAGAACGGAATTCCTTTCTGATACCTGGCATGTGTTGTATAAAATTGTGGATGATGTGAACGCTTTTTTCGTGTTTTGAGCCTGCATGGACTTTCTAATCAATCAAACCAATGGCTGAGCCAACCCGGCTGGAGAAAATCTGGGATTCCAGTATCCGATCGTTTGTTCATCATTTGAAACTGGAACGTGCCGGATCTGACAATACCCGAAAAGCCTATGCCCATGATGTGGCCATCCTGCGTAGAGTTCTGGAAGATCACCAGATTTGGAAAGCGCCATCAGATGTAAAGAAGGATGATGTTGAACTGGTTCTGAAAGAGCTGACTGAGACCGGAATTGCGGCGTATAGTCAGGCCAGGATTCTTTCCGGAATCAAGTCATTTTTTGCTTTTCTGGTATATGATGAGCAGATTAAAGACAGTCCGGCTGCGTTGATTGCAGGGCCTGTTCTTCCGCGAAAACTCCCTTCTGTTCTGGAAGTACATGAAATCGATTCGATTCTGTCTGCGATCGACACAGCACATGTGATTGGAATTCGCGACCGGATGATCATTGAGATATTGTATGGCTGCGGACTGCGGGTATCTGAACTCAGCACCCTGTTGATTTCTCAGATTTATGAAGAAGCGGGTTTCATCAAGGTGATTGGTAAAAACGACAAGGAGAGACTGGTGCCTATTGGCGAAGAAGCGATCGATGCGATCCGTCATTACCGGCGGGATGTCCGGGATCAGGGGAAAATTCACCCTGACTATGGAGATTTTCTGTTACTGAATCCGGCTGGAAGAAACCTGAGCCGTATTTCCATTTTTACAACCGTTGTACGATTGGGAAAAATGGCGGGCATCAAAAAGAAAATCAGTCCGCACACCTTTCGGCACTCTTTTGCAACCCACCTTCTTGAGGGTGGAGCCGATCTGCGAATCATCCAGGAAATGCTGGGTCATGAAAGCATCACCACAACCGAAATTTACACACATCTGGATATGGGCTACCTGCAGCAGGTAATCCGGGATTTTCATCCCAGGTCGAAGGCAGATTCCTAGACAATTGGGACGTGATATTTTTTGATAGCCTTCATATTCTGTTTATAACAAGGGATTATTTTTGCAACCCATTAAACAGGATATGTTCAGGGAATTGAAGCAAAAGCATTTTTGGATACGAAAGCAGGTAACTCTTCTTTCAGACGGTGTGCATTATTATTCGAAAGACCAGGATAATGAAACCGATATTAAGATTGAGTTTGACCAGGTTGCAAGCCGTGATAAGTGCTTTCTCAAAACGGAACGATACATCCGGGTACTTCATGTTTCCTGGTTTGTGACCGCGGTGGGTATCCTTCGAAGTGCGGTTCTATATCCATCCAACTTCGATTTCTTCATCGGCGTATTGGTCAGTCTGGGGCTTGGAATCCTTGGTTTCCTTTTGTACCGACAGGTGAAAACCCAGTACTTCTGCATTCTTCTGACCGATAATTCTGCTATGTTTTTGCTTCAAAGGGATCCGTCTGTGAAGGAAGTCGCCTCTTTTACTGATGGCTTGTACGAGCAGCGAAAAGCATTTTTCAGGAAGATTTATTTTTTCATTGATTACGACGGAGAGCGGAAACAGGAACTGGGACGCATGAAATGGTTGTTTGAAGAAAACATCATAACAGAAAATGAGTACCTGGTAGTGGTCGATGAAATCAATGAAAACCTCAGTAATCGTTAACATCGTTTGGACAGGCCAGGTATTCGACTTGCCGTCTGTACCAAAATCTGATGGAAAGGCAGGAGAATGTCGGGGTCGGGGTGTAATTTTGTCGCTTTCTCAACCAGGTGGAATTCCACAAGCAACTACATAAAACCCCATTCCTGCTGATTGCAGCTTTGTTTTTGATGATTTCCTGTGGATCTCAAAAGTCAAAAAAGAAGGATCCGTTTGCGTTTAGCTCAACAACCGATTTTTACAATGCTGAGAAATTTGAAGGGGCACAGAAAGTCCGTTATCGGTATTTGTACGCGTACAACATGAAAAAGGTATTGTATGGCAATCAGTGTGTGCATGATGTTACCCGCAAATTTGGCTTCGAGTACATTCCGGCATTTGACTCAGCAGAGGAAAAACGAAACGACCTCGAAATCTGGGCACACAACTTCGTCACCAATATTGCCATCACATTCAAGCATGGATTTCTTTGGAAACGAAAAGTGAGGAAACGAATAAAATACTGTGCGGAAAGTTCCGGCGATTTCAATGGATAGCTAAGCACAAACAAAAGGCCGGCTGTCTTTCCTTGAATGGAGACAGCCGGCCTTTTGTTTAACGTTCACTTCAGACCAATTTAATACGGAGGGTATCGTATTGATCTCAGTTCTAATTCTCTTTTACTGTTTGTTTTTCACCCACTTGTCCAGCCAGGAATCCATTTCCCAAAGCATGTGCAAAATGTTCTCCCGGGCTGCGTAGCCATGACTTTCAAACGGAAGCAATACCAGACGGGCCTTTCCGCCATTTCCTTTGATGGCCTGGAAAAGTCGCTCACTCTGAAGGGTAAATGTGCCTGGATTATTATCGGCATCGCCATGGATCAACAGAATCGGACTGCTGAACTGGTTTGCAAATGTGAAAGGCGACATTTTATTGTACACCTCGGTTGCCTGCCAGTAATTCCGTTCTTCAGCCTGAAACCCAAAAGGTGTCAGAGTACGGTTGTATGCTCCGCTTCGGGCGATGCCGGCAGCAAATAATTTGCTGTGGCAAAGCAGGTTTGCTGTCATAAATGCACCATAGGAATGGCCCATCACAGCGCACCGGTTTTTGTCAACCACACCCAGTGAATCCACATAGCGGATCGCCGCTTCGGCATCGGCTACCAATTGTTCGTTGTAGGTATCATTGGGTTCTTCTTGCCCTTTGCCGATGATCGGAAACTGGGCATCTTCCAGAATGGCAAATCCCCGGTTTACCCAGAAAACAGGCGATGCCCAGTTGATGGCTATGAAGGAATGAGGTGAATCTTTTACCTGACCAGCTGCTTTATCGTCTTTGTATTCAGTTGGATACGCTTCCATCAGCATTGGCAGTCGTCCGGATTTGGCTTTGTCGTACCCAGCAGGCAAATAAAGAGTGGCAGAAAGCTGGACTCCGTCGTTTCGTTTGTAGAAAATCTTCTGCTTGCTCACATTGGCCAGCGATAAATAAGGATTGGGCCGGAAGGTGATCTGTTTCGGTGCATCATTTTTACCGAAATTCCGGATGAACAGATTTGGCATCACTTTCGGACTTTCAATGCTGGTTATGATCAGTTTCTTTTCACGATCCAGCACACGCACAATTTGTTCGTAGGTTGATTTTCCATCGGCTCTCCATAGTCGTTTTGTTTTGCCGGAAGCGATCTCAAATTCATCCATAAACGGACGGTTTCCTTCCGGTGAGCATCCTTCTCCCTCCAGAAACAATTTCTTTCCATCTTTACTAAACTCCAGAACGGGACGGTTAAATGCATTGTATTCATTCGAAAAGGAACCCGGATCGCCGTATGCATCTTCTGAACTCCGGTCGAAAATCAATTTGGGCTCCTGTTTTTCCAGGGAAGGATTGATGGAATAGGTTCGGGTATTGCGGTTTTTCCACCAGAAATCCTGCACGATGGCGAAATCAGCCCGGCCAAAAGTGATGTCGGCGATCCTGTTTTTCAGGAAGCAAATCGATTTGGCCTGGTTAAAAGGAGCCTCAGCCTGAAACAACTGATCCCGGAATTCCGCAGGTTTGGATGGATCGCCGCCGTCCGGAGCTTCAGCCCAAACCAGAGTGGCTGGTTTGTCGCTACGCCACAGAATTTCACGCTTTCCGGCTTCAACCGCATCAAAATCAGACGGTACCTTGTCCTGAAGCGGGCGGTCATAAAACGTAGAAAGTTTCTTTCCGTCTTTGGAATGCAGATTAAACCGACTTGGAAAGAATCCATATGTCAGGGTATAGCTGTAGGGTTTAGCCAATTCTTCTATCAGCAACACATTTCCATCCGGGGAAGGCGAGAAACGTTTGTAGATGTTTTCAGGCAAAACATCCTGACTGACAGAGGCCTGAACATTCACCCGAATAATCCGGGCTTTGGCGTAGTAATCAAATTTGTCTTCATCCTGTTTGTTGCGAAGCAAATCCTGATAGGTCCGGGACGGGGCTTTGGTTCCGGTAGCATCCTGAGTAGCAGGACCTTTCGGCAGTTCTTTGGTGTCCGGGTATTTGCCTTTGTCACCTTTAAATTTCACCAAAAGGCTTTTGCCATCTGCATCCCATTGAAAGGGCATTCCCAGCACAGCATTCAGGTGTTGGGCGGATGTGGCTTTCGCCTGACCGGTGGCCAGATCGAGCAACCAAAGCTGAAGATCGGTGGTCGAAACCAGCACAAAAGCCAGGTGTGTTTCCTGCGGAGATATGCTGAGATATTGAATTTTGTACCCTGCAGGAAGCCCGGTGACGGATATTTCTTTGGCATCCGGAAGAGTGAAAAGTTTAATTCCGGTGTAATAGCTTCCCCGGGCTGCATTGAAATTTTCCGGGTTGATCCGCAATCCTGCCAGTCGCAATTCTGGTTCTGCCAGTTCTTCGAGAGATTTGTATAAGGGCCGTTCCACCTGAATCAGGTAGCGGTTGCTTTTACTGATCAGGTTCTGAACCGGTGCTTTTGTGTCGGCCAGTTCCATTATTTCTTTGGGTGGAATCTGGTAACTGGTTTGTGCCTGGAGCTGAATCCTGCCAATAAAGCATAAGATCGTAAGTGCAATCAGAGAATACGTTTTCTTCATTTCGTTATGATGGAAAGTTCAAGATTGGGAAGATTTTCTTCAAACCACAAGTTCTGTTTGCCCGAAGGCCGGAAAGAATTTCAAACGGAAAGCAACTTTTATTCGAATCTATTGTCTACTGTTTAAATAGACAATTTTCCATACCTTCGTTTTCTATTACAATTGAATGAAAGAGGCTCGTACCAAAACTCAACCCGTTGTGGATTTCAGTCAACTGAAAGATCCTTTCCTGATCGCAGGGCCATGTAGTGCTGAAACGGAAGAACAGGTTCTCGAAACAGCCAGGGAGCTGGCTAAAAATCCGGCCATTAAAGCCTATCGGGCCGGAATCTGGAAACCCCGGACAAGGCCCAATGCGTTTGAAGGTCATGGTGGACCTGCCCTGGAATGGCTTACAAAAGTGAAAGAGGAAACCGGCCTTCCGGTCACAACCGAAGTGGCTAATGCCGCTCATACAGAAGAGGCATTGAAAGCCGGAGTCGATATCCTCTGGATTGGTGCCCGCACAACGGTCAACCCGTTTTCTGTCCAGGAAATTGCCGATGTGCTCAAAGGGGTCGACATTCCGGTGATGGTGAAAAATCCGGTAACACCCGATCTGCAACTCTGGTTCGGTGCGTTTGAACGTCTTCAGAATGTGGGGCTTACCAATCTGGCTGCCATTCACAGAGGCTTCACAAGTTTTGGGAAAAGTCAGTACCGGAACGCTCCCGAATGGTCCATTCCCATTGACTTTAAACGCCAGATGCCTGGGATTCCGATCATTTGCGATCCCAGCCACATCGCAGGAAACCGGGTTCTGCTTTTCCATGTGGCGCAAACGGCCCTGGATCTGGACTATGCCGGATTGATGATCGAAACACATCCCCGTCCGGATGAAGCCTGGTCGGATGCAAAACAACAGATTACCCCCGGCGATCTGGCTTCTTTGCTTGCGAGTCTGCGTTATTCCCGTCAGGTAATTGAAGCCCAAACCGGAGTGGAAGACAAGCTCGAAGTGCTTCGTTCCCAGATTGATAAAATAGACCGGAAAGTACTCGAAGTGCTGGCTGAACGTATGCAGGTGGTCAAAGAAATCGGTTCTTATAAAAAGGAGAAAGGACTCACCGTCCTTCAGATCAGTCGCTGGTCTGATATCTTTGATAACCGGATAAAAAACGGTGCCAGTCTGGGGCTCACCGAAGAAATGATCCGGAGTTTGTTTGAGCTCATTCACCTGGAGTCTATTTCACTTCAGGAAAAAATCCTTAGAGGCGACCGAATCGACTGATTTCTCTATCAGAACAAAATTGTTAAATAAAGGCCTGATTGTTTCAGGCCTTTTTATTCATGTAAAAAAGGATTATTTGAATTCTGAATTGCGTTAATCCAAACCAAAATATCTGTTTATTTGGGCAGTGCAGGAAGGAATCAGATACCAACCCGCATATTAATTTTCATCATCAATTTAATGCGGCTATTACTGGCTTCCATACTGGTTTTATTTGTTCTAAGATTTGCACATAGCCAGTCCCGGAACATGGCGATGCACAATCCAACCGATCCCAAAACCTATTATCTAAAAACCAACACACCCTACAACATTCCGTTTGTGGTGGTGGAAAAAGGTCCGGTTTACAGCAGCACAATGAAATATTCGTATTCCGTTAACGGCGGAGATCCCGTTTCTGCGTCGGTTTCGTTTGACCAGGGACATCCGACAAGTTGTGTGAACAATTTCAATCTGTCTTCTTATCGGGTGGAGTTTGCAGTTCCACTTATTCTTTCTGCTGAAGGTTCTTACCGATTAAAAATCTGGATCGACAGTCTGGATGGTCTGGTTGATATCAATCACTCCAACGATACAATGGTCAGAAACTACAAAGCCCTGAACAATCTCCCTCCGAGGAAAGGTCTGACCGAGTATGGCTTCCACATAACCTGTGGCCCATGTGGTGAAAGTGGTCCTCCTTATCTGGAATCATTGCTCACAACATTCGAACCGTATTCTGTGCTGGTGAAGCTGCATAACTATGGAATTCCCAATTCTCCGTTTTCAAGATATGATTGCACGGAAGCCATCCAGATCGACGAAATGTTTTCAAACAGTGCTCATCCGAAATTTACCTTCAACCGGGCTGACATACGGCCATACAGTAATCCCAACTTCGCAAAATATCTGTTCTATCCGGATGTCGATTTCTGCCCGACCAACTACAATTATTTCATACAGGACATCCCTTTTTTCACGTCTGTGCCATCAGACCTCGATGTTCATCAATTCGCTTTTAATTCCGTAACAAACGAATTTTCCTTTCAGATGCAGGCCATTTTCCCCGATGATATCACATTTGCGCAGGAAACCCGAATGAGTTGCATGCTCGTGGAAGACAGCATTTACGATTATCAGTACGACAACGGAGGACCCGCTCTCGATTCAACCTGGCACAGAAATGTACTTCGGACAGTTTTCGGTGGCTCCTGGGGAAAAGCAGGATCGCTTCCTGCACAGGTGGTTGCCAATCAACCTTATACACTCAACCTTTCCGGTGTGCTGAAACCAGGCTGGAATAAACAACAGTTGTATCTGGTACCCACTCTTCAATACTATAATGCGACTGCTAATAAGAGAGAAGTGCTCAATGTGAAACGAATCCGGGTTCCGGACCTGTCGGTCTTAGCCGGAAATCTGCCTGTAAAAGAACAGAATCAGGTTTTGGTTTATCCCAATCCGGCGGACGGTATCGCATGGGTGGAGGCAGGAAAAGGGCAAGCGATTTCCGGGTGCACCGTCCTTTCGATCGACGGCAAAAAGCAATTCCGTTTTTTATCCGGACAGATCTTGAATTCTGCTGCCGTTTCCATTCCGACGAAAGACATGGCCAATGGCACGTATCTTTTAACTGTTTCTCTCACAGACGGTACCCACAAAACCATTCGGCTGGTGGTGAACCACTAATCCGGAACTGGTTACAGATCTTTCAGTTCGAGCACTTCTTTGTATGCCACACCGTCGATGTAGTAAACCGCTTCAAGGTGCATGTTTCCCGTCAACCGATTGAAATCCAGTGCGTAGGTAACCCGGCTTTTGCCACCCAGACTTTCTTCTGACCAGAAGGTAATGGATTTCATCTCCTCATAATCTGCATACCAGCCGATGGGAAGTCTTGGAACACCAACGCCCACATTGGAATAAAACCAGCCAACCGGTGCAAAATTTCCATCATAGGTTGCGTTGTTAAAGGCTTCGGAGCCATTATCCCACAAAATGATCTTTGCCAGATTGGTCGTATCCCAAATGGTTTTGGAAAAGTTGCCCAGCGAGTCTTGTTTGATCCATTGGTAATGGTCAAGCAACTTTGGTCCGGACAACAACTCGCGGGTGCTGATCTGTTTCTGCTTTTCGCAGGAAAACAATCCGATCGCAAGAAGAAGCGTGATGTACAATAGTGACTTTCTCATAATCCAGACCGGAGGGTGAATAGGTTGTAACGATAAACAATGCCAACAGAGCAGGTGAAGTAGCTGAGACTTGCCCATTTATCGATGGGAAAATCGTAAGCAGCTCCGGCGACAACCGTATTATTAAACGAAACAAAATCCTTCGGAAAACCTTTGGACTCATAGGGTCCGAGTCGGCTGTCAATTCCCCGGATATCGTTTTTATCAGTGTATTCAGAACCGATCAGTCCACCGATTCCGGCAACCAGCTGGACATTTTTCCAGATTGAACGGTAATACTCCAGACGGTACGAAAAACCGCTGGCCGAAAAAACGCCGTTTAAAGGTGAATCGAAATTAAGGCTTCGGGTGCCGTCCTTGTATTCGCGGGTGCTCACCATTCGCGAAGTGCCGTAACCAAAACTGAAATTCGCATAATGCCGTGTGGCTTTCCCGATCAGCAGACCAAATTCCAGAGGAATGCGCACATTCATATCGAGAAGTCGTTTCTGACCATCGTCGAATGCCGCCTTATAGGAATGGGTGGAATACCGGATATTATACTGAAATCCAACGCTTTCAGAGATCCAGTATTGCGCCCCCAATGAGTATGTGTATGAAAAAAGATTGCTGGAGAAAGGATCAGTGAGGGCTGATTTCCAGTAATCGTTGTAACCTTTCTGAAACTCTTTGATATCCGAATCGGTGTTGTAGGGATTGAAACCCAGACTTCCCAGAACATAAAAGTTACCGTCACCATTTCCATCTTCCTGAGCAAA
>ENA-UOWO01006711-UOWO01006711.1-activated-sludge-metagenome-genome-assembly--contig:-NODE-6711-length-11679-cov-5.202684_pt1 | contig 11679 bp, 6 predicted proteins | sample MGYA00238148_ERZ761564 | MGnify/ENA primary metagenome ERZ761564 (study PRJEB28885, sample SAMN05720194) | activated sludge metagenome | isolation source: Anaerobic digester | place: USA...
TTTGGAAGCTTTTAAGAAGAAAAATAATTTGGAAAAATTGGAAGTGGAAGAAGGGACAGAGGAAGCGGAAGATGACAGTAAGTCCAGTAAGAGTAATCGTGTTCGTATTCAACGTTATAAAGGTCTCGGTGAAATGAATCCTGATCAATTGTGGAGCACTACCATGAATCCAGAAAATCGTATTTTGAAATTAGTTACGATTGAAGAAGCTTTGGCGGCTGATCAAATCTTTGATGTTTTAATGGGGGATGATGTTTTACCACGCAAGAAGTTCATTCAAGCCCATTCTGTTAATTTGAATTTGGAAAAGTTGGATATTTAAGTTTTGTCTATAAACAAAGAGAGAGCCGGCGAAGCCGGCTCTCTCTTTGTTGTGTTGGTAATTGAAATACGTTTTTGTGCTCTGTCATCCTAGAAAATTTTGAACGTAGTGAAAAATTTATCTAGGATCTCGCTTATAGTAGGAACGAGTTATACAATCTCTTGTTGTAAAAACATTATAATGGAACGTTTTTACAATAAAAAACATTATTATATATTAATAAAATCCCTACCGTAGTCGAGATCCTGGGTTCGCTTGTTGCACAAGCGCCCCAGGATGACAGTCAATTTGCCCTTTTTAATGCAAAAATGAATAGCATTTGGCCGGGGTATTCTTTTGGCGCCACCTTTTGCACACGCAAAAGGTGGCAGAGAAAGCCGGTAGGCGATTCTTGTTTGGTAAAAAAGGGTTTGAATTTTTTTTGGCGTCACCTTTTGCACACGTAAAAGGTAGCGAATATCTATTTATCTAATATAATTCAACGGATTAACCTTTGCACCATTCACCATAACCTCAAAGTGAATATGAGGACCGGTGGATCGTCCGGTGCTTCCCATCAAGGCGATGGTTTGCCCACGAGTGACGGTTTCCCCCGGTTGCACATATAATTTACTGCAGTGACCATATAAAGTGACAATACCATTACCATGATCAATTTTAACATAAACACCATAACCACCGTTCCAACCGCCTTGTGCCACTGTCACGACACCATCTTCAGCCGCATATAAAGCGGTTCCCAAGGCATTGCCTCCGGAAATATCCAAACCTAAGTGCCCCATATGATAATATTGGGTAATCACATAAACGGCTGATGGCCATTGCAATTTTGTGCCGGTAGCAGCGACACTGCCCGGAGCCACTGATCCATCATAGGCTTGATTGGTGGTAGGGGTGCCGGCTGGTGCGGTACTGGAAGAACTGCTGCTAGGACGAGCTACCACGACAGGCGTTGGTTTAACACCATAAGGAATAATTAGTTTTTCACCAATTGGTAAATTATCATCAGCTAATTTATTTTGTTCTTTGATTTGTTGAGTTTGTGCTTGATAGGTTTTGGCCAATTTACTGATAGTGTCACCGGATTTCACGGTATGGATTAAACCATCAACTGGTAAAATTGTTAAAGTTTGTCCTGGTTTTAAACTGCTACGCAAAGTTAGTCCATTGCTGTTTAACAAGGTGGTAATGGTTAAACCAAATCTTTCCGCAATACCACTGAGCGTATCACCACTTTGAATAGTGTAAGTTTCAATTTGATTTCGTAATTTTAGATTAGTAGTAGTGGTCACAATGTCCGGTTTGGCAAAAGTGATTTCATCAATGGTATTTAAATAATCAATACTGATGGTAATACCATGATCGGCACTGCTTAAATAATCGGTTTCGGCGATGGCGGTTTGTGTTTTTAATTGTTCATAATTCATAGTGTCTTCAATGTATTCTTGGTCCGGTGGGGTAATTAAATTAATCAAAATCCCATTTTTTCCTTCCACGGGCATAAAGAATTCACTGTAATCCTGGGCATATAGATTACCGGCACAGACACCAACGCCAATAATCACCATTAAAGCATGAATAATGTAGCGCGTGGTGAGTGGTGCGAAAATCCATTGTGCCAAGGCTTTTTCAATTTTTTGGTAAATATTATTCAAATCAAGGTAGATTTTGTACAAAGGAATAATAATTTTAGGGAAGATGATTTTTTGGTTGAGCCATTTGATTGGCCAAAACAAATAATAAAAGAATTGCCCGATTAACCAATTTAGGCCTTTAAATAAGTAGTAAATCCCTTTAAGGATTTGAATGTAGAGCCAAATTAATATATGAAACATAGTTTTTTGTGAAAAATTAGGGAAAATCTATCCAAATTCTGTTTTTCGAGGATTATTTACATTATAGGTGGTAAATGGGGGATTTGGCAAGAGGGGGGCGTCATCCTGGAAAAATTTTTCTATAAGAAAAATTTTATCCAGGATCTCGCCTACGGTATGAATATGATAGCAGCTAGATTGAAATGTTCTTGCCGTAGGCGAGATCCTGGGTTCGCCGACATTCGTCGGTGCCCCAGGATGACATTGTGTGCAGTGTTTTTGTAACATTTCTCACATTTTCTCGTTTTAAAATTGTCAGAGGTGGTACAGCCCTTGACAAAATTTTAAAATGTGCTAAAGAGAATAAAGTTAGTTAGTTCTTTCCCAATAACCCGCCCGGTCATTGCGACCGGGTAAAAAGGAGAAGAAGTCATGAACCCCCTGAATCAGAACCCCATCATCAAAAAGGAGAAAACCATGAAATTCAATCTGTTCCTGATCTTCCTGCTGTTCTTCACCGGCCTCACCTCCTGCGGGGGCGAAAGCAAGCCCCTGATCTGCGATGGTGCCTTCGGCACCATCACGCCCTACATGGCGGCCGACAGTAACGATGGGTTGACGGCCACTATCGGCGTGTACGAGACCATCGACGGCCAGCCCGTGATGATCGATTACTGCCCGCTGGAGGTGGTATTCGGCCAGGCGCAGCATCACTGCGTCTTCAAGGTCGACGTTGGAGAGCGCGATGTTTGCTTGGACGATTCCGCCTTATGCGTTGACATTGATCTCAACGGTGTGTGCACACCGGATGAATGGTCGGTGTGTACGGTCCCGGATCCCGCTGACAGGTGCCAACACGTCACAGTCACGGATGGGGTAACCATCCCTGTCTGGTTTGATGTGTTTTGTGATCCCTCAACGGGTTTTGTCGATGTGCTTATCACCCCACATTGGCGGCCACTGTTGGCGGCGATGTTGATTTGGCCAGAAAATCTTCGGACTTCTGCCATTTCCAACGCCTTTAACATCGATAACGTGGCCGACGATCGCATCGGCGTGGTGAACGCAGGTGATAATGTCGACCACTGCGTCGACATCATCGACAGAGACGACTACGCTTTCGGTATAACCGTCACCAGCCCGGACATCCCGGGCTTCGTCGAAGAGTGGATGACCGAGTCGCCGCTGCCGCTCGTCAACAACTGGTGCGCGCTCGGCGTGGACACCGCCCTCCCCGAGGGTCGGTACACGTTGCAGGCCAACCTCTACGGGTTGGACATGCGCATCTACGACCAGAAGACCCTGCAGTTCGACGTCATCATCGACGTCGACAGGGACGGGGTCCGCGACGCCGTGGACAACTGCCCGAGCGTGGCCAACGCCGACCAGGCGAACACCGACGGCGACGCCTTCGGCAACGCCTGCGATAACTGCCCGAGCGTGGCCAACAATGACCAGCTGGACACCGACAGCGACGGCTTCGGCGATTCGTGCGACAATTGCGACTTCGTCGCAAATCCCACGCAGGCCGACAGCGACGGCGACGGCATGGGAGACGCCTGCGAGGTGTCGCCGAACATCCTGGTTCAGAACGGTGGATTCAATACCGTTCTCATCCAGGTCAAGAATCCCCTGTGGGGAGTCTTGACGGCAGCGGAGATGCGCGTGGTCATGGATGGCCCCCTCGGGGTCATTCCCAAGACCTACGCCCAGTCCGCGGTGGACGGAAATGGCAACATCCGTCTCACCCCATGCCAGGATTACGGAATCCTGGATGGCGTGATCTCCTTCAACGCCGGTGAGGATCCCTATGGGTTGGGGGACTTCCTGTCCTTCAACAACTTAGTGGGTCCCGACGCCAAGGACCCGAACAACTTCATCGCAACCGTTACCGATGCCTTTGGCATCACGAGTAACAAGTTCCGGTTGCGGTGCGTGGCCGGGGTGCCAAGCGCCTGGGGCAACTAAGCCAGGCGTTTCCTCATCGGTTAAGATCCTGAGCAAATCTTAACCGTCTCTCCGCTCATTCTTTGCCCTCTTCTGGGCAATCAATCCGGTAAATTCCGGTTTTGTCCCTCTGATCTTGGATCTCCGTTCAAGTAAGGGGGATTTTTTTTTGTCATCCTGGAAAATTTTGAACGTAGTGAAAAATTTATCCAGGATGACATTACCCTAAAATGACGTAACGAATTTTAGATATACTTGCTCCCGTTTCATTTTTCTGATATAATAATTTTTGAATGATAGTTCAAAAACAAAAAGAAAAATTTAAAAACAAAAATTATGAAAAACTTACGTCATTATTTGGCGTGGACTTTATTATCCACAATGTTTTTGGGTGGTTGTTTGAATACTCAAGTGCCAACCGGAACACCACCGCAGGTGATTGTGCCAAGCACTGATACTCAACAGGAAGAGCTAATGGAAAGTGATGAAATTTTGGAATACATGGTGGAAGTTGATGAAACCAATCTGGAGATTGATCGTTTAATAAATGAGTACGAAGAAATTCAACAATAATTCATAAAATAAAAAATATGAGAAAAGGATTTTTACATTTGATGGTTTTGAGTTTGTTGGTTTTGCCGTTAAGTGTCGGTGCGATATATGATCCTGATGCCGAAGTCAGTGACACTGATGGTATGCAAAATCGGGCTCGTATTCAAACGACTGCCGGAGAAGCTGAACCAATGTTGTTAATGGAAGGTTCAGAGGCGAACGAATCCGCTTCGGAAAATGCCATTGGCCGAGTGCGAGAAAATTGGCAGAATCGCGTGGAAAAATTAAAGGCACAACGAGAAAATAAAAAAACGAAAAAAGCCGAGAAAGAACAATATCGTGAGCAAATGCAAACAGAGTTACGAGCTTTTCAAGGTGAAATTAAAGATGCTGTGAAAGAACGCTATGAAAATTGGCAAAATACTTTAGAAAAAAAGTTTGATAAGTGGGAAGCACGCGTGGAAAAAGCCAAAAATGGTGAGAATGCGGAAACTGTAAAGTTTTTACAAACAGAAATTAGTCGATTGCAGACAGATTTGCAAGCGCAGTTAGTTACTTTGGAGGCCGGTCGCCAAGCGATTGAAGCGTTGCGTGCTGATCAAGAATTGTGGGTAGCTACTCATCAAGCAGAATGGCAAAATCACAAGAATAATTTAAGAGCTTTGAAAGATAATTTGAGCTCGTTGAATAGCTATTTGCGACAATTGAAGGATTTGTTGCAGTAAATATTGTTTGGATGTTTTGTGTAGGGGCGTATTGTATACGCCCCTTTTATAATACGTGATATGCAATTATGGCGTTTAACCGATGTGTTTTATCGGGGCGTATGCAATACGCCCCTACGGTGAAATGTTAAGGTATTTGTCTTTTTTCATTTTTATCTTATAATTAGCAAATGGACATTTAAGCTATTTTATGACGGAAATGGAAAATCAAAAATTAACGCCGATGATGGAGCAGTATTTTAAGGTGAAAGAGCAACATCCGGATTGTGTGTTATTTTATCGTTTGGGAGATTTTTATGAAATGTTTGGGGAGGACGCGAAAATCGCCAGTTCGGTGTTGGATTTGACGCTCACGTCACGCAATAAAAACAGTGATAATCCCTTAGCAATGTGCGGTTTTCCTTATCATTCCATGAAACCGTATTTGGCGAAAATGGTGAAAGCCGGTTATCAGGTGGCAATTTGCGATCAGATGAGTGATCCGAGTTTGCCGGGAATTGTGGAGCGCCAAGTGACGCAAGTGGTGACGGCCGGCACCGCCCTGGATGAAATGCTTTTGGATCAAAAGAAAAACAATTATTTATTGGCTCTGAAAAAACAAGGTGATTCTTGGGTGTTAGCCTCGCTGGATTCGTCCACCGGAGATTTTAAGGTTTGTGAAGCAAATAATATTTATGATTTGGAATCAGAACTCTACCGTTTGCAAGCGGTGGAGATTTTAATTTCCGAGAATGATTGGCTTGAGTTGGAAAAATATTCATGGATGAAGCAATATCGTTGGCAAAAATACGCTTTGCCCAAATGGGTGAAAGCGCGAGATTTGATTTTGAATCAATTTAAAGTCAGCAGTTTGGCGGCTTTTGGTTTGGCAGAAGACAATAAAATTTTGTTGGAAACCATCGCCACGATCCTCCAGTATGTCAAAGATAAACAGATGGCCGACGCCTATCATCTTAACAAAATCCGCTATTATTATTTGCGGGATTTTTTAATTTTGGATAATGCCTCTTTGTATAATTTGGAAATTTTCAATAATTCTTTTAATGGAAAAGTTGATGGCAGTTTGTGGTCGGTGCTTGATTTTACGGTGACACCGATGGGCGCGCGCCTCCTGCAAACCTATTTGGCACGACCTTTGCGTGATCGCGCGGCGATTGAAGCGCGTTTGGATGCGGTTGCGGAAATCAAAGAGAAAAAATTATTGCGCGGCGCTTTGCGTTCGCAACTGAAAGATTTGTATGATTTGGCGCGACTGGCCGGGCGCGTGGGGGCGGGGCGGGCCAATCCCAAAGATTTGATTCAGATAAAAAATATTTTGGAAGTCTTGCCGGAAATCAAAAAAAATCTACAGCAATTAAACAGCCATTTGTGGAAAAATATTTTTGATAATTGTTTGGAAATCAAAGACTTGTTGGCTTTGTTGCAAAAATCTTTGTCAGATGAACCATCCGCCACGCTCAACGAGGGGAATATTATTCGTGACGGCTACCATGTTGAGGTGGATGAACTGCGGAAAATCATGTATTCCGGTAAAGATTATTTGCGTGAGTTACAAGAAAAAGAAATCAAGCGTAGCGGCATCAATTCTCTAAAAGTGAAATTCAATAAAGTTTTCGGATATTATATTGAAATCAGCAAGGCTAATTTGGACGCCGTGCCAACTGATTATATTCGCAAGCAAACCTTGGTTAATGCCGAGCGTTTTATTACACCGGAATTGAAAGAATTTGAGGAAAAAGTTTTGGGCGCTGAAGAAAAATTGTTTGCTTTGGAACAAAATTTATATTTGGAAATTTTGCGTCAGGCGCAAGCTTATGTTCAGGATTTGCAGACTTTGGGCGATGCCTTGGGACGTGCCGATGTTTTTAGCGCGTTGGCGGAGTTGGCCGAGCAGTATCGTTATGTTCGTCCGAAAATCAATGATGAGGGCGTGTTGACTGTAAAAAACGGACGTCATCCGGTGATTGAACGTTATTTGCAAAAAGCTTATATTCCCAATGATATTAATTTAAATTCACAAGCGGAGCAGCTGCATATCATTACCGGTCCCAACATGAGCGGTAAATCCAGTTATTTGCGGATGAGTGCGTTGTTGTCGATTTTGGCCCATTTGGGTTCATTTGTGCCGGCCGAAGAAGCGAATATTTGTTTGTTGGATAAAATTTTTACGCGGGTTGGTGCCAGCGATAATGTCAGTTTTGGAAAATCTACTTTTATGGTGGAGATGGAAGAAACCGCCAATATTTTAAATAATGCTACGGCACAAAGTTTGATTATTTTGGATGAGCTGGGGCGCGGGACCAGTACTTATGATGGTTTGAGCATCGCTTGGGCGGTGGCCGAATTTATTCATGATAAAATCGGCGCTAAAACTTTGTTCGCCACTCATTACCACGAATTGTTGAAATTGGAAAAACAGATGAGTCGCGTCAAAAATTATTCGGTGGCAGTGGATGAAAGCGGTAAAGAAATTTTGTTTTTATATAAAATCATCAATCAGGGAACCGATCGCAGTTATGGGATTCACGTCGCTAAATTGGCCGGTTTGCCGGAAAGTGTGTTGCGTCGCTCCAAAGAGATTCTAGCTGATTTGGAAAAAATGAACGGTAAAGTGGCGGTGCAACAGTTGGATTTATTTCAGACAACAGCGCCGGCGAGCGTGCTACCGGAAGTTAACGAGGATGAGACAGCAGTTTTGTCGGAACTGAAAGATTTGAATTATAATTCATTGACGCCTTTGCAGGTTTTGGAAATCGTGGCGCGTTGGCAGTCAAAATTAAAAAAATAAATTTATGAGCAAGATATTGAAATTGGATCAAAATGTCATCAATAAAATTGCCGCCGGCGAAGTGGTGGAGCGACCGGCTTCGGTGGTTAAGGAATTGGTGGATAATTCTTTGGACGCAGGGGCGACGGAAATTGATATCAAAATTGAAAATGGTGGAATTTCTTTGATTGAAATTGCCGATAACGGTGGCGGTATCGCCGCTGATGATTTGCTGTTGGCCTTGGAGCCGCACGCCACGTCCAAACTGAAAGAAATTGACGATTTGTCAGCTTTGCAAACGCTTGGTTTTCGCGGCGAAGCTTTGGCCAGTATTTCAGCGGTGTCGCGTTTGATTTTGCAATCCAAACAAGCGACGGAAACGGTTGCTTGGCAAGTTTCCTTGAGTGATGGCGGACAATATCAAACCGAGAAAACCGTTTTGAGTGGTGGCACCATCGTTCGAGTTGAGGATTTATTTTACAATGTGCCAGCACGGAAAAAATTTTTAAAACAGCCGGCCACCGAGTTTAATCATATCATGGAATTGGTGACGCGTTTTGCATTAATTTATCCGAACGTGGCGTGGCGTTTATCGCACAATGGACGAGAGCAATTGAATTGCACGAAAACCGACAGTTGGCTGGAGCGCGTCGGTCAAACGCTCGGTGAAGATAAACTGAAAGCGTGGCAGGGTTTTAATTGGGAAAGTGAAAAGATTCAAGTGAGTGGTTTTATCAGTAAGCCCAATCATTGGCAAAATCGTCGCAATGATCAATATATTTTTGTGAATTGGCGACCGATCAGTAGCCCCTTGATTCACAAAGCGATTATTGATGGTATCGGACATTTATTACCACCCGGATCTTATCCCGGTTATGTTATTCATTTGCAAGTCCCAGGTGACGCCGTTGACGTCAATGTTCATCCGCGCAAGAGCGAAGTGAAGTTCGCTGATGAGCATTTGATTTTTAGTGCGGTGCGTCAGGTGATTAAAAATTGCATGGTCCAGAGCGACGTTTTGGAAAGCAAGCCTGCATCGGATTTTTCTCCATCATTTGGAAATAAAGGAAATGCCTGGCCGAGCGCGACTTCGGTGCAATCATCTGTTTCCAAGAGTTCCGGATTTAATTCTAGTTTTGATTTTAAGAAAAATGTTTCCAATTTAAATTCAATATCAAAAACTCTTTACGAACCGATTGAATTGAAACCGCAAACTTTGAGTCTGGCGGATAGCGGGGGGGCGGGGGAAAATAAACAGCCGGAGTGGCGCGTGGTCGGGCAGTGGGGCACGGAATTTATTTTAGTGGAAGTACCAGCCGGCTTGATGATTATTGATCAGCATGCTTTGGCCGAGGGATTGTTGTATTTGAAATTATTACGCGCCAGCGAAGCGGAGCAGGATGTTCGCAAACAAAGTTTGTTGATTCCGGCACAGCTGGAAATGAGTGCTTGGCAGGAAAATTTATTTTTGGAATTTCAAAATATTTTAAATGAACTTGGTTTTGAAGTGGAAAATTTTGGTGGGCGCACTTACGTGGTGCAGGCGGTGCCGGCGGATTTGGCGGGGGTGGAAGCCGGTCAATTATTGCTGGGAATTTTGAATGATTTGGCCTTGGAAGAAAAGTCTGAGGATTTGGATAAAAAACGGGAACGCGTTTTGAAATATGCCGCTTGTCGTGGTGCCATCAAATTCGGCGAACACTTGAATGAGTCAGTGATGAAAACTTTGGTCCAAGAAATGTTTACCATGAATGCCCATACTTGCGCTCACGGCCGCCCGATTTATTGGTTGATCGAGGAGAAGGAGGCAATGAAGAGGTTTGAGCGCTAGGGGGTTGTGGTGTATAATAAAAACAAAAAATGATTAACCAAGCGATGGGAGAAGATTTTATTCGTCGTTATGATAGTTTGAGCCGGGAAATTTATTTTTTGCGCTGGCGTTTGTTTTTGGGGGTGTTGGGGACCCCCTTGCTTTTTGGTTTTTGGATAATAAAGGATGCGTTTGTAAAAATCAATTTATTAAATAGGTATCGTCAGAATGTTTTGTCGGAGGCGGAAAATTTTGCTCACAATAGCTTTTTTCAAATAAGCAAAAGTATTGATAATTTGTTTGTCAGGGGGACTTATTTGGAGAACAGAGAACTTTTTTATTGGGAATTTAAAATTAAAAAATTGCTTGATTTTTTGCATTTTTTAAATAAAAAAAGAGATTATTTTTCCAGTGAATTTTTGAAAGAAATTAAAAAGATGTTATTGGATTTATCATCTTTTCTTGATGTTTTTAGAGATTATAATAAAAAATTTTTGGAGAGTGAAAAATTGGAGCATCGTTCTTTGTTTCTGAAAAATAACTTTTATTTAGAAGATGCACAGCAGACGGCTGTTGTAACCGACGATAAATATAATTTGGTGGTGGCCGGTGCCGGAGCCGGAAAAACTGAAGTTTTAATTACCAGAATCGCTTATTTATTGAAAAGACATAAAAATAAAATCAAACCTAACAGAATTTTAGCAGTTGCTTTTCAAAATAAGGCTTCCAAGGAAATTGGGCAACGGCTAAAGGAGCGTTATGATTTGGATGTCGAAATTAGAACTTTTCATTCTTTGGGAAACAAGATTATAGAAGATTTTTATTCTGATCGAGGTTTGCCGATCCCTCGTATAGATGAAAAGCTGTCGGAGGGGGCAGCCTATCAAGGATTTATTCAGGATATTTACAAAAAACATTTAGCGGATAGTATTTTTACCGAGAATACGATTAGATATTTGTCCAGTGTGGATCTTGATGGAGAAAAAACAGAAAGTGATTTTGAAAGTAAGGAAAAATATTACCATTACAAGCGTAATCAAAAACATGTTACCTTGAATGAGGTTGTTGTTAAGAGTGAGCAGGAAAAATATATTTTTAATTTTTTCTTAACCCATAAATTAAATGGTAAGGATATTAAAATTGAATATGAGAGGCCGGCGACATGGATGAATTATTTAAATGAGCGAAACGTTATTCGTGTGCCCAAGCCCGATTTTTATTTTCCTGATTTTGATATTTACTGGGAACATTGGGCTTTGAATAAAAAGGGTAATTTCCCAGATTGGTTTGAAGACGGCGGTTCTTATATTGGTGGAATGTCTCTAAAAAGAAAAAAATATCAAGAGAATGATAAAATTTTAGTGGAAACAATTTCCGGTGATTTTGAAAATGGTTTCATTGATGATTTGTTGGAAAAAAAGTTTTTAGAAGTTTTATCGAGAAAATATCCGGGAGAGAAATTTACATTGGAAGCAATAGCTTATAATGAGTTGGTTGAAAAGGTGAGTGGTGATTATCGTAAGGTAATAAACAAAATTCCTAAGATGATTGCCCGTTTTATAGCACTTGCGAAAACCCGTGATCTTAGTGTATTGGAAGTTGAAAGAAGATTGCAAAATGGAAGGTGGTCTAATAAGCAAAGTTTTTTTGCATACTTGTCTGTTGTCGTTTACAGTACGTATCAAAAATATTTGGACGATAATGGATTGATAGATTTTCAGGATATGATAAATTTAGCGGTT
>ENA-UOWO01006714-UOWO01006714.1-activated-sludge-metagenome-genome-assembly--contig:-NODE-6714-length-11674-cov-4.898959_pt1 | contig 11674 bp, 5 predicted proteins | sample MGYA00238148_ERZ761564 | MGnify/ENA primary metagenome ERZ761564 (study PRJEB28885, sample SAMN05720194) | activated sludge metagenome | isolation source: Anaerobic digester | place: USA...
TAAAAAAAATGAAGAAATAGGATTACATTATCAATTGCATCGTGGTATTGGTGTTCATCAATCAAAAGCAAACAAAGCTGGCATGCCATTAAAAGTATCGTGCTTTATTGGCGGTCCACCATCACATTCGGTTGCGGCAGTCATGCCATTACCAGAAGGAATGAGCGAATTAACTTTTGCTGGATTGCTTGGAGGTAGAAGATTCAGGTATATTTATCAAGATGGATTTTGTTTAAGCACAGATGCAGACTTTGTAATAACCGGAACAATAGAAAATGATATAACAAAACCAGAAGGTCCTTTTGGTGATCATTTAGGTTATTATAGTTTACAACATCCTTTCCCTTTAATGAAAGTTCATAAGGTATATGCACGTAAAAATGCAATTTGGTCGTTTACAGTAGTTGGTCGCCCTCCACAAGAGGACACCAGTTTCGGACAACTCATACACGAATTAACTGGCGATGCAATACGTCAGGAAATACCTGGATTAAAAGAAGTACATGCGGTAGATGCGGCTGGCGTACATCCACTTCTGCTCGCCATTGGAAGCGAGCGATATACGCCTTATGCCCAAACTAAACAACCATCAGAATTACTAACAATTGCCAATAGGATATTAGGAACGGGACAACTGAGTTTAGCAAAATATCTTTTTATCACGTCAGATGATGACCAAAAAATAAATACACATGATATTGAAGAATACATGAAGTTTGTTCTTGAAAGAGTTGATTTTACAAGAGATATTCATTTTCAAACCAATACTTCTATTGACACGCTAGACTATAGTGGAACAGGTTTAAATACAGGTAGTAAAGTAATCATAGCAGCATACGGAAACATTATTCGAACACTAGAAACCAATATCCCATCTTGTTTACAAAATCTCAATTCTGTATCAAAAGTTGGTTTATGTATGTCTGGAGTGATCGCCTTAGAAATTTCTAAATTTATCTCTTATCAAAAAGCTGAAATTGAAATAGAAGAGCTCAATAACCAACTCAAACCCAAACTTGAACAATTAAAATCAATTGCGATAATTGTTCTTTGTGATGATGCTGATTTTGTTTCAAAAAATTTACGCAATTATTTATGGGTAACTTATACAAGAAGTAATCCTGCTTATGATATTCATGGTATTGATTCGTGTGTCGACAACAAACATTGGGGATGTAAAGGACCGATGATCATTGATGCACGAATTAAACCTCATCACGCACCTCCATTAGAACTAGATCCTGAAACTGAAAAAAAAGTAGATCTTCATTTTGCAAAAGGTGGCGAATTGGGAAAATGGGGATAAGGATTTCATATCATTGAATATCCAACTTCAAATACTTTTCTTGTATCATTTTCCAATGATGAAGCTCATGTCCGCAAATGATCCAAGCGCAGGCCCTAACACTCATTGAAGCTTGACTAGCCATACCTACTCTTTTCAAAACTAGATTAGATTGATTCGAAAAAAAAGCGATTGAAGCTTGACGAGCAGTTTTATATTCCTTTAAGATTTTTTTGATCGACATAAGATTGGCGTTAGCTTGGCGAGCAAATTCATTCTCATCAAAAAAAGGAAGAGGCATTTTATCATTCCGAGCAAAACGCATCGCTCGATAAATATATACTCTTTCGCAATCAACTAAATGTTGAATAATATCTTTAATTGTCCATTTGCCAGCTTCATAACTTGTTTCTAATTCTTGTTTTGTCAAAGACAACAATTTCGATTCAATTTCTTTAGCATTCGTTTTCAATTGATCTAATACACTTCTTTCACGATCTACCAAGTTGATGAATTTCTCATAATAAAGAGCATATTCAGTTTCAATTGGCCTTGCTATTTTTTTCATGAAACAAATATATGATATTGAAAATTTAAGATCATTTAGATTGGCTCGCTTTTTGTACGCTCGACATTGGAATAATTACCTCAAACTAAAAGTCATGAAAAACACTACTTTAATGACGAAGGGTTTAATACTCTTCTTCTTTTTGACATTTTATACGATTCGAGCTAGATCAACCATTTTTAACAACACCTCTGCTATAACTGTAAATGATGGAGCCGCCGCAAGTCCATACTCATCAAATATCAATGTTACAGGAATGAGTGGCACAATTTCGAGTTTAACAGTTAAATTAAATAATGTATCACATGATTATATTCAAGATATGAGTGTAATTATTCAAGCACCGAATGGCAAGTCTATGTTATTACAAAGTGGCGCCGCGGATGGGTATGCTGTTTCAAATATTACTTATACATTCTCTGATGCAGCAATTTCTCAATTTTCTGCAACGGCACAATTAGTAAGTGGGCTCTATAAACCAACTGGGTATTTCTGGGACATTTTTCCTTCTCCTGCACCCTTAACGCCTCCGGGTACTAATACTTATAATATACCTGGTCCATTCAATGCAGGTCTACCTCTTTCAACATTGGCATCCTGTTTTAATGGTTTAGCACCCAATGGGACATGGAAGCTTTGGGTCGCTGATTTTTCTGCGGGTGGTGACCCAGGCGTCATTAGTGGTGGTTGGACTCTAAATATCACAACAACCGCTGCCCCTCCATCTAATACACTTAACTTAAAGCTGTATATTCAAGGGTTTTATAACGGTGGTGGTTTTATGAAGCCGGTTCTTTCAAATTCAGGCGTTTCTGGATCAACTTCAACCATGACAGATAGCATTACTGTTAGACTAAGAAATACAGCGCCCCCTTATGCTATTGTTGCAACCGTAAAAACAATATTGAATACGAACGGCACCGCTACCTGTTTATTTAGCAATACTGGAAGTTACTATATTGCGATCACACATAGAAACGCACTAGAAACTTGGAGTGCTACTGCGGTAAATATTGGAACAACACCTATTACCTATGATTTTAGTAACGCAGCGAATAAAGCTTATGGGAATAACCAAATCAGCTTAGGTTCGGGCGTATTTGGATTTTACTCTGGTGATTTAAATTCAGATAAAAATATTGACATCTTAGATTTAAATTTAATTGAGAACGACATTGATAATTTTATTTTTGGATATATAAAATCTGATATCGATGGTGATGGCAATACAGACATATTAGACATGACAAGTCCGGAGAGCCATGTAAATAATTTTGTCGCATCAATTCATCCATAATAAATTATTGATTAAACAAATTACATACTTCTTCTATATTGTCCACCCACCTCAAACAAAGATTTAGTAATTTGACCTAAAGAACAATACTTGACAGCCTCCATTAAACCTTCAAATAAGTTTTCGTTTTTAATAGCCATGAGTTGAAGTCGATTCAGATTTTCAATTCCTTTTTCGCCACTTCGCTCCCACAAATTTTCTGCGGTTTTAATTTGCGCTTCTTTCTCTTCTGTGGTTGACCGAATGACTTCTTGAGGTAAAACCGTTGGGCTTCCTTTACTACTTAAAAAAGTGTTTACGCCAATGATTGGATATTCGCCTGTGTGTTTCAATGTTTCATAATACAAGCTTTCTTCTTGAATTTTACTTCGTTGATACATTGTTTCCATTGCACCTAACACACCTCCGCGTTCGCTAATTTTATCAAACTCTTGCAATACCATTTCTTCAACCAAATCGGTTAACTCTTCAATTATAAAACTTCCTTGTAAAGGATTTTCATTTTTAGCTAAACCTAATTCACGATTAATAATTAATTGAATGGCCATTGCTCTTCGAACGCTCTCTTCAGTTGGTGTCGTAATGGCTTCATCATAGGCATTGGTATGTAATGAATTACAATTATCATAAATTGCATACAAGGCTTGTAAAGTGGTACGAATATCATTGAAATCAATTTCTTGTGCATGTAAACTTCTGCCACTTGTTTGAATATGATATTTCAACATTTGACTTCGTTCATTACCACCATATTTTAGTTTCATTGCTTTACTCCATATTCGACGAGCCACTCTTCCAATCACACTATACTCAGGATCAATTCCATTACTAAAGAAGAAAGATAAATTTGGCGCAAAATCGTCGATATGCATGCCTCGACTCAAATAATATTCAACAAAAGTAAATCCATTACTTAAAGTAAAAGCTAACTGAGAAATAGGATTAGCACCTGCCTCTGCAATATGATAACCACTAATACTGACACTATAAAAATTTCGCACGCCATTATCAATAAAATATTGTTGCACATCACCCATTAATCGTAATGAAAATTCGGTACTAAAAATACATGTATTTTGAGCTTGATCTTCTTTCAATATATCTGCCTGAACCGTACCTCTTACCTGCTTCAAGGTATCTTCTTTTATTTGATTATAGATATCAGCTGGCAAAACATCTTGTCCGGTTACACCCAATAACATCAAACCTAAACCATCATTTCCTTCAGGCAATACATCTTGATTTTCTTTTTCTGAATGATTGAAATATTTAGGCATTAGATGTTCTTTCCCTTTGAAAATATCAGCAATTTTTTTCTTCACTTCATCTTGAAGATTATTCGCAATAATATATTTTTCACATTGTTGATCTATCGCAGCATTCATAAAAAATGCAGCTATAATACTAGCCGGACCATTGATGGTCATACTGACTGATGTCTTAGGATCGGCTAAATTAAATCCACTATATAATTTTTTAGCGTCATCTAAACAGCAAACACTTACACCACTATTACCTACCTTACCATAAATATCAGGACGATGATTTGGATCATTCCCATACAATGTAACACTATCAAAAGCTGTGCTTAAACGGGCTGCTGGCAATCCTTTACTAACATAATGGAACCGTTTATTGGTTCTTTCAGGCGCACCTTCGCCAGCAAACATACGTGTTGGATCTTCACCTTCACGTTTAAACGGATAGATTCCTGCTGTATAAGGAAACGAGCCAGGAAAATTTTCTTGCAAAGCCCATTGTAAAATTTCACCCCAAGCCTCAAACTTTGGCACGGCCACTTTAGGTATTTGCGAATGACTTAAACTTTCAGAATGCGTTTGAATTTTAATTTCTTTATCACGTACCTTAAACACAAAATACTCATTCAAATAATTGCCTTTAGTATCTTTCCACTGATCAAGAATTAATTTATTTTTTGGATCAAATTCGAGATATAAATTTTGTTCTACTTGTTGTAGTTCCTTAATCAGTCTGTCTTTATCTTCTGTTTTAGATTTTGAAATGACCTCAATTGTTTTATGCAAACCGAATAATTGTTGTGCTAAGTCGCTTTGCTTTTTCGCCCATTTATCATAGCCTCTGTTATTTTCGGCAATCTCACTCAAATAACGAGTTCGTGCAGGAGGAATAATAAATATTTTTTCACTCATTTCATTGGTTGCTAAAAATTGAGAGTGAAGAGATTGATTACCCGTTTTTTCAACAATTTTCGACATCAACGCTTTGTATAATGTATTTGCACCGGGGTCATTAAATTGAGATGCGATACTACCATAAACAGGCATTGTATCTGCATCTTGCTCAAATAATTTATGGTTTCGTTGATATTGCTTTTTTACATCTCGCAAGGCATCCATACTACCTCGTTTATCGAATTTATTAATGGCAATAATATCGGCAAAATCCAGCATATCAATTTTCTCTAATTGAGTTGCAGCACCATATTCTGGTGTCATCACATACAAACAAACATCACTATGTTCGGTAATTTCGGTATCACTTTGTCCAATACCACTTGTTTCTAATATAATTAAATCAAACCCACTTGCTTTTAAAATATCAACAGCATCTTGAACATGTTTACTCAATGCTAAATTACTTTGACGAGTAGCCATACTGCGCATATATACCCGATCGCTTTTAATTGCATTCATTCGTATACGATCGCCCAATAAAGCGCCTCCGGTTTTTCGTTTACTAGGATCAACGGAAATAATGCCAATTTTTTTATCTTTAAAATCAACAATAAACCTTCTTACTAATTCATCAACCAAGCTACTTTTTCCGGCTCCACCCGTTCCAGTAATACCTAATACAGGAGGATTATGATTTGATTTGGATATTGTTTCTCTAACCTTTGAAAGCATGGCTTGTGTTTCGGTAGAATCGGCAAAATTTTCAGCAGCACTTATACATCTAGCTATACTTTTAAAATTTCCTTCTATTAAATGATTCACTTCACCATTCAAATTAGATCCTGTTGCGAAATCACTTTTTTGAATTAAATCATCTATCATACCTTGCAAACCCATGGCACGTCCATCATCTGGACTATAAATTTTTGTAATACCATAAGATTCAAGTTCTTCAATTTCAGAAGGCAAGATAACGCCCCCACCACCAGCAAATATTTTAATATGACCACAATGATTCTCTTTCAATAAATCATGCATATATTTCAAGTATTCAACATGACCGCCCTGATAAATTGTCATAGCAATGGCATTCGCATCTTCTTGAATCGCTGTGTCAACAACTTCTTGTACACTTCTATCATGACCTAAATGAATAACCTCTACCCCACTTGCTTGCATCACACGACGCATTACATTAATGCTGGCATCATGTCCATCAAATAATGAGGCAGCAGTAACAATTCTAACTTTATTTTTCAATGTATACGACATAAAATCTAATTTAATTTTTATTAAGTTGCTTCAAAATATGAATACTTAAAATTTGACAATATCTGAAGCACCACAAATGTAATGAATAACTATGTTTTATTTAAATCATAAAAGAAGAAGACAAATAAAATATTGATACTATCAGATCTTTAAATCTTTTCCTCCAAAACTAAACGGAAGAAGATCTTTAGCCGAATCTATTACAATAATATCACCAGTTTGACCAGCCAATATCAACAATATATTTTTTTGATTTCGATCTTCGCATTCAGAAATAAACTGTCTGCACATACCGCAAGGAAACGTTGGTTTATTACTCTCTGTATGAATAGAAGCATAGGAAATGGCAATAGCCTTAATACCTTGATTAGGAAAACTTGAAATAACAGACGATAGCGCACTACGCTCAGCACAAATACCAACAGGATACGACGCATTTTCAATATTTACCCCTTTAACTATTTCACCATTATCAAGTAAAACGGCAGCACTTACATGAAAAGCAGAATAAGGTGCATATGCATTTTCGGTATTTGATTTGGCTAACTTTAAAAGTTGCTCAAGCTCAGGTTGAAGTTCATTTGAATGAGCAAATGTTTGATATGAAAATTTAAATTCTGGCATATTATAAAAACAAATCTAATGAATTTGGTGCATACAATTTTAAAATATTGCTCTTACACTTGCGCGTCCTGTATGTATCACAGCACTTGTTGATGGTTTGCGACCTTCATATTCAAAGTTCATTTCGATATTTTTTGAAACCCGCTTATTAAAGGAAGCTTGCCATAACCAGTTCTTTCCTTTTTGTAATCCATCGAGCATTGTATATCCGACACCTGAATTTTCTGACCCATTATAAGATATACTGGTAAATGTTGTTCTAGTACTGATGGCACCCGAGCTTAAAATATTATACTTTAATTCTAAGTTGACATGATCTGCTTTTGCTTTTTCACCTCCATAATGCGCAAGATTCTGCCGTAAATCGTATTTATATCCTAGCTGAATTCGAAATTGATTTTTTTTCAATAATACGGTAATTGCTGGCTCAACGGATTGATATGAAATCTTATAATTTCTATTTTCTAAAAATTGTGAAACAAAATCTTTATTCCCTGTTTTTACTCCACAAGACAAAGTAATTTGCTTGGTGACATTGTAGCGACCTCTTAATAAATAATCTAAATTTTTTCGGGAATCAATACCGTAGTTAAGTAGCGTTTTGCCGCCTGCCAAAGTCTGCACCAAATCAATACCCCATGAATTACTAAATCGATTAAAAAAAACAGAATTAATTACTGAGGATGAATTATTAATGAGTACGCTATCATCAAAATTTGAAATAAATGGATTGTATTGCTCAATACCCTTTTGGCCAACAAAACGATTATTTAATTGAACTGCAGACTGTATAAAAAATAAGGAGACAAATTTCTTAATGCCTTTAAGTTTAGTTGCCTTCAATATTGCTTTGGGATTAATAGAAATTGATTGATTGTAAATTGAGTATTTGGCTTTTACATATTGATTCGTTGGGGTAAATATTTTTATATACAATTTCTCATCAGGAAATATGGCTAATTCAAATTCATTCAGTTGTTTGAGTGAATCCTTATTATAATCACGCCATACATAAAGACCTTGTCCTGCAGGCACCTCAAAATAAGCAAATTCTCTTTTTTGTTCTTGCCCTGAACCAAACTCATATAAAATATTACCTGCTACTAAACCTTTTAATGTTGAAAAATTATACTCTATTCTACCAAGTGAATTTTCATCTGGCTTTAACGCAGTGATTGCCGAATCTTTAATATCAAGAATTCGATATGCACCTGTAAAGCGCAGGTCATGATTTTCGATAGATGAAATTGCTGTACTTAATGAAAAAGTATGCCCTTCGGTGCTTTGTTTAAATGCATTCTCTTTTGTTGCTCTATCATTTCGATGCGTGTATTCTGCCACAAAATTATTTTTAGCATCGCTTTTATTTTTTATATAAAACGTGAGTGCATCAAACGAAAAAGCCGCTTTTTCTAATGAGTCTGTCAATGCATTTCTTAATTCATTATGTTCTACCAAATAACGGGTACCCATTGTCAAAGAATTCAACTTTTCAAATTGTTTTTCGAATTCAAGATAAGGTCTATAAAATTTACTTTTAATAAGCAAAGATGATTGTTGCATATAATCGCCTTTAAGCAAAAACCGATAACCTTTTCTTGCGCCTGAAACCGATGCAATATGTTGGGTACCATTGAACGAGTTGCCACGATGATAAGTGCCAAACTGATAATCAATTTTACCAAATTTTAATTTATTTAAAGAAAACGACAAAAATCCCAAATGTTCATTTTCGAGTTTTTCATTCGCAGTAATATTCCAATCTCTTGAAAATTCAACATTTCTAAAACGCTCTAAGGCTCTAAATTGTTTTTGGACAAATTCATATGACACTCGGCTTGAAAGTGTTATATCCTTACTCTTATTTAATAATCTAGTTTCATCATAATTTAATAAGGTGGCTATGCCATGATGAGTATTATTATCAAGTGTTGAAAAAGTGTTTGGATCTGAATTGCTATAAGCTGTTTCGATATTAAAACGTTTTAATGAATCGATTTTATAAGTTGTACCCAATGTGATCATTTGTTGCTTTTTGGGTGTAACTAAAACAACAATAGGTTCGTAATCGCCTTGCAAAACACCACCCAATGGTGGTTGCCATGCATATACACGACCATTTGTACTATTAATAGACTGAATATAATTCCCTCTTCCTGGTCCAACAAATGAAAAACTCAACGAATATTTGGCACTGTCTTTATTCGTTGAAAATATATAAATATCATTGTATAAAACTGAATTAATAATTGTATCAATTTTCTTATACAATACTTTACTATTACTAAAAGTATCTTGAAACTGAACACTTGTATAAAATGCATTCTGAATACTATCGCCAATAGTTGATAAAAATCTAATTTTAGAAGAGTCGAGTGATTGTTGTACAGTTTGATTTTTTGCATCTTGATTCGAATACACATTCAAACGAATATTTAATTTTGGATTGACATTCCATTCATTATTTAAATAAACTAAGGAGTTGAGATAATTCCTATCAGAAAATTCAAACTCAGCGGTAATTCTCAAATCTTTTGTAATAAATCGTTTGGGCATAAATGTTACTTCAGCAGTATTATAATCTATGATATAGTCATAATCTTCGCCTCTCTTCATTTGTATGCCATCAATATAGATTCTTTCTGTTCCAGCTAAAATAATAAAAAACTGTTCGCCATTGGGGCCATACAATTTATAAGGACCTTGATTGCCTTCGAGTGGCGTTAGCACGTTACGAACAAATTTTCCTTTTGCAAGCGAAGCACCTAAGCTAATTTTATTTTCACCCTTTGCCGAAGTTTTAAAGGAAGTAGAAAAAAAACCACCTTGAACACGCTTATAAAAATTCATAAAATAACCTGAAGGACGTTTGATATCGTAATCACCAACAATTAAAGTGGCTCTTTTTCTTTGAAGTTGAATCGAAACCCTATCAAATTCCTGTAATTGTTGTGTATTGCCTTCTGGCTGAAATGGCACTGTATTGTCAGTAATGGCTCCACTTAGTTTAATACTGTCACCTAAATCGCCTTCAAGTTGCAAATTAAATTGAGAGTTTAAAACAACATCCTGACTATTTCCGAATGATAGCGCTCTACCAAAGCTTCCATTATAATCAACATTACCAAAATCAATAAATGCACCGCCGCTGTTCGCTTGAATAGCATCATAATAAAATGGGGTAATGACAAATGACTGTTCAATTTGTTTCGCATCTTTATGAAAATATCTTTTTGTAAAATTCTGCGGGAACACGCGGTAGATTATGAAAATGCTATCAGTGAGGGGTCTTTTTTTCCAACGAAGTAATGCTTTGGCATCATCAATCGTATAATCAGATGTATCGATATCCGTAATAAAAAATGAATGAGGAATTATACTCAGACTATCAATTTTTAACGAATCGGTTGAGACCTGAATTTTTCGCATACGAAGATTACTCAAATCAGCGAATTGCGCATAAGCAAACTGAGCAATGAATAGAAAAACGAAGCACCAACTTATTCTCTTGAAAATCAAACTTAATATTGTTTCTATTAACGGTTAAAAATAAGATTATTGTATTTGAATTGGATATTTAATTTAATCGAATTGCAATTTATCGACCGATGAAAATCATACAATAGCCTAAAATGCATAGGATTTCAAATTTATTGAATTTATATTTAGATCCTAATTCATGACACTTAATAACAAATACAGACTCTTATTTCATTGTTTAGGCATTATTCTTTTCCTATCCATTCCATTGGCATTCCCATCTTATTCATCTACATTTAGGGGAAAAGAATTGGCCTCTTATACATCAGCACTCATCTTTTTTTATATTAATTATTATTATTTGGTACCCACCTTTTATTTCAATAGAAAGTTTACGCACTATATCATAATTTTATTACTATCATTCATCATCATTACATTTTTGCCTTTATTTGTTATCACTGAACAGCATTCAACTGATATTGTTGAATGGAGAAAAATTCATAACCTTGATGGTTTTTTGGCGCCTTACTATTCAGATATTAAACGCAATATTATGTTATTTGCCACTGCTGTATTTGCATCTATTGCTTTCCGTATTAATGATCATCTGAAACAATTAAATAAGGAAAAAATCAATGCTGAGCTATCGTATTTAAAGGCTCAAATTAATCCTCACTTTTTATTTAATACCTTGAACAGTATCTATTCATTGGCCATTGTAAAATCGGATTATGCCGCATCATCCATTGTTCGCCTATCGGGTATGATGAGATATGTGTTAAGTGAAACCAACGAGAAATTTGTTTCGCTTGAAAAAGAAATGAATTATATTGATAGTTATATCGATTTGCAAAAAATGCGTTTAGGTGAGACTGCGCTAGTGAACTATTCATTCAATGGCGATATTAGTAATAAAATGATAGCACCGCTGCTTTTGATACCATTTATTGAAAATGCATTTAAACATGGTGTTAATCCTGAAGAACCTT
>ENA-UOWO01006715-UOWO01006715.1-activated-sludge-metagenome-genome-assembly--contig:-NODE-6715-length-11673-cov-5.383285_pt1 | contig 11673 bp, 11 predicted proteins | sample MGYA00238148_ERZ761564 | MGnify/ENA primary metagenome ERZ761564 (study PRJEB28885, sample SAMN05720194) | activated sludge metagenome | isolation source: Anaerobic digester | place: USA...
ACTCTCGAAAATTAGTAGTCGGTAAGCGATAGAAATTACATACCGAATACTAATTTTCGAGAGTTATACGCATTATTTCATTTTGATCGCCAAATTAGAAATATTATTTTTAAGAATTTACAAATTATTGAAAATAATGCAAAGAGCATAATTGCTTATCAATTATCAAAAAAATATGGTATTCGCGAGAAAGACTACCTAAATCCAAATAACTTTAATCGTGGTTCAGAAAAATCCAGACAAGTTAATGATTTAATAAAAAAAATGAAACGGCAAATTAGAATTAATGGCTCTCAACATTCAGCAACAGTCCATTATATAAACAATTACGGTTATATTCCAATGTGGGTAGTAGTTAAAGTATTATCATTTGGGATTATGAGTGAACTATTTACTATTCTTAAAATAGAAGATCAAGAAGACGTTGCTAAAATATATAATGTTAGTAAAGAAAATCTGGCAACATATTTTCCCATCCTAGCAAATTTTAGAAATATTTGTGCTCACGAGGATATTCTTTATGAGCAACGTTCAAGCCGGTCAATAGATGATACAAAATATCACCGTTTGCTAAATATTCCGACGATGGATGGCGAATATGTGTACGGAAAAGACGATTTATTCGCCTTAATTATTATCTTAAAAACAATGTTGCGCGAAGAAGAATTTACTTTATTAATGAATGAAATATCGTATGAGGTTGATGTATTAGCTGGTAAATTAAAAGTAATTAGTATTGACAAGGTACTAGATAGGATTGGTTTTCCAATAAATTATAAAGATATTGTAGGTGATAGGATAAATGGTAACTAAAAAGCTTAAAACTATTGGTATTATTACTGCGTTTATTTTTACTTTCATTCTAGGTGCTGGAGGAATGTTTATAATATTTGAACGTTTTTCACTAAATGAAAGCGATTCTGCTGCAAAAGCAAGAATCGAAAAAATTATTGAAGAGAAAGTTACAATTACTGATAACGGCATTGCTGAAGGGGTAAAAAAAATATATGATGCAGTTGTTATTGTTAATACCTATAATAATGGTGAATTGGTTGCGGCAGGAACGGGCTTTGTATATAAAAAAGAGGGAAATAAAGCCTACGTCTTAACTAATCATCATGTTATTGAATCAGGTGATATGGCTCAAATAGTATTAACTAATGGCAAAACAGTCGATACCAAAATTATTGGTAGCGATGTTTATGCGGACATTGCGGTGTTAGAAATTCCTGCTAGTGAAGCAATTTCCGTTGTGGCCATTGGCAGTAGCGAAAATTCCTTAATTGGTGATACTGTCTTTGCTGTTGGTGCTCCCCTAGATAATGCATATTCTTGGACAGTTACTCGGGGAATTGTATCAGGCAAAGATCGAATGGTGGAGGTTAGTACTACTAATAGCAGTACTAGCGACTGGATTATGAAAGTAATTCAAACGGACGCCGCAATCAATTCCGGTAATAGTGGTGGCCCTTTAGCCAATGTTAATGGTGAGGTAATTGGTGTTACCTCGTTAAAACTAGTGTCTAGTGGCGTGGAAGGAATGGGATTTGCAATTCCTATTGAAGATGCTATTGAATATGCCACAATTATTGAACGAGGGGAAAAAGTAATAAGACCATATTTAGGGGTTTCAATGATAGAAGCTTCATATTCAATAAATTATGGTGTTGAACTTCCTGACGAAGCAAAAAACGGGGTATTCATTGCTGAAGTAGATAAAAAATCTCCAGCAGCTAAAGCGGGAATTGAAGCCGGCGATTTTGTGGTTAAGATAGATAATATTAATGTCACTTCAGTTGGTGAAATGCGTTATAATTTGTTTAAATATCGATCAGGCGATATTATTACTTTATCTTGTTATCGAGGCAATGAACTTTTTACGGCCAAAGTTAAATTAATTGATAGTAAATAAATTAAGGAAAGAAAAAAATGAAATTAAAAATTAAAAGATTTGGGGCTTATCTTATTGACTCTTTAGTGGTTGCGATTATTGTATCTTTATTAACTATGATAATCATATCACCGAATAATAACAAGCAATACCTTGATAATAAAAATAAAGCTGATAATAGCTATTTAGCACTTGCTAAGGGTGAAATAAATGTTAAAGATTATCTTAAAGACATTAAATTGCCAACATATAATATAGCAAAATTTGGGGCAACAGCAACAATCATCGATATTATTTGCTTAGTCGGTTATTTTGGTATCTATCAATATATCAATCAAGGTCAAACTTTGGGTAAAAAACTTTTTAAAATAATTATTAGAAATAAACAGCAAAAAGAGATTACAATAAATCAAATGATCATAAGGTCAATCATTAATAACGGAGTATATGTATTAATGATAAATCTCTTATTAGTTCTTATAATTCCGGTAAGTAAATACTATATTTATAATCAGGCAGTATTATATTTTGGCATGCTAATTTCTTATATTTCGTTTGGCCTTATTATTTTTACTAAAAAAGGCCGAGGCTTACATGATCTAGTTGCTCAAACAATTGTCAAAGACAAGGAATAACTGACAATTCTTTGTAAAAAATATTAAATAGTGCGGCAAAACTTATAAAATATGCTAATATAATAATAGGGAAGTGGGATAATGGTTAATCTTATTAGTGAAGAGTTAATGAATAATACTTTTATAAAAGAATTATTTAAGGAAATTATAATTATTATTCAAAGCAAAGAAGAAATTTTTCAAGGTATAAGTTTTGACTCAGCAAAGAACGTTAGTCTAATGGGTATTCCTGTAAAAAACTTTAACGCAGAACAATGGCGAAATAGTATTGCCCTTAAAAGCAGAAGTCGATTATTTAAAAGAGAACTTAAAATGTTTTTAAGCAAACTGGAAAATTCGGAAAAACACGAGTTATTTAATAAGTTAAATATTATTGCCTATGACGAGAATGGGATAGCCAAAACTATAAGTTTAAAAGAACTCGAAACTCAGTTTTTGGATCGGGCAACTCATGAATATGAAACAGCATATCTAAATTATATTAATCGGCAAATTGCTAAAGATAAAGATTATCAATTTGTTGGCGTAAGTTCTCCTTATGACGAAACATATCTTGGTACCGGTTCAGATTATCACTATCGCCCTGAAAGTTATGTTGCATCACCCGATGATCAAATTATTAAAAGTGATCAAGAGATTTTACCGGATAAAAATGCGGTTTCTGAATTTGTGCCGAGCGATTCAATTGTTGGCTTAATCGACCGTTTAAAAATGGAGCTTACCTTTTACCGTGTGGGAATGATTTTAGAACGATTATATAATGATATTAAAGCCGCAGAAACAATAAATACCACAACAGCTATGGGATACAGTATGCGCTTAAGCGCAATACTAGCATTTATTTCTAAAAGCGCATATACTAACATAGCGGCTTACATGTTCAATAATTATAACTGGTCTGAAGAATTTTTACCGTTAAAAGCTGATGATTTAATCGATCGTATTAAAGACATATTTCGGACCGCTATTTATAGTAAAAACCCTCAGAACAAAGCATATTCCCCAGAATTATATCCAGCGGAATTTACCGATACTGCCGGTAGTAAAAACGAAGCTGTAGAATACGGAACGGCCTTTGCTATTAGATCGGAACAAAGAATATCAACAGGAAATTTCTTGGATGATGTAATAGCTTATTTATCAAGTGCCATAGACTCAAACTACCAACAAGCAGGTCGTCAATTAGGAATTATTCAAAAATTTATTTTTGAGACGAAGATTAGCGATAATCTTGCCGGGTTAAAGACAATCAATCAAATGATTGAAAGTGCTTGTGAAGGAATGACTTTACAAATGGCAAAAGATATTTCTGCAAATACTATTGCTGATAATGCTTCATTTGATCGCCAGGAAATTCTTAGTGGTATTAAAAAAGGGTTTTATGAGTTGTTGAAAGAAAATCGAGTATTAACATCTTATGTTGATCATATTGAAAGTAAACAAATAGCAGAAGACAATATAATAAATGATAATTCAATCGATGATGTTTTTAATCAATCTCCTTTTGGCAAATAGCAGATTAAAATATTTAATATTTATAAGTAATAAACAAAAAGGCTAGAGTAAGCCTTTTTATATTTACTTATAAGCCATAAGTTGATATAATATAAACACTTTTGTGAGTGTTATATAGGGGTATAGTTCAATGGTAGAACGACGGTCTCCAAAACCGTTAATGTGGGTTCAACTCCTACTACCCCTGCCATTATGAATAGTTAAGAGGTTTCCAAATTTTGGAAACTCTTTTATGTTATAATTTAAATAGGAGAAAGATTATGGATGAGAAAAGAGATGTTAAATTCACAAAAGAAGAGATAGAACTAATTAAATCACTTCATGTACCCGTTAGAAACGTTAATATGATTTTAGTTAATTCAATAATAAATAAATTTATGTTAAATAAAGAACATGAGAAAATCATATATTTTTTAAATACTTTAAATGATTTTGCCGAAACGCCCGATGATTTTGTTAATAAATTAATAAAAGATAATAATAAAGAGTGTATTGCTACTTTTTTAGAAAATAAAAGTATTTTATATTTTATATCAGAAAAAGATATACAAAAATTAGAGAAATTTATTGATGCCTATGAAGTGAATATTATATTAGATAAACCATATAAATTTTATTATGATTTATTATTTAAACAAGGCGTTAGATTAAGTAAAACCAATGAAGCGGAACATATAAAAGAATATTTTTTTACAAGATATAACCGCGAATTTAAGATAAGGCTAAAGGATATTAAAGGCGTTGGTCTTGTTGTTTCTTATATAAATTATAAAAACTATTATTTATCTAAAGAGGAACAATTAAAAATTGCTATAGAATATATAAACGAGTATGGATTTAATATTGAAAATAATGAGCTTTGGCAATCCCTGACTACAAGCACCAATTGATAATGTGGAACTTAGAATTATTATTTTATGAATATATTTTTCTTTTAGATTATTAGATATTTACGGAGGGTACATGAAAAACAGTAATAAATATATTTGCATCACTTTTCTTATAATTTTATATGCGGTTTTGTTATTTTATCCAATAAATTATATTCTTGTTTTGAAAGGAGTAATTAAAATAAATGATCCTCAAACAAATATGATTAGCAATAAATCAGGAATAAGTGCTAAATTGGAAAATATTAGGAATATCATGGAAACTAAAACAATTAATTACTTTCCTTTATATAATAGAATTAACTACTTTGATAGTAGTTTGTATATTAAAGTCAATAGTTTTATTTATAATTTATTAAATAAAGCGTTTTTACCTATTGGCACAAATTATGATAACGAGTACATTTATAAAAATATTGAACAAAACTATTATATTTTAAAAACTCCATATAATACTGTTGAATTAAATAAGCGGATTAATCAACAAATTGCTTTTTACAATTATTTAAGCAAAAGTGATGTCGATTTATTTATTTATCTGCCAAATCGTTATGAATTTAATAATAAAACATATCTAGATGTCGAAGATATGGAAAAATATATAATGTATTTTAAAAAGGGAATAGATTCTAAAATCAAATTAAGCGAACTAAATCAAGAAGCAGGTTACCATAATTATTTTTATAAAACTGATCATCATTGGAATGGTTATGGTGCTTTAAAAGGGTATGAAGACATAACGAAAATGATGGGCATGGAGCCTAATAACTATGATGTTCAAAAAATGCCTAACACAACATTTAAAGGATCAATGGCTAAAAGCGCAGCAGATATGAACTTAAAAGACGAATTCTATTATATTGATGCAAAAATAAGTTGTGAAACAAGCATTAAAGATGGCTATAAACCGATGAAAAAAATTAACGGCAAAGGAATCTTTTACGACTATTATGTTGGTTATTATTATGGAATGTACGAAGCGGTTAAATATAATTGTAATAATCCTAAAAAAGACAATGTATTAATATTAGGCGACTCTTATGTTTGGGCGATTGATTATTTGATTGCTAAGCATTTCAATAATACATATATAGTTAATTTAAGGTTTGCTGACCAGTTTGATTATCAGGATTTTATTGCTAAAAATAATATCAAAAAAGTCATAGTTGTCAATGAAACACAAACCACATTATTTGATTCTTACAATTATGAGCCCGCAAAGAAAGTAGGGGTATAGTATGGTTTTTTCAAGTTTAATATTCTTGTTTATTTTTATGCCATTATTTTTATTACTATACTTTGCTTTTAAAAAAAGGACAATCAGAAATAATATTTTGTTGTTATTTAGTATTTTCTTTTATGCTTGGGGTGAACCCGTATATATATTGTTAATAATTTTTTCGACAATTGCAAATTATTATTTTGCGATTTTAATTGATAGTAGAAAACAAAAAAAAGCTTATTTAATTTCTGCGGTTATTTTTAATGTTGGGTTAATTGCTATCTTTAAATATACTAACTTTATAATTGATATTATAAATAATATCTTTAAATTAAACATTACTTCAAATAATATTCCTCTACCAATTGGCATTAGTTTTTTTACTTTTCAAATACTATCCTATGTAATTGATGTATATCGCAAAGAAGTAAAGGTCCAAAAAAATATTTTATTTTTAGGTACATATATTGTTGCTTTTCCTCAACTTATTGCGGGACCGATTGTTAGATATCAAACTGTTGAAGATGAACTTGTAAATCGTAAAGAAACTATAGATAGTTTTGCAATTGGGGTTAGAAGGTTCATTAAAGGGCTTGGCAAAAAGGTTCTTATTGCTAACACTGTCGGTTTTATTACTACAGCGGTTTTTAGCCAAACACCATTAGTATACGGCTTTTTAGGAGCGTGGATTGGTATTTTAGCATATACCCTTCAAATATATTTTGATTTTTCGGGATACTCTGATATGGCAATCGGAATGGGTAAAATGTTAGGCTTTAATTATCTAGAAAATTTCAATTTTCCATACATTGCCAGAAGCGTAACTGATTTTTGGCGGAGATGGCACATCTCATTATCTACATTTTTCAGAGATTATGTGTATATACCTTTAGGGGGGAATAGGGTATCGAAGATTAAATGGATTAGAAATGTACTAATCGTTTGGACATTAACCGGCTTATGGCATGGGGCGAATTATAATTTTGTTTTATGGGGTTTGTATTTTGCAATATTATTAATCCTTGAGAAACTATTTTTACAAAATGTTTTAAATAAATTACCAAAAGTAGTAGGCCATATATATTTATTATTAATTGTAGTTTTTAGTTGGGTTATATTCAGAAGTGATAATTTAATTCAGGCACTAGATACAATTAAAAGCATGTTTGGTTTTAATGGGATAGGCAACACCAATTTGTTTTACTATACGGGAATAATAAATTTGGGAACAATACTTGTATTCTTCATCGGGGCAATATTAACAACTCCAATATTAGAAAAAATTAAAATAAATAATACTTATATAACAGATACCATTTTATTAATTATTTTGTTGTTATCAATTGTATCGATATTAACTAGTTCCTATAATCCTTTTATTTATTATCGATTTTAAGAAAAGAATAGTGCATAACTTGGTATATAATATTAAGTTTATTTGTTATAATTACTAGAGGGAATAATATTTGAACCCAAACATTAGGAAATCATGTCCCAAACGGATATGATGTTTGGTTAAAAATAATAGATAAAAAGGAGGTCAAGGGAATATGATATTAAGAAATATATTTAATGGTAACTTGGTTAATTTTAACCACAAACTAAAATATATTGCTAAGCACGAAGGGAAAAGCATATTCTTTCTTTATTATAAATTTCTTAAGTGCTATTTCTTAATTGGCTGTGGTTACAGTGATTACTTAAATTATGAATTGTACAAGAAGAATAAACAAGAAATACTTGAATATGTGACAATTGCAACGCAAGATAAATTCTATGAAATTGTTAGTCCTTCGGCTTATAAAACATTCTTTACGATTAAGCCTAATTTTTTAAAGAACTTTGCCAAATACATTCAAAGGGATTACATTACTAAAGAAAGTACACTAGCTCAACTAAAAGCATTCTTAAAAAATAATGAGTATTTCATTCAAAAACCAATTGATGGTTTAGGTGGTTCGGGGGTAATTAAAGTATATGCCAAAGAGATTAAGAATATAAATAAATATTATCAGAAAATAATTTCAGAAAACTTGTTATTGGAAGAATTTGTTAAACAGCATTCAAAAATCAGTGCCATTTGCAATTCTTGTGTTAACACCATAAGAGTAGTTAGTTTTGTTAATAAAGGTCAAGCACGAATAATTTTTGCTTGTATGAGATTTGGTAACGGAGAAAGTAATATTGATAATTTTCATCAAGGAGGGATGGCAGTATTAGTTAATTTTGAAGAGGGTGTTTTAGTTGGTAATGCCTATGATAAAAATCTTAACGAATATATATGCCACCCTAAATCAGGAGTTAAATTTGATGGTTTTAAAATCCCTAATTGGGAAAGTGCTAAAAAAACCGTTTTAGAAGCAGCATTAGTAAACCAAAAGATCCAAGTTGTTGGTTGGGATGTTGCCATTACTCAAAAAGGAGTTACCTTTATTGAAGGTAATCGTCGCCCAGGATTTGATTTGGTTCAAGTTCTAAATAAAAAAGGAATGAAATCCTTAATGAGTGAAATTATTGCTGAAATAAATGAAACTTCAGACGCGAAATATCAAATATAAAAATTATCGGTAAATAATATAATTATTGAGGTGAAAAGAATGACTTTTACTTATATAGAATTACTAAAGGCCCAAGCTCAATACGGAACAACTGAGGAAGATCTCAGAATCAGGGAAGATTTTGATAAAATATTACCTAATGTTGTTATTGCTCCGTGGTGGGAGATTACTATATTTGATAGTAGCGATGTAGTTATTAATAAGATAAATGATAAAGTATATAATATTAAAAATAAAGATGTAGCATTTTCTTTTGTTCAAGTAAAGCAAATTGGTGCACCAGCAATAATTGAGGAAGTATTAGGTCTAGGTGTGACAAAGTGCCAAAACTTAATTTTTGTCGGATCAGCGGGAGCATTAACTACGGAAATAAAAATTGGTGATTTAGCAATCCCTAAACTAACTATTTGTGGTGATGGGGCTTCCCGATATTTAAACAAAGACCTAAAAGACGATTTTGGTAAAAAAGCAAAACCCGATAAGATATTAAATAAAAAATTATTGATTGCCGCAAAAAAAGTAGCCAAAAATAATGATATTAAAGTTCATACGGCAAATAATTTTAGTATTGATACAATATTTGCCCAATTCCCTCATATTGATAAAATTATTGATTTGGGAGTTAATACTATCGAAATGGAAACTTATACATTTTTTAAAGCTGCTAAAATTGTTGGAATTAAAGCCGCTGCTTTGTTTTGTATTTCAGATAATACAGTAATTAATAAATCATTATTTAGTGGGCGAGATGAAGAAGATAAAATCCGACGCCGAAGGGTAAGAAATAATCTAATTGCTCAAATAATCATTGAATGCTATAGAAAGGATAAGAAAATATGAATGAACATTATGCTAATTTAGAATTGCTAATGGCTGGATTAACTGATATTAATAGTTTTTTGGATGCTGGAAGCGGACGAACTAGTATGGGCTATTTGACATCTAAATTCCCTAATCTTCAAATAGATGCCATAGTGTTTCCCGGTGATGAACGTAAGATCAACTCAATAAAAGAAAATGTTACTGGAAAATATAACTTAATAGAAATGGATATTTGCCAAAATAAAATAACGAAATCTTACGATTTAGTAATGGCCCATTTGTTATTAGGGGAAGCAAACAAATTCGGTAATAAAGTAAGTGATCTGCTCGAAAAGATACTTGCTATAGATAGCAAATATATCGTTATATATGATGTTAAGGAAGATACCGCAATCGATTATGAAGCATTAGTTACTACAATTAACAGTAAAAATAGACAAATAATTAGATTTCAAACCTTCCCTAAACAAGAGCCCCAAGAATTTAATAATTTTGTTGCTTACAACTATGTTGGTTATTTAATAAAAAATAAATAAAAAAGTGTTAATTAAGCAAAGAGGTTGCCGCCTTTTTGCTTTTTGTATGATATAATGTTAGCAGGTGATATATATGAAAAACAAGATGATTACAGCGAGGGATGTTGACTTTGCAAAATGGTTTACCGATGTCGTAAGAGTTGCTCGCTTAGTTGATTATTCAAGTATTAAAGGCTGTGACGTTCTTGAACCAAACGGTTATGCAATTTGGGAAAACATCCAGCATGTATTAGATGAAAAATTTAAAGAATTAGGCCATCAAAATGTATATTTACCTTTGTTTATTCCGGAAAGTTTATTAAACAAAGAAAAAGAACATGTTGCTGGTTTTGCTCCAGAAGTAGCATGGGTAACTCATGGCGGCGAAAACAAGTTGGAAGAAAGAATGTGTGTTCGCCCAACTTCAGAAACCTTATTTTGCAATTATTATGCCAATAGCATTACTTCTTATCGTGATTTACCAAAATTATACAATCAATGGTGTAATGTTGTTCGCTGGGAAAAAGAGACAAGACCTTTAATGCGCTCTCGAGAGTTTTTGTGGCAAGAAGGCCATACTCTTCATGAAACTAGTGCTGAAGCTGAAAAAGAAGCATTACAAATGCTTAATGTGTATCGCGAATTTTATGAAAATTACTTAGCTATTCCGGTGGTAGTTGGTAAAAAAACCGAAAAAGAAAAATTTTCGGGAGCAGAGTATACCTACACTGTTGAGGCTTTAATGTATAATGGGGTATCTTTGCAATCGGCAACTTCTCATTATTTTGGTCAGAAGTTTACTATCCCTTTTAATATTACATTCTCTAATCGCGAAAATAAACTAGAACATCCTTATCAAACCTCATGGGGGCTTTCCCAAAGAAGTATTGGGGGCATAGTTATGGTCCATAGTGATGACAATGGTCTAGTATTACCGCCACGAATTGCCCCAGTTAAAGTTGCAATAATTCCTATCGTTCAAGACGAAGCAATAACGAAAAAAGCCCAAGAAATTAAAGGCATTTTAGAATTAGCAAAAATAAAAACTATAATTGATGATACTGATAAGTCAGCAGGTTTTAAATTTGCTGAACAAGAGACTAAAGGTATCCCAATTAGAATTGAAATTGGTTTAAAAGAAATGGCTCAAAAAGAAATGGTAGCGGTTCGTCGTGATGACCGATCAAAAACAAGCATTTCCTTCGCAACCGATATTGCTGCAGAAATTACTAAGATAATGGATAATATGCATAATGATATGTATCAAAAAGCGAGACTAAGAAATGAGCAAAAGACATATACCTGTACTGATTTAAATCAAGTAAAAGCAGTCATGAAAAATGGTTCTGGCTTTATTAAGGCAATGTGGTGTGGATCTCTAGAATGTGAATTAAAAATGAAGGAAATCAACGGTATTAAAGCAAGATGTATTCCCTTTAATCAAGAACGGTTAGCTAATCAATGTGTCTGTTGTGGTCAAGAAGCTAAAGAAATGGTTATTTGGGGAATACAATATTAGTCCCTTATATTAAACTAATAATAATAAAAAAATAAATAATTAATATCAAATACCAAGATGATTTGGTATAATAGCATTTGGTGATCTTAATGTTAAAACTAATTAA
>ENA-UOWO01006717-UOWO01006717.1-activated-sludge-metagenome-genome-assembly--contig:-NODE-6717-length-11667-cov-3.618756_pt1 | contig 11667 bp, 6 predicted proteins | sample MGYA00238148_ERZ761564 | MGnify/ENA primary metagenome ERZ761564 (study PRJEB28885, sample SAMN05720194) | activated sludge metagenome | isolation source: Anaerobic digester | place: USA...
GGCACAGCTTTTTGCGGCAACTTTGCCCGCACACTTTTGTGCTTGCTTTGTCGGTTGCTATCTGATAAAAAGATCGCATGCGCAAAACGGTCTTAAGATCATTATTGCTGGTGCTCATGCTTCTGCCCGGCGCCCTTTCAGGTGCCGACGTCGAGCTCACCTTCTGGAACTTCTGGGACCCCAAGTTCATTCTGCCAGTTATCAGCCGGTTCGAAAAAGATAATCCTGGTGTGAAGATTCGCAACGAGCAGATCAGCTGGGGTAACGGACTCGACAAAGTCGTCGTGGCCATGGCCAACAATCGTGCGCCTGATATCTGCGAACTTGGCTCGACCTGGATGGGCAAGTTCATGGGTGAGGGCGCGCTGCTCGACGTCACCGACAAGTTCTGCGATCTCAAACCAGATTATCTGATGTGGGAACCGGCCACGATGAATGGCCGCCTCTACGGCATGCCCTGGCTGGCCGGCACCCGCGTGATGTTTTATAACCGCAAGCTCTTCAAAGAAGCCGGTCTCGACCCTGACCGCGGCCCCGAAACCTGGGATGAACTGCTGGCCGCGGCAAAGCTGATACATAATCCAGAAAAGGGCCTCTATGGTTTCGGCATGAATGCCGGCGAAGGGCATATTCTCTACAAGAAATTCATGCCGTTCGTCTGGGGAAACCATGGCCATATCATCGACGAAAACGGCAACTTCATTTTTGACAGCCCGCAGACCCGCGAGGCGCTTGAATTTTATCTCAAGCTCAAAGAATACAGCTATTGTGAAAAACAGGATCTGCTCGACGAGGCTTTTAAGCGGGGAAGACTGGGGCTGGCGATTTCCGGTTCCTGGAACTTTGCGCGCTATCCGATCGACGCGCCCGAACTTGATTTCGGCGTGGCGCTGATGCCGAAACCTGCAAAAGACAAGGGTTTTTCGACTTCATTTCTGGGCGGCCAGATTCTGGTGCTTTTCAAATCCTGTAAGAATCCTGATGTGGCTGCAAAATTCATCAGATATCTGACCACTGTCGAAAACACGCTGCCGATTACGCGTGAGGCACTGGTCAGCTTTCCGGCGCATAAAAATGCCTACAGCGACGAAATGTTCACGCGCGACCCGCGGCTCGGCGTGTTCGTCGAACAGATGAAAACCAGCGTTCACCCGCCGATACACCGCCTGTGGATCGAACTCGAAAAGATCATCAACGATACGGTCGAAAAAGCCATGTATGGCGAGTCGCCCGACAAGGTCTTTGCCGAAGCCGCTCTTGAATATGCCAGAGTGACACAGCGCAAGACGAGTGGGCAGTCTGCCGTCGCCGCAACTGGTGCAACACCGGTTGCCGTGACCTCGACTTCAGGTCAGAGCGGCGGTTCAACCCAGATCCTGCTGCTGACCCTGATTGGCGTCGGCACCCTGCTGAATGCGATAATGCTGATGTTTCTCATTTATGAGGTAAAAAAAAACGCCGGTTGACCGGTAAACTGCGCAAAACCGGGCCGATCGAAAAGTCGCAGCAGGTTCTTCTGTTTCTGTCACCATGGCTTATCACCTTTGCCGTGTTCTGGCTGTACCCTCTCGTGTTCTCGCTTATTCTGAGCTTTTGCGACTACGATGTCTTTCATCCGGCCCTGTTCAGTTTCGCCGGTTGCAGGAATTACCTGCGGCTTTTCAGCGACGGTGATTTTTTGCAGGCCTTCTTGAATACTCTGGTATTTGTGATCGGCACGACGCCAGTTACGACTCTGCTCGGTCTGGCACTGGCCCTTATGGTGAACAACGTCAGCCGCGGCAGTCAGGTTTTTCGTTCGATCTTCTTTCTGCCATCGATTATTTCAATCGTTGTTACTGCGACTATCTTCAAGTCGATGTATTCGCCGATTGGCGCGCTCAACCGACTGCTGGAGGTGTTCGGGCTGCCCGGGCAGGCCTGGCTGATCGAAAAGAATCTCGCGCTGCCTGCAATCATGGTCATGAACATCTGGGCATACACCGGGTATTATATGGTTCTCTACCTGGCCGCCCTCAAGGCGGTGCCAAGGCAGCTTTACGAAGCCGCCGAAGTCGACGGCGCTACCGAATGGCAGCAGTTTCGCTACATTACCCTGCCGCAGATACACTACATGACGATCTTCATTCTGACCGTCAATACTATTCGCAGCTGGCAGGTATTTCCAGAAGTATTCACGCTCACCAGTGGCGGTCCTGTCGGCCGCACCAACACTCTGGTGCACCATCTCTACGAAACTGCTTTCAGATATCACGAAATGGGCTATTCGTCAGCGATTTCTTATGTGTTGCTGGCAATTATCATGGCATTCTCTCTGTTGCAGATGTACATTCTGCAGGGGCGCCGACGAAGAAGGGGTAAACCTGCATGACCGCACAGAGCTTCAGACAGAAAGGGCTGTTTGCCATCCTCGCCGCACTGGCGCTGAGTTATCTTTACCCCTGGCTCTACATGCTGGCGCGCTCGTTCATGCGTCATGAACCAGGGCTTTCAGATGGCAAAGGCATGTTTACCCTCGAATTTTATCAGCTGGTGCTCGGTAATGCCGGATTTCCGACCTTTCTTTTCAACAGTTTCATCGTGCTGACCATCGTGCTGGCCGCCAACGTGGTATTCTCGGTCATGGTCGGTTATGCCTTCGCGCGCTATCGCTTTCCGTTCAAAAACCTCATGTTCTGGATGATTCTGGCGACCCTGATGGTGCCGAAGCAGACGCTGATGATACCCCTGCTCGACCTGATGGTTCGCCTGGGTCTGCACAACACTCTATGGGCGCTGATTCTGCCGTTTTGCGTCGACGGCTTCAATCTTTTTCTGATGAAGCAATATATCCAGGGACTGCCGCCCGACCTCGAAGACGCAGCCCGCGCCGATGGCGCCGGCGAAATCGGCATCCTCTGGCACGTCATCGCGCCGCTCAGCCGCCCGGCTATCGCCGTGCTGATCATCAACACCGCGATCATCAACTGGAACTCATTTCTGTTTCCGCTGATTCTTACCGACACCGCTTCGGTGCGCACTTTGCCGGTCGCGCTCGCGATGTTTTCGCAGGGGCCTTACGCGACTGACTGGGGTGCTCTGATGGCCGGCGCTTCAGTCAGTTCGTTGCCGATAATCGCGATATTCTGGATATTTCAGAAGGAAATCATCGAAGGCATCACCAGCGGCGCTCTCAAGGACTGACTTCGCTGCAGGCAGCGCAGGAACCGTCGCGGCGTGGGTCGGCGAGAGCTGTGAGCTGCGAGCCTTCGACGATGATTGCCGACAGCAGCCCGAAATAGTCATCGCAACCAGGTTTCACTGATACTTCAAGAGTGCTTTCGCTCAGCTCATCGATGAATGACAGGTCGGGATGCCATTCTACAGACAGTTTGCGTTTGTGATCGAGAAAATACCGGGGGCGGCTCACCAGTTGTTCATGCTCGTCGGGCTTCTGCAGGAATCTGGCCAGCGCCAGGCCGACATTGAAAACTATGCGTTCAGAACCGGCGCCGCCAATTGCCAGCACCGGCCGGCCGTTTCTGGTGACAATAATCGGAGATTTGGTCGAAATCGGGCCGGCATCAGCCGGATAATTGTCGGGATACCCTGCTACCGCGTCGGTAAAGTTGCGCAGGCCGTTGTTGTAAAAGAAACCGGCTGGTGAAAACTCGCCGGTGCCAAAGTGACTGCCGAGAGTAAGAGTCATCGACACCAGCATGCCGTTCTTATCTGCGACGCAAAGATGAGTTGTGTTACCGTTTTCGACGACGTCGCCACCCTGGTTGACCACAACATTGTCGGCAAATGCGATAAAGCGGTACGGGTCGACAAGGCAGTCTGCCATGTTTTCATACCTGGCCTGCAGTATTCGGCGCCCGGTTCGAGCGGTAGCGAGAATATCTGCAGTCGTTTGCTCATGCAGGTTGATTCTGCTGTTCAACAGGTCTTCTGCCAGCTTTATGCTGGCAATCGAGCAGGCTGGTGGCGGATTGCCATATAGCGAATAATTTTGCCAGCTGCGGCGAACCGGTTCGACATGACTGGTTCTGAACAGCGCCAGATCGCTGATACGGTATTCCGAACCATGCTGCTGCATGTTGTCGATAATCGTTTTTGCAGTATCACCGCGATAAAACGAACGGCCATTATCTTTAGCAATTTCAGACAGGGCTCTGGCCAGCAGTGGCTGTCGTAGAACCTGACCGGCTCTTAACGGGTAACCATGCGGCGCCAGAAATCTCACCGCTGCCGCATCGGTTATATTTGGCAGGGTTTTTTCGATGATTTTTTCAAGATAGGCACTGATGTTAAAACCGTTGCGGGCCATGCTGACTGCAGGTTGCACAAGTGCCGCAAGCGGGCGGCTGCCATATTGACGGCGCAGCTGCATCAGCAGATCAGGAACTGTCGGCAGGCCGATATGATTGACGATTTTGCTGCTGCCGGCAAAGCGCGGGCGTTTTACCGAGGCATCCCAGGCTTCGATTCGACCATCGGGCCGGCGTACTAATGCAAACCCGTCGCCACCGATGCCGGAATTACTGAAATCAACTACCCCAAGCATGAATCCGGCGCATACAGCCGCGTCTACCGCATTGCCGCCATTCTGCAGAACCTGCAGTGCTGCGGCTGCCGCCAGCGGGTGACCGCAGCTGACTGCTCCCGCATTTCCGACTGCGATGAAACAACGCGCGTCTTTTGGCATCTGACGCGCGCCGGCAAGCTGCGTAAGCAAGACAAAAAGCAAAAGAACCGACAAGATTTTTCGATTTTGCATTGTGTTAACTTTCTTTGAAATGTTCAGCCAATAAAACTGTTATGCCATAATCTTTGATGCTAGCTGTTCAGAACTTCTCTTACTTTTTCTGCAAGGTCTTTCTGGGTGAATGGTTTTTCGATAAAGTTGAGATTGTGGTTGATGACGCCATGTTCAGCGATTACATCGTCAGTATAACCCGACATGAAAAGTACCTTTAAATCAGTTTGCAGCGTTTTAAGCTCTTCTGCCAGGTCCTTTCCGTTTTTTTCCGGCATTATTACATCGGTTATCAGCAGGTGAATCTTCTCGCCGCTGCTGGTAAGAATCTTTCGAGCCTCAGTGGGTGTCGAAGCGGCGAACACTTTGTAGCCAAGATTCGTAAGAACTTTTGTTGTCATCTTTAGAAGCGCAAGCTCATCTTCGACCAGCAGAACAGTTTCTTTGCCATGCTGGCTTCTGTAATCTTCAGAGTTTTGAAGCCTGCGCGCGCTATCGTCGGTGATGTGTCCCGGCAGATAGATGGTTATGGTAGTTCCCTTTTCTGCTGCACTTGAGACATCGATGAAACCATTGTTCTGTTTTATTATTCCGTAAACGGTAGCAAGGCCAAGACCGGTGCCTTCTCCCTGCTTCTTTGTCGTAAAAAAGGGCTCGAAAATGTGTGAAAGAACCTCACTGTTCATGCCACAGCCATTGTCGGCTACTCTGATCAGAACATAATCGCCTGCGACAAGATCGACTGGTCGATTTCTGTCGTCAGCGGTAAACGTTTGCATGTCAGTTGCAATGATGATCTGCCCGACATTTTTGATGGCATCGCGCGCGTTAACACAAAGATTCGCCATGACCTGATCGAGTTGCGAAGAATCCACGCAAATCGGCAAGAGGTCTGATCCAGTTCGCCATATCAGTTCAATGTTTTCTCCGATAAGGCGACGCAGCATCTGAAGCATGCTGGTAATGCTGTCATTTATATCGATGACTTCAGGCTTAATCGTCTGCTTGCGCGCAAAGGCAAGCAATTGTCTGGTCAGATTGGCCGAGCGCTGGGCTGCGGTAATGATCTGTTCCAGGTCGTTGCTCAGAGTGTTGTCAGACCCGCTCTTCTTTTTCAACAGCTCCGCATGACCAAGAATGACGCCGAGCATATTGTTAAAATCGTGTGCTACGCCACCGGCAAGGCGCCCGACTGACTCGAGTTTCTGAGAATGTAGAAGCTGCTCCTGTAGTTTTTCTTTTTCCAGCTCAGAAATTTTTCGTGCTGAAACATCATTGAATATACAGGCAAACTGCCCGACTCTTGGGCAGAAGGCGGTCACTTCGAAATATTTGTCGAGAGGCACCGAATAGTTTTCAAAAAAACTTGCCTGGCCTGTAAGGGCGACCTGACCATAGGTGTCGATCCATTGCTGGTCAAGATCAGGCATTATTTCGCGGATGGTTTTACCGATGACTTTGTCGGCTTTTAAACCGGTCAGACGTTCAAATGCAGGGTTGATCTCAAGAAAACGATAGTCGACCGGCCTGCCATTCTCGTCGCAGATAATTTCATGTTGAGCGAAACCGTTAAGCATCTCACTGAACAAGGTTCGGTAATTCTGTTCGCTCTGGCGCAGCGCTTCTTCGGCATTGACGCGGTCGGTTATGACTTCGGCGTAAAGCACAATGCCACCAATTGAATCATCTGCCTCATACCAGGGCAGGCAGGTCCAGGAGGCCCAGATTTTGCTGCCGTCTTTCTCATAGAGAAAGTCTCTGTCTTTGCTTACCGTTTCGCCGGCCATGGCTCGCTGGTGAGCTTCGCAGAGTCTGTGTGGCAAATTTGGAAAAACTTCGTAGTGGCATTTACCGATCACATTTTTTTCTTCGACCTGGTATTCAGCCAGGTATCTTCGACTTACATAAATGTAACGCATTTCGCGATCAAAAACTGCAACCGAGCTCTGAATGTTGTCGATGATATACCTCATCAGCTCTTCGCTGTGCTTCAGAGCTTTTTCGGCCTTGTTTCGTTCGCTGATGTCGCGGATTATCATACTGGTATACTGCTGCCCGGTAGAGTCGGTGAATATAGAAGTCGAAACTTCGGCAGGAAATATCGTTCCATCAGCTTTTTTAAAATTCAGTTCGCCAAATGCGCTACCGGTAAGTCGGCGCTTTTCAAGACCATCTGCCAGTCGCGGGTCTGTCACATCGACAATGGCGTTTCGGCCACCTTTTATTATCTCGTCCTCTGACATTTTAAACAGAAGAGTGGCGGCATTGTTCGCTGCCAGAATCCGACCATCGGGGATTGTCAATAGAATTGCGTCAAGTGAGTTATCGATTATCGAACGATAGACTCGATTCAGCGATTCTATCTGTACTTTAAGATCACTGATCTGCTTTTCAAGATCTTCCCTGGACTGGTGACCTGGCATGGCATTCTCTCATTCGATCAGATTGGTGCATGGGTTTGTATTGTGTATCAATTATATTTTGCCATTTTTTAACATTGTTATCAACGTATTTTACCGTGGCAGTGACTGCTGTTAAAAAGAGTCACTGCTATGACCTTCAGGAAGCAACTGTTCTTATCTCAAAAGCTTCGACGGCCTGAGTTTTGCCTTTAACCGAGCTGATCGGCAGTTTTTCACAGTTATGGCCTTCGGGCACGGCTTCGACCAGAGAACCACTGATGATGACGCCGCCATCGGATCGCTTCGTCGCAAGTGAGGCGAGGCGGGCCGAGAGGTTGACCGGGTCGCCGACGACGGTGCGCGACAGACGCGCTTCAGCAGCGCCCATGATGCCGGCCACGACGACTCCGGTGTTGACCCCGGCTGCGACACGATGACCGGTTCGGGCATAGACCAGTTCGCTTATGCGCAGCGCCGCTTTAATGGCATTTGTCTGATAGTCAAAGTCTTTGCCATGATGCTCAAACACGATCATGATCTTGTCTTCGATCATTTTGTCGATTTCGCCGCCGAACATGCGGGTTGCCTCATCTGATGCCTGCAATAAACTCTGCAGCAGATCAAAAATCTGGTGTTCGTCGTGGCTGTTCTGAAAACTCGCAAAATCGCAGACTCCAGCAAAGACGATGGTGGCATTGCGCAGCTCAGATTTTTCGGCAAGCTCATCGATTTCCTGCCCGGCTACCACTTCGCGGCGAACAGATTCACTGACAAAACCTCTGAGCAGACTGCCTTCGCGCAGCCCGGCGGCAATTCGGTTGAATGCTGCGCCGATTTCGGCAAATTCATCCGGGTGATTTACGCTGATCTCGACCCCGTAATTGCCGGCGGTAATCTGATTGGTTGCGTCGGTCAGTTCACGTAGCGGGCTGGTAAAATAGCGGGCGGCGGCCATAGCAAGAGCAAAGCTGACAAGTGCGAGGGCAGCGAGAAAAAGTAGCGCCCTGCGTTCGAGATCTTTTCGGTAGGCTGCGAAGCTGGCAATAGTTTCGCTGCCGGCAACCGTATAGAACGAATAATTGCAGGGAAACGCCTGCCCGATGATGATCGTCTCGTCTGACTTCTGTACGCTTGCAGTCTGTGCACGATTGAAGTGGGCATTTTTTGCCAGGCTCAGCAGATGCGGGAGTCTGGTTTCGGTTTCTTCAAGTGCATACTTCAGGGTGTCAGTTGATCTTTCATTACCCCAGATTGCAAGCCGCGGAGCTGGCGAATGCAGATCGAGAGATTTTATTGGAAAATCGTGTGCCGCATTCTTTTCATCCATGTGCCAGGTGATATAGGCATGATAGCGGTTTCTATATTTTATTGGCATCCCGAAAAGCTTGTTTTTCTTGTATGTCGTTTTGATGTCGAGAAACATCGGCGAATAGCGACGGAATTTGAAAAAGATATCAGGTCCGAACAACTGCAGAAAGAAATCACGAGAATACTCGCCCTTGAGGTCTTCCTGAATCTGCTGTCGGCGGGGGCGCGAGATGACTTTGCCAGTGTTGTTGTGATAATCGAGAATCTCAACGAAGCGGTCGTTGAAAAAACCGGTGAAATCGCTTTCTTTGTTTTCAGCCCGATACTGGTCGTCGTCGCGAATAGATACGGCAACGAATTCACCGTCATCACGACACATCCACAATGAGGTAAAATAGTGACTCAGAAGCTGGCGGTCTAGTATCTGCAACAGCCTGATGCAGTAGCTGAAATCATCTGATCCTGTGTAATGTTCACCTGTAGAGCTGTCGATTCGTTCGATAGAATCGAATGTTCGCACCAGATTCAGGCGGTTGAGAAAACTGTCGTTCGTCTGCTGGTCGAGATCGTTAAGCTCGCCGGTAAGCTTTTCAGAAGTGGCGCTCTGGATGTTGCTGTAACTGGTTTGCAGATACTCGTTCGCCAGATAGATCATCGAAAACAGTGGCTGTATGAACAACATCAGAAAAATCACCGGTATGAGATATCTGATCTGAAGATCAGACCCGCGGTTGAGCATTATTTTCTGACCGATCATTACGAACAGAATTGTCGAAAACGCTGCCAGAGCCAGCACCAGCAGATTACCAGCTTTCTGGCCGGTTTTGTCTGCAGCAGGGGGGGCGGTTACTGCAAACAGGCGGGTTTCGCTGCGCTGGTCGGCTGCCTCAAGATATACCCGAAAGCCGTCGATAACGACGGCTGACGGCATCGGGCCGGCTCTGGCGATATATTTCGTCAGTCTGGCACGCAGCTGAGCTTTGTCGTCGAACCACTGCGAAAACACCGGCTGATCTGGGTCTGGCGGGATACAACCAGTGCCGAAGTCGTCTCTGGCACTGTGTATTTTGCGTTTGACTGACTCAATCCATGAAACCGGGTGCAGGTCGGCAAGTGCCAGTACGTAGATTTCCGGATTCAGGCTTTTGCCGAAGATGACGCGCATGTTGTCTTTGAGGCGGAAGGGGATTATTGTGCTGCTGATGAGAGAACCGGCTTCTTCTTCGAGCGTTGCTGCGAAATAGCCTGTCCACAGCGGATTGCTCTGAATCAGCTTATTTTCTCTGAAATTCTGCAGGATCTCTTCGATTCCGAGCCGGGCTCCGTATCTGAAAGTTCTGATGTTTCTGCGGTTGTCGCTCAGCCGCAGCATGAAAGCGATTTCACATGGATAATCAACATTCTCGAGCAACTCGTCAGCAAGTTCACTGAAAAAAGTGCCGGCATCAGCTGATCTTGCCCGTAACGAAAAATATTCTTCGGCCTGCCGGTTATCGAGAATCACTTTGCGGGCAAGTCGCGAAACATTCATCTGAAAATGGCTGTCAGAAGACAGCGGCATGGCCAGTTCTTCCAGATGCGAGGTGATGACGCTTGCGCGCTCTTCTTCGAAGGCATCAGCCTGAAGTCTGGCTGCTTCGCGCATGGCAAGCCAGACACTGAGCGGCGGAAAAAACAGAATTACAGAGATAAGCAGCAGCAGTAAAAGCTTTTTCATATCTGTGCCTCGATGTCGAGGAGCTCATAGCTGCCTTCGGTATGGGCACAGAAAAGCTGCTTCAATTCTGGAATCAGCTTTATCAGCGATTCAGATGCGATTATTGCGGTATGCCTGCTCGTTTTGCTTTGTGCTTCGAGCTGTTCGGCAAGATTTCTCGCACTGCCGATTATCGTGAACTCAGAGCGGTTGCCCGAGGTGAGCGCGCCGGCGATTACTGTTCCATACGCAAGCCCGATGCCGATATCATAGGCAAAGAGATCGCGCTGGCGTCTTGTGGCAACAATCTGGTGATGGCGTCGCATCATCGCCGCCGCAGCTCTGACAGCGTTCCGGCACGAATCGGCGCCATCTCCTGGAAAAAAGGCGACGACCGCATCGCCGATAAACTGGTCGACGCGCCCGCCGTTGCTGTTTATCGCTTCGACCATGCCTCGCAGATGCAGGTTGAGCATCTGACTTATCATTACCGGCGGGTTGGCTTCTGAATGAGTGGTGAAGCTGCGGACGTCAGAGAAAAGTATCACTCCGGCAAGTTTTTGGGCGCCGGTCTGAGCGGCTACCGAGGCGACCTGGCTGTCGAAGGTCGTCGAAACGAATTTGCCCAGCATCTGCCGCTCTTTCAGGCCGACAACCATGTTATTGGTAGCTGTTGCCAGTTCGCCGAGCTCGTTGTCGTATTCATATTCGAAGCGCTGCCGGTAATCGCCCGTTGCGATTGCAGCAAAGATTCCGGAAAGAAGCCCGGTCGGTTCGATGAACAAGCTCGCTGCGCCGGCCGAGAGCTCATAGATCACCAGCGACATCAGGCAGACGCAGCATAAAAGCAGAAACTGACGCCAGCCTGCTTCCCTTGTCAGATCAGAAATATCGATGGCGGCGCCGCCATACCAGGCGCCAAGTTTAAGCATTGGTTCATAAACATAAATATTGCCAGGCCGCCTCAAGATCAGACCATTCTGCGAACTGGCAGATGACTCAGCAAAGTTGACCAGCGTCTGACCGCTTTCTGCCGCGAAAAACTTATGGGCTGTGGCTGGCAGAGTTCTTCGGGTCATCGCCAGATTGCGGTTGAAACAGGCGAAGGTGGCTTCTCCACTTCGGTTTGCATACATCAGGTCGTGGTCGAGCATGAGTTCGAAAGTCTTGAGAGTGCTCACACTGATGACGAGGTAGACCGGAAGACCGTTTTTATCGATGATTATGCTGTTATAGAAGAAATTTATCGCGTTGGCGCCGGTTTTCATATAGGTCAGGCGTTCGACTGAATCGAGAAAAAGCTCTCTGGCAACTGATGTACCCATGTTGTCGAAGACGCCAAGCAGGGTTTTTTGCATGGCAGACATTTTGATCGCAGGCATTTGCTGATGATAGGCGGCAAAGAGCCGCGAAATCGATTCACAGGCGACAGCGAAATAGTCGAGATGAAAGCGTGCCAGTGATGCATGTGCCGGAGATGCCGAGATATAGTGGGGTTCGTGCCCGGGCTGAAAAATCAGCAT
>ENA-UOWO01006724-UOWO01006724.1-activated-sludge-metagenome-genome-assembly--contig:-NODE-6724-length-11655-cov-7.782241_pt1 | contig 11655 bp, 10 predicted proteins | sample MGYA00238148_ERZ761564 | MGnify/ENA primary metagenome ERZ761564 (study PRJEB28885, sample SAMN05720194) | activated sludge metagenome | isolation source: Anaerobic digester | place: USA...
GTGAATTGATGGCTCTGGGTTATGCTTTTTTGCTGCTATGTTTGCTACGCCATGGAGGCTTTCGCACGGCATTGCGTTTGCTTGTGCCCGTCGGGAAAATGGCCTTGAGTTTATATATTCTGCAAACTTTAATCTGCACCTTTTTATTTTATGGTTACGGCGCTGGTTTATTTGCGCACTTTAGGTTGTCGCAATTAGTTCTGATTGTAGTTGTGATTTGGGTGTTTCAAATTCTGGTGGCAAATATATGGTTGCGTTATTTTTACTTTGGTCCGCTGGAATATCTTTGGCGAAGACTGAGTTATAGAGGGCCTCAGCCTTGGTGTCGGGCAGATTAACCCTGTAGATCCCTTTCTAATAAAATCAAGAGTACTTGAGATATGTGCTCAAAAGGCAAAAGGCAGCTTTAGAACTAAACCGACAATCCGTCCAGTTCATGTTGGGGGGCAGCGTTCGCAAGCTCACGCCTTACCCGCAACCTACGTTAAAAATAATTAATAATAAAACAGGAGTAAAAATGAAATTAGACCTCAATGGAACCGAGCTTTCGCAGCCGCTCGATGAAGCATTAATTATTCGTTCACTCCAAGCATTAGACGGTGAAGATGATTCTTTTCTGATTTTATCGAAAGATGAAATGAGCTATATCCAAACCTGTAGAGAAAGCGATGGTCATTATGTTCTGGAGTATCAAGAAGGATCGCTTGCTGAGCATTACGAGTGTGCGGATGAGATGTTAAATTTCCAGAAAGTGTCTATGGCATTCACCAGCTATTTAAACGGCACGGATGAATGGAAAACAGCATTGACGTGGCAACCGCTTGGTTCTTCTGAGCGCAGCAATGGAACTGCGAGGCCTGTTAAACTTTTGGTGCTGGTTGTGGTGATTGCGATAATCGCCTTTGCGTTTCTGATTGTCTCCCTGTAAAAACTCTCTGCAATTTTTCTATTCAATAATTTCATCTGCAGCTTTCCTAGCAAGATCGCTAATTCAGGAGCGTAAATATGAACGTCATTTATGTAAACGAAAAAACTATATTTGGCTTAAGTGCCCGAACCAATAATAAAAATGAGATGAATCCAGTTGCTAGAAAAATTGCGCCTTTGGTTCAAGCATTTGATGAAGCGGTCAGCGTTAATTATCGAGCAGGTGCCAGAGTCTATAGCGTTTATTACGATTATGAATCAGATGCATCAGGAGATTATTCAGTCTTGATTGGTGCTGATGCTGTGGAATCATCTTCCTTAGAGTTGAGCGAGGTAAAGATACAGGCGGGAAATTACCTAGTGTTCTCGGCGCAGGGGCAGGTTCCGCAAATAGTGTTTGAAACCTGGGGCAAAATTTGGGGTTATTTCTCAAGTGAAGATTGCACTCACACTAGAGCTTATGTAACGGATTTTGAGTTTTACAAAAGCCAAGATAAAATTGAAATTCATATTGGCATCAAATAATAGGTATATGGGGGAGTGAACGAATGCGGAGTTCGTTGCGAGAAAAAATCATCTTGGTGTGCGATAAAAAAATACTCACAAAAGGTGATTCTGTCGGTGTTTCATTCTATGCATTTTTTGCCAATAAGAATGATGACCCTGAGCTGCTTATGGAGGCTGCAACCTGGTGGATTCAAACTCATCAGCTAGATCATTTTGAGAAAGCCATAAAAATCAAAAAGATGATAGAAGATCGGCATTGATGTCTTGCGGCGACCTTTTCCTACCAAAAAATTAAGGCTTAGTGGAAATCGCGCGATTTTAATGGCAGGTCTTCAAGCCGTGCAGAGTAGTCGTGCAGTTGCCCTGCAATGATATGCACAACAGGGTGGGATACATTATCGTTATTAATTTCCACAGTGCCTTTTATTAACAAAAGTTTTGAAGTGAGCAGCGCGTGGCGAAAGGTTTCTTGGGTTCCCTTCCATACAATTACATTGATATTGCCAGTTTCATCTTCCAAGGTTAGAAACAGCGCACCGCTCGCGGTACCGGGTCGTTGGCGGCCGGTGACCAGCCCCGCGACGCGAACAAATCCGCCATGCCGTAATTCTTTTAAATCACTTTGTTTTGTGCAGCGATTAAAAGGATCTTCATGTCTCAGTAGTGTCATTGGGTGAGGGCGCAAGCTTAAACCTGTAGTGACATAGTCATTCATTACTTCTTGCTTGATGGTGGGTGGCGATGTGAATAAATCATCCTGTTGTACGGGTTCCGCGTTTTCCAGTAATTCAAAAAAGGGCTCTACCGCTGCAGCCTCCCAGCGGGCTTGATGGCGATTGCCGCTGAGGCTGTGCAATACATCGGCTGAGGCAAGGCATTGCAAATCACTGGGTGTTAATGCTGAGCGGCGCGCTAGATCTTGAATAGATGTAAAGGGCGTACTTGCTCGCCAGTGTTCAATGGATTGGGCTTTACTCTTATCCAATGAGCTGACGATGCAAAATCCCAAACGTAGGGCAAAATTATTTTTAGAAATAGGTTGATCGCTAGAATTTACTGCTGCCAAGGTATGTTTAGAAGTGTTTTCTAAGGTGTGCGCATAATTACTGCAATTTATATCAATGGGTAATATTTTAATGTGGTGCCGCTGAGCATCCTGAATTAATTGCGATGACGAATAAAACCCCATAGGTAAACTGTTTAACAGGGCACAATAAAAAGCAGCAGGGTGATGGCATTTGATCCATGAGGATGCATAACACAAAAGTGCAAAACTGGCCGAGTGTGATTCAGGGAAACCATAACCGCCAAAACCTTTAACTTGTTCAAACAAGCGCTGTGAAAAATCTAATTCATAGCCGCCTTGTAACAAACCATTAATAAATTTTTCTTCAAAATGCATTAGGGTGCTGTCTTTGCCCCAGCTGGCCATTGCGCGTCTTAATTGGTCTGCTTCGCCACCGGTAAAGCCGGCTGCAACCATTGCCAAACGAATAACTTGCTCCTGAAAAATAGGAATACCAAACGTAGATTTCAAAATACTTTCTATAGCGGCGCTCGGGTAGCTAATTTTCTCAAGCCCATTTCTGCGTCGCAAATAGGGGTGCACCATTCTGCCCTGAATAGGGCCCGGCCTTACGATAGCAATTTGCACAACCAAATCATAAAAGCAGCGCGGTTGTAGGCGTGGAAGCATACTCATTTGCGCGCGTGATTCCACCTGAAATGTTCCCACGCTATCGCCCGCACAGAGCATATCGTAGGTTGCACTATCTTCACGGGGAATGTCGGCCAGTGTTTTAATACGTGGGTCATAACGATTAATATAGTCGAGGCTTTTTCGCAACATGGTTAGCATGCCCAGCGACAACACATCCACTTTTAACAGGCGCATAGATTCAATATCTTGTTTGTCCCATTGAATGAGTGTGCGGTCGGCCATTGCGGCATTTTCTATTGGTACAAGATCGCTGATCTTATCTTGCGCAATAATAAAACCGCCTACATGTTGCGATAAGTGTTTTGGAAACCCCCGGATTTGCTCCACCAAAATAAAAAACTGTTGTAAGAGTTTGTGGTGGGTTTTTAAACCAGCAGCTTCAATGCGCTTTTGCAAATCTGCAGAGCGATCCCACCACGCTAGCGACTTGGATAAATGATCTACCAGTGTTTGTTCCATCCCTAAGGCTTTGCCGACATCACGCACGGCACTGCGCATTCGGTAGGTGATTACGGTTGCCGCAATTGCAGCGCGTTCGCGGCCATATTTGCGATAGATATATTGAATGACTTCTTCGCGTCTTGAGTGTTCAAAATCTACATCAATATCCGGCGGTTCATCGCGCTCTTTGGAAATAAACCGCTCAAACAGTACATTAATTTGGCCGGGGGCAATTTCGGTTATAAATAAGCAATAGCACACCACTGAATTGGCAGCTGAACCGCGGCCTTGGCATAAAATATGTTGTTGGCGAGCAAACAGTACAATGTCATGCACGGTTAAAAAATAATATTCGTAACTCAGCTCTTCAATCAAACTTAATTCTTTTTGAAGAATGGCTTCTGCCGATTCCGGTGTTTCCTTTGGCCAACGTTTTTGTTTGCCTTCATTAACCAGATTGCGTAAGTGCATTATTGGCGTAAGCGATGCGGGCACCAGTTCTTGCGGGTATTGATAGCGCAACTCATTCATTGAAAATGTGCATAAATCTGCAATAACACAGGTTTGTTCAAGCAGTGCTTCAGGGTAAAGTTTTTGCAATTGGTTAAAGGATTTTAAGTAAGCCTCGCCGTTACTCTGTAGCCGCGTACCCATTTCAGACAAAGTCATATTTTCGCGAATTGCAGACACAACATCCTGCAAGGGCTTGCGACTTTTTTCATGCATTAAGGCTTCGCCACACGCGACCAAGGGAATATTTTTTTGATGGCTTAGCGCTAGCCAGCCCGCAAACTCTTCTTGTTCGCCGCCATGAAGTTGATGATTTATGCCTATCCATAGACGGTGTTTGAATGCGTTGTACAGCTGATCAATTACTTTATCGGGACTAACAATATCGCGACCACTTTGAGCGATCCAAATAATTAAACAAGTTTGTAACCGAAAACGAAGATCTTCAAAGTGCGCTTCATATTCACCTTTAAGTGCGCGGCGGCGTGCCAAGGTAATAAAGCCCGATAATTCTGCATAGGCTATGCGTGTGGGTGCAATGGCAATAATTTGCATGCCGTTACTTAGCCTAAAGCGACTGCCCACAATGAGTTTAAAATTCAATTCTTCAGCGGCAACAAAGGCTTTAACGATGCCTGCTAATGAACATTCATCGGTAATGGCGAGCGCATCATATTCCAGCTCTGCGGCATGACAAATATATTCCGGCGGATGAGATGCGCCAGTCAAAAAGGTAAAATTAGTTGTGGTATTTAAATGGGCGTAGCGCATGAGTTATCCAAAAATTCCGTGCACGTGCCAAGTTTTTTTATGCAGATCCAAAAAAATCCAGAGCCTGACATTGTCGTGTCGCTGTGCAATAAAATAATCGCGAGCAGTGGGGTTGTTCCACCAATTTCCTCGTATGCGTTCGGGTCCCGCCAGCAAGGTTAATTGGCCGCGCCAATACAAGCCTTGTTTACGCAGCTCAATTAATGCGACTGAGGGCAGTAGCCAATGTGGGCGTAGTGCCTTTTTATGGATGTCTGGCAAGTCTTGGTTGCAGGGTTCATTTAAGGCTATGGCTGCGTTGCTTATTTCGGGCAATAAGGCATCGCGATAACTTAATTTGTAAATAGCGGCGTCGCCCAAGCGGGCTTTTAATTTTGCGATGGTAATGGCGAAGCTTCGTGCACCGGCGCGAGATTTTCGCGTGTTGTCGAAGGTGAGTGATTGACTGCTGTTTTGCGATAGTCTGGCATCGCGACAATGTAAGGTGAGCGAGTCTACTTCAAAGGGAAGCTCGCGGCTGTCTAATTGAATTAATGTTAAGTCGTAGAGTAATTCCCAGTGGCTTTCAGCGCTATCGCTATATACTTGCAATAAAAAATTATTGCGATAAATATCCGCTAATTTCCATTCAATATGCTGACATGCAAGTTGTCGCTTTCTTAAGTACTGACTTAGATTCTGCAGTAAATATTCAATAGGGTGGTGTAGCTGATCGCTTTGGCTAATAGGGTAATCGAACTGTATATGTTCAGAAAAAAACTCCACCGGTTTATAAACCGTTAAGGGCTTATCGAATAGTGAGTTTTGCTGAAGATCTTGCTCTATCGAAAAAATATCGCAGATGGCTTGCGCGAATTTCAAACCAAAGCGTTTTTTAATGCTGCTAATTTTTTGTGCATCAATTTGACGAGTAATATCGCCTAAGGTGGTAAAACCTGTTTTTTTGAGTGCATCAATTGTGTCTGGAAAATCATGCAATAGTTGAATCGGTAATCTTTTTAGGCGTTCGCAAAAGAACGTTTTCGTTTCTTCGCCGCTAATGTCTGTTGGTTGGAAAGATAACAACCAAGCACCTTTAGCAGTGTGGGCAAACTCGTATTCGTACGTATAGGGTGTGCTGTGCAGGTAATCAATAATATGACCGAGCAGGGCTCGTACGCCGGAAAATAATTTCAGGCACGTGGATATTTCCAGCAGCAAGCCTGCATGAGGGAGGTGCTGGCAAATGTAGGTTTCGATATAGGGTGTAAATTGATAAAGCTGTGCCGATAAGTCAGCAAGGGCTTGCGCCTCTTTAGGGCGGTTGCGTTCATGTGCTTCGCAATTACTTAAGAGTTGCGCGGTTGTTATATCTGCGCCATAACGAACACCCGCAGTAGACGCGGATGCATTCGCATAAATAACACGCTGCTTTTCCGTAATCACTACGGCTTTATTGTCGGTATCTTCCAGCTGCAATACTTCTATAGGAAGTTGACTGAAACGCAGCGCCAGCCATAGCCTTGAACCCGGGCGGTAATAACGTCTTGAAGAGGCCATTACTTCCTCTTCTTTATGGGCATTACTGTCGCTGACTTACGCTTGGCCGTTGCGGCGCTCGAATGCCCCGGCAATAGTGTTTGATCCAATGATGTTTGATCTAGTAAGTGATAAGGTAAAAGGCCTCGCCAAGCCTTTGGGAGCGACAAGTTAATAGGCTCTGATTGACGCTGCTGCAGTACACCTTTTTGTTTAAGAATCTTGAGTTGAATATCTGTTGGCCTTATTTCGGTGGATATTCGTAAAACGGCCGGTGAACTTTGCTGTTGGGCGCTATCGGGGCGAAACAAAACGCACAGAGCAGCGCCTTCATTGGTGGCTAATGAGCACTTGCGTAACTCGGTGTAGCTAAAGGTTTGATGTTGCTGCCAAGCTAGTAGTACCTCGCAGGATTCAGTGCGCGCCAGCTCAACAAAGCTCGCCAGAAAGTCAGCCTTGTTACCCACTTGAACGACAATAACGCGTTCAAGGTTTATGCCCGCCTGAATGAGTGCTTGGCAAAAGGGAAGGGTCGGCGGGTTGAGCAACACTATATAGCCCGTACCCGCTGCCAGTATCGGCGCAAACAAGATCAATTCCTGCTGTTGGAAGCCTTTTTGGCAAACCTCAACCAAGCTGCGCGTTGGCCATCCATTGTTAACTAATGAGGCATTGATATCGGTATAGCCACTGTCTAGGGCGATTTGAGGTAAAAAGAGTCTCGAATCGCCCCTCCATATGTCGGTGCGATTGAGTAGTCGCTCGAGAGCGGCGTCATTGTTATCTGTGGGAGTGGAGTTCATGATGTTGCACAACTACTGTATTTAAATACAGTATAATACGATCGGGCTAAAAGGCGTCAAGGTGGGCTTAGAATATTTACAGCGCCCATTCCTCCGTCAACCTAGTATTTGGGATAACTCATGGCATAGCGGCAAGAGTTCGTTGGCGTACGGTAGCAGCAGCTTAAATTTGCTAGTTTTTTAGTTGTGTATAAATTTGTACGCTTTTTTTAAGTGGCTGAGTGTTGCCTTTTTTTATAGATAATTTAGGGGTATTTATGATTGTAAGTGATGTTTATTTATCATCTTTATGGGGAGTTGCCTTTATTATCTTGTTGCTCTTTGTTCAGTGGGCTATAGCAACTGCAGTAAAAGGTACTCAAAAAGGCGCAGTTCCAGGAAAAATAGATTTGTCCTTAGGGCACGAGTCCTTTGTGTTTAGATCGAATAGAACCTTCATGAACACACTCGAAAATATTCCAGCAATGTTAGGAACTTGTTTTTTTGCCCTATTCATTGGTGTTAATCCCTATTGGGCGGCTGTGTTTATATGGGCCTTTGTCGCCGCTCGTATTATTCATATGACACTTTATTATCTAATCGCCACCGAAAAAAATCCTAGCCCAAGAAGTTATTTTTTTATGGTGGGCTTGTTGGCTAATTTAGGTTTATTTTCTCTGTGCCTGATAACATTAGGAACGCACTAAATACACAGCGGCGCGTCGCGGTTGAGGCTAATTGTAGTTAACTAAAGTCTCGATTAAATTAATGTGAAAAAATCTGGCAAAAGATATTTGCTTTTCATTCTTCGGAGTTGTTATGAATCCCCTACGTAATCTTTTGCCTTTTGTTTGTTGTGCGATATTTGCCTCCTGTGCGCAATCTACGGGGTCTGCGCATGCTGCATCTCCAGTAACACCTACAGCGGCAACACCTACAGCAACAAAACCTGCCGACACAAATGCTACTGAAATTAAAAATACGAATGCTCAACCTGTGCAAGCCACGCCCCTAGTTACCGAAGCGGAATTTTCTGTGTGCGTTAACACCTTCTCAGAAAAAGCCAGGTCAGCAGGCATTTCTGCCAATACCATCAATAATAGTTTGCTCAAGGCTCGCCTCAATACCCGCGTGCTAGAGTTGGATCGTCAACAGCCAGAATTTTCTACCACCTTTGCTGATTATTTTAATCGTCGCGTTACCGATCAACGCATTCAGCAAGGCCAAGCTCTATTTATAAAGCACCGTGAATTATTGGATCGTGTTGCAAAACAATATGGCGTGCCTGCTAATTATTTGTTGTCTTTTTGGGGGCTTGAAACAAATTTCGGCAGTAATTTTGGCAATATTCCCGTGGTAAATTCGCTCGCCAGTTTGGCGTGCGATAAACGCCGAAGCACTTTTTTTACCACTGAATTAATAGCAGCTTTGCGTGTTTTGGATGAAGGTGCAATTGCGCCAGATAAAATGATCGGCTCTTGGGCGGGTGCTATGGGGCATGTGCAATTTATGCCGTCGGCCTTTTTAAAATATGCGCTGGATTACGATGGCGACAACAAACGCGACTTGTGGAACAGCACGCCAGACGCTATGGCCTCTGCGGCAAAATTTTTACAGGGTTTAGGTTGGCAAGCGAATAATAGCTGGGGTCGTGAAGTTAAACTGCAGAGTGATTTCCCCTTTCTTGAAGCGGGTTTAAAAAATACTAAATCGCTTTTGGAATGGAGCAAGCTTGGCGTAAAGACTGCGGATAATAAACCGCTGCCGCAAACCGATGAACAAGCGTCGTTATTGGTGCCTGCAGGCTATCAAGGCCCTGCGTTTTTGGTGTACCAAAATTTCAACGTGATTATGCGTTGGAATCGCTCTGAATTTTATGCGCTTGCCGTAGGCCACCTTGCAGACCGAATTGCTGGCGGTGAAAAATTAATGCAGCCACCACCCACAGATGCGCCGCGCTTGCGTCGCGATCAAGTAATAGCATTGCAAGAAATACTTAATCAAAAAGGTTTTAACGTCGGCACACCAGACGGCATCCTCGGGCCAGGTATGCGCCGTGCTATAAGTGAGTTTCAACATCAAGAGGGAATGATTGCAGATGGTTTTGTCAGTAAAGAAGTGCTGGCATTGCTTGGTGTGAATGTTGAGTAATTAATTTACTGCACAATCAAGGAGGATATTTTTATTGAAACGTTTTCAGCGTGTGGGGGCGTTTCTGTTGTTATTTAAATTTAACTAAACATTTAAATAACAACAGGAATCCAATCTGCCTTAACCCTTCGATCCCGGTTTAAAGTTCAATCCAAAACCAAAACGATCATTCATCATTTCATGCGCCATTTTTTGGCGAGTACCCTCAAAATATTCCACCACTTTTGTTATTTGCAAATTGCCGCCGTTGTTTTCAATCATAGCGATGGCGCACATCAAGGCGTTGGTGCCGTTATCGAGTTTTACTTCTACGGGGGATTGGTTGGGTGTGGTGATGGTGACTACACCGTTGGTGTGCGTCCAGTTGGCGACGCCTTCGTAAATGAAAGTGAAAATCAGTAGGCGTTTGATTTGAGATAATTCATCGCCATTGATGAAAATATTTTCGCCGTTCACATTATTGCCGGAGCGATCGTCGCTGTCTAAATGCACAAAGGGTGGGTGATTAAAACTGCCCCAACAATCGCCCAGTGCTTGCACTATGCCTCGGCGGCCATCGGCCAATTCAAACATGCAACCTAAATCCAAATCGATTCCGTTTGAACGCGGTTTTCCGCCTGCGCCCATAATTTTTGTTAAAAAGCTGGGGGCTGCGGGTTGGCTATTTGGCAGTGCGGCTTGGTTCCAATTGAGGTTGACTACTATACGGCCAAAACCTTGATTGCCTTTTTTCTCCAGCGACACTTTGTCGCCGCGTTTGGCGAGGGTAACTTTAGAGAGGGATACTTTTTTCGGCTCTTGTACGCTTGATTCTGGTGCTGGTGCTGGTGCTGGTGCTGGTGCTGGTGCTGGTGTGGGAGTGTTAGTTGGTGCTGCTTCTGTGCCACCAAAATGCGTTAAGAGTGCAGACAATCCACCGTTAAAACCTTGACCTACTGCGCCAAAACGCCATTGATTATCGCGCTGATACATCTCGCCAACAATGATGGCTTTTTCGTCTTGGAAATCGTTGCCGCTGAATGCAAATGTTGCATCGCCTAAACGTAAATTGCTCGCGCCAATGGAGCGCATACTGCCCGCACCGGTGATGGACGCGGTGAATACGAGTTTTTGAATACTGCTGGGCAGGCCTGCGAGATTAATATTGAACGTGGATTGATCTGCGGCGATGGAGAGCGTGACAGCATCACCAGGGCAAGCGGTTTGGTTGAAGAACACCATGTAGCGATCGTCAGATAATTTGTCGTTGGCATCCAAACCAAAACAGGCAATATCGATTTCCATTCCAGCAGCGGCGACTTGCAACACCAACGGAAATGGCCCCGAGCAACCTATATCGGCTAGTTTGGTTTTTTGTCCGCGAGCGAGTGTGGCCATGGTGAAATTCCTTGTGATTATTTAGAGAGTTTTACGCAAATAATTTATCGCATCGCAAGCACCGCTTTATGATCCGAAAACGCATAAACACATCCTTGTGGCTCCCTGTCGTCATCCATGACTCTAGGGTTTCGGATCATAAATCGGTGCTCGCTTAAGAAGATTATCTTGTATACAAAGTTTTTATTTAAGAGTACGTCGGTTGCTTCAATCCGCTGTGATTATGTAATTCATTCACCTCAGTTTTTTTACGGGTGCCGAATACGCGCGCTTGCGCGACTACGTGCAGCGCCCATGAACGGTGGGTGGCGACTTCGCACATGGAGTTGTGCATTTTGAATACGGCGGGGCTGTCTTTATCAATAATACGCAGCGCCATCTCTATATCTTTTTCGCACACGCGATAGTGCTTTTCAATGGATTCGATTTGCGTGGGGTGAATCGCGGTTTTACCCACTAAGCCGTGCGCTAAATCTTCGCTGACTTCTTGGTCGAGTAGTGTGGGATTATCCAAATATTCAAACACGGGCGCGGTGAGCGAGAAGCCGTAGGGGCGGAAGATTGTCACTAAGCGCGCAATCACTAGGCCAAGCGGCGTGCGGTAGATGGTCATATTGTCTGGGCGGCGAATGCCGAGTAACGACAACAAATCATTGCCGCCAATGCGCAGCGCGAGAATGCGGTCGCGCACGTGTGGCTTGTCTAAAGCTTGGCGAAACATTTTCATTTCGGCTTCATCGAACACATCGGCGGTTTCCAAGGTTGGCATTAGCAGATGGTTGGTGTTTTGCACTTGGCAAAAATAACTTTCAAAGTTGTGGCGGGTGGCCTTGGGGATTACAAAACCCGTGAGCTTTTCGGCGCCCGGCATTTGCAACACTTGCATCATCACCTGCTGATTGCGCACGCGCACAAAGCGTTCAGTATCCGTTCGCTCAACCATGTGTAACA
>ENA-UOWO01006725-UOWO01006725.1-activated-sludge-metagenome-genome-assembly--contig:-NODE-6725-length-11655-cov-5.253190_pt1 | contig 11655 bp, 9 predicted proteins | sample MGYA00238148_ERZ761564 | MGnify/ENA primary metagenome ERZ761564 (study PRJEB28885, sample SAMN05720194) | activated sludge metagenome | isolation source: Anaerobic digester | place: USA...
CCGGGTCGGAATTCGTAGAGATGTTTGTCGGTGTCGGCGCTTCACGCGTTCGCGATCTATTCAAGATGGCTAAAAAAGTCGCCCCCTGTATCATTTTCATTGACGAGATTGATGCCATTGGTCGTCATCGCGGTTCCGGTTTGGGTGGGGGCAATGATGAACGAGAACAAACTCTAAACCAGATTTTGGTAGAGATGGACGGATTTGAGCCATCGGAAAAAGTGATAATCATGGCGGCGACCAACCGGCCTGATGTCTTGGACCCGGCCCTGCTCCGTCCGGGACGTTTTGACCGACGAATCATTTTGGACCAACCTGACAAGCGCGACCGTGAGGAGATTCTTGCCATTCACGCCGTCAAAAAACCATTGGGCGAAGACGTCAATCTAAAAGTGGTGGCTGAAAGGACGCCGGGTTTTTCCGGCGCCGATCTTTCCAATTTGATGAATGAAGCGGCGATTTTGGCGGCCCGCGAGAATCGGCGAACGATTACTCAATATGATTTGTTGCGTTCAGTGGAAAAAGTGATGCTCGGTCCGGAAAGAAAGAGCCACATTTTATCGGTGCGTGAAAAAAAGATTACCGCCTATCACGAAGTGGGGCATGCCCTAATCTCGTCTCTTTTGACTTATTCTGATCCGGTCCATAAGGTTTCTATTATTGCTCGTGGCCAGGCGGCCGGTTATACTTTGAAATTACCGTTTGAAGACCGTCGGCTCAAGTCGCGCAATGAATTTCTGGACGATATTGCCGTGTCGCTTGGCGGTTATGTCACCGAAAAATTAATTTTTAACGATGTGACGACCGGCGCCTCTAATGATATCCAAGTGGCAACAGCTTTGGCGCGGGATATGGTGACCAAATATGGCATGAGTGACGAGTTGGGGCCAGTAGCGCTCGATTCTTTCTCACATACCAACTTGAATGCCGGTCTGATTAATGAACGGTCAATTTCCGAAAAAACCTTTTCAGAGATTGACAAGGAAGTATCAAAAATAATGAATGAAGCGAAAAAAAGAGCGGAAGATGTCATTGTCAAACATAAAACCGCGTTGGATAACTTGGCTGATGAACTGATGAAAATGGAAACTTTGGAACGAGAGGATTTTGAAAAATTATTGATTGTTAATGGCATCAAGCCCAAGTCGGGGCCGGAAAAAGAAGTGGAAGTCTTTGCGCCTGATTCGGTCAGGGGAGAATAACTGTAATGAGGATATAAAAGTTACAATTAACAAAACAAAAACCAAGCCACGGCTTGGTTTTTGTTTTGTTAATTGTAAAGTCTCAACTTACACCTTTGTTTCTTCGTCCTCGTCTTCGTCCTCAGAACTATCGGAGCGATGTTCGCTCTTGCGACCGATTTCCGAATAGAAGTCAAAGTCGTGAGTTTCAGACATTTTTTCATCGCCTTGGCGGTCGGCTTCTTCAACGTCCATTCTGTCTTTTTCTTTGTCTTCGTTTCTATTTTTTGTCATACAAATTTATGGTGTTAGGTTAACGACTAATTAACGATTAATGGGCCGACCTTTGAGTTTGATCAGTCTAAAAAGTCGAGATGAATGCGGCATTAATTTTAAATTATTTTTCACTAACTGTGTTTCTTTGGTAACAAGTTTTGTTTTGGCTGTCACTTTTGCGGCCTTGGCGGCTGATAATCGAAGCGTTTGCTTCAGTCTATTGTCATTAAGCCGGTCTATAGTTATGACGGTTTTCAAAAGTCTAAAAGTCGAAATTACAAAATTTGTAATTAAATTTTTATGGATGAAGAAAGTAACGACGATATTGGTTCGGTCGTCGCGCAACAATATTTAAGCGGGATAAATTATCCGGCCAAAAAAGAAGATTTGGTTAATCATGCCAAAAGTCAAAACGCGCCGCAAGACGTGATTGATACTTTGGAAGACTTGCCGGATCGCGAATATGGCGGTCCGACCGATGTCTCATCGGCGATTGGTGGCGAGTAGCTAATTTAAGTAACTGAGCGAAAAAACCGGCCTGTTGAAAAAGGCCGGTTTTTGTTTTAAAGTGTAAAGGTCGCACGCGTAGCTCAGTTGGTTAGAGCACGGAGCTTATACCTCCGCGGTCCCTGGTTCGAGTCCAGGCGCGTGCACAAAGATAGCGCAAAATTTAAAACTCAAAGCGCAAAACTAAAACATAGAAAAACCACAGTTGAGCTCGAACAGGAAAGGGGTCGGGAAAACACTTGTTTTCCCGTGAAGGAAGGAGCGAGTCTGCGAGTGTTGGAAAACCGTGGGTTTCCAAAGAGTGAGGGATCCAGGCGCGTGCACAAGAAGCAAGTTAAAAGTTATTTACAAGGATAAGATGGATTTAAGTATATATTTAAATTATAATTAAATCAGTAGTTTATTAAAATAAAAAAGCTTTAACCTGATTAAATAATATGGGAAAAGTAGTAAAATTTTTGCTCCCAAATATAAAAATTATAGCAATATTTTTAATTCTGCCGATTCTCCCTTTGATTTCTTTAATTTTTCCGCCAGCCCTACTTCTGGTGTTGTTTGTTGGTTTTTTATTATACTTACCGGTCCTTTCTCTTTTTGCAGTCTTGGGTATATTAAAAATTTTGAGTATCCCTAATATCTCCCCTTTTGGCGGGTCTGATTTAATTGGTTTGATTGGATTTGACGCAAGTTTCGTCGTCATGGTGGTTATTTTTATTATTTACCACTATTGCTTATCGTGCGCTATTTACCAGATATTTAATAGTTCAACAGTCAATAAAACAATTCCCAGTTCCTCTGGGTAAAATTTAGGTTTTAGGACTTCAAATAAGTTTTATTCAAAGTGTAATTCCTGTTTTCTTGCCTTCAATTTTTCAGCAAAGTCGGGATGGAGACTTAAATCCGGGTCATCCTCGATTATTTTTTCGGCTTCAATACGTGCCGCCGCGACCATTTTTAAGTTTCGCAAAGCTTCCATCCCCAGATCAGAAATACCCCATTGTTTTTCGCCGCTCATTGTGCCGGCTCCACGCAAAGCCAAATCTTTTTCAGCCAGGTCAAAACCGCTTTTAGTTTCAACGAGCGCTTTTAGGCGTTCCATTGATTTGGCGTTTGTCGTATCGCTAAAGATGTAACAGTAGGCTTGGTGGCTAGAACGCAAGACGCGACCTCGGAGCTGGTGGAGTTGGGCCAGACCAAAACGTTCAGCTCCTTCAATCATAATAATCGTTGCATTGGGGACGTTAACACCAACCTCCACCACCGAAGTGGAAACCAAGATATCAATTTCGCCATTGGCAAATTCTTGCATCGTTTCTTCTTTGTCTTTTGGTTTTAATTTGCCATGCATCAGGCCCACCTCAAACTCAGGAAAGTTTTTTTCTTGCAGTCGTTTGGCTTCGGCCCGTGCCGATTTGGCTTGGATCGCCAATTCTTTTTCGGGGTCTGGCTCGTCAATACGTGGGCAAATAACATAAGCTTGTCGACCGGCCGCCAGTTCTTCGCGCACATGTTCATAGGCGGCCTCTCTTTTGTTGGGAGGAATTATTTTGGTGACAATTGGCTTGCGTCCAGCGGGCAACTCATCAAGCAAAGTCAAATCAAGGTCGCCATAAACAGTGAGGGCGAGGGTTCTGGGGATAGGCGTCGCTGTCATGGTTAAGAGATGAGGCAACGAACCGTTTTCTAGATTTTTTCTGGCAAGTTTGGCTCTCTGCAATACACCAAATCTATGTTGTTCGTCGATGATAACCAGGGCTAATTCTTTGAACTTAACATTTTTTTGGATCAAGGCATGGGTGCCAACCAGAATGGGAATTTCACCATTGGCAACCCATTTGAGCAGTTGGGTTCGGGAAATGTGAGTGCTTTCGGTTGGGTTGATTTTGGAGGGAAACTTGCGACATTCTTTGCCGGTCAAAAGGCCCACTTGGACATTCAAGTGGGCAAAGTATTGGCAGAATGATTCAAAATGTTGGCGCGCTAGAATTTCGGTTGGTGCCATGTAAGAGACTTCATAGCCGGCATTAACAATCGCAAAAGTAGCGGCGGCGGCAACCAAGGTTTTGCCTGAACCGACATCTCCTTCCAAAAGACGGACCATTGGCTTGTCAGCAGCAAAGTCGGCCAAGATTTGTTCAATCGCTTTGGTTTGGGCCGTCGTTGGTTTGAAAGGAAAGTTTTTCAAAAATTTGCTGATTTCCGTTTTGCTGGTCCTTAGACTAAAAGAAGGATTGCTCTGGTAGATTTTTTTGTCACGGAGGCGGGCCAGCTGGATAAAAAATACTTCTTCAAAGGCAAAGCGTTTGCGCGCCGCTTCGGCGTCGGTTGGTTTTTTGGGGTGGTGAATCCACACCAGCGCGGTTTTGAGCGAGGGCAGGTTAAATTTTTTTAATAATTCAGTTGGCAGGGAGTCAACCAAATCGTTGAGGGCTCCACCGGCAAGTAATTTTTTTTGTTGGTAATAAAACCAGCCGGAAGATAGACCGCGGGTTTCCGGATAGACAGGAACCAAAAATTCTTCCAGGTTTTGGTTGTTGTCGTTGTTATAAAAAAGCGATTCTTTGCCGGCTTGCCAAGCGAGGCCATCACGGACTTCCGGGTTGGTGAGATAGAGCTCCGGGGCGGTCGTGGCGACCGCCCCGGTTCCCGTCTTTTTTCGCGCTGCTACCTTGCCGCGAAATTCAGCAAATTGTCCTACGGCCACTTTTTTGGCGAGGTAGGGTTGATGGAACCAGATGGCTTTGATTTTGCCGGTTTCATCTTCAATTACCGCTTCGCCCAGCGGAATTTTTTTACGCCACGCTTTGCTGGTTTTGGCGGAGAGGATTTTGCCAAAAATTACCGCGTCATCGCCGGCCGCTAGTTCTGAAATTTGTTTGCGCTGTCCTGGCACTTCATAACGACTGGGAAAGTGGTAGAGAAGATCGCGCGCTGTTTTTAGCCCCAACCGCTCCAGAGCTTTTTGTTGAATTGGGTTGAGACGAGAGATATCCTTGAGGGGCGTGTCGCTGGTCATGAGATAATTATAGCAAAAAGCGAGGGCAAAAGTTGTTTGAACAAAGCTTCAAATTGTGCTTTAATGTGGCTGCCAGCGACAATTAAATAAGACACAACAAGAATACGGAGAGGTGGCTGAGTGGCCGAAAGCGCCTCACTGCTAACGAGGTAGGGGTTAACGCCCCTCGAGGGTTCGAATCCCTCCCTCTCCGCATTGACAACTAAGTATCGGTATGACCTAATTACCTATGACAGATGGGCGACCCACTTAGTTCGAATCGCTTGTTCCCCGCCTTGACAACTAAGTATCGGTATGACCCGACTGCCCTAATTTTTGATGATTGCTGTTTTTACTGAAGATGGCATACTTTTAATGATGGATAACTGGATAAGTTTTTTGAGAGAGTGGCAAACTCTTATTGGCTCAGCGTTGGGTCCTTTTTTGGCGATTATCCTTACTGCCATAGGGGCACTGATAAAATCATGGATCGATAAGTCAAAAGATAGGGCTGAAGCAATGCGTCGCATAGAAATCAACTCAGCCCGAGCCTTAAATGATGTTTTTTTCATACGCGAGAAACTGAAATTCTTTGTTGGACAACTTAGAAAATTAGCTAATGATGTTCGAGCTACAACTAACCCTAAAGAATTTTCTTTGCACACAGTAAATTGTCCTGTTTTTGGCGGGGCATACATTGACCGTGACCTACTCAATTTTCGGGTTCATAGTTATTATCTGCATAATCGGGCGATGTGGATGGATGCAGAATTAAAAGAAATGAATGGAATATTGATAAATCTTGAAAAAGATTTTGAAAATGTGGTAAAAAGAAACGAACTTCTGGTTGGGCTCATGAAGGATAATGAAACACGAGATGCGTCAGTTCAGCGCATTTCATACGCTGAAAATTTAGATATTTTGTGGCCGGTACCCCAAATTTAAGACACTGATTGCATGAAATTATTCACTTAATTTTGTAAAATCAGGTATATGACTAAAACATATCGTATTGCGCCGGAGGTAAAGGCTCAAGTAATTAACCGCATCAAAAATGAGGGTATTTCTGTCGGGTTAGCCGCCCAAGAACATGGCCTCAGTGAGCGTACCATCTATTCTTGGTTAGGTCGGCAGGCCAAAGGCCAACCCACCTGGCTGGAAGTCACCAAGCTCAAGAAAGAAAACCAAGCTCTGCTAGCTTTAGTTGGCGAACTAACCATCAAGCTCTCTAATATCCAAAAAAAACGATGATTCTGACTGAACCATCGTTGCCTAAAAGTCGACTGTCTCTACCAGTCGGTCTCTCTCGTTCCACTCTCTACTACCACCCTAAACAACCGGAGAAAGATTGGTCTTTGAAATGTCAGATTGAAGAAGCGCTGCACCTTCATCCGAGCTATGGTCACAAACGGTTAGCCATTGAACTGAAGCGAAACAAGAAAGCCGTCTTGCGAGTGATGAAGCTCTATGGTCTCCAGCCATATCGTCGTCGAGGCAAGAAACCCTTTAAAATCAACAAGCCGAGTGGCTGTATCTATCCCAACCTGTTGCTGACCAATTGTCCGAGTTACGAACATCATATCTCGGCGGCCGACTTTACCTACATCCCATTCCAAGGCAAATTTGTCTATTTAGCCACCGTGATGGATTTGTTTACCCGCAAAATTGTGGGCTATGCCGTCTTAACTAACCACAGTAGCCAGTTGGTTATCAACGCTTTGCTGTCAGCTTTGCTACATTCACCTCGTCCACTGATTTTCCATTCTGACAATGGAACGGAGTACGAGGCTAAAGATTTCACCACTTTACTGGCCAGCGTCGGTATTCTCATTTCTCGCTCTCGGCCGGGCTCACCGTGGGAGAATGGCTACCAAGAATCTTTCTATTCGCAGTTCAAGGTCGATCTGGGTGACCCGAATCGGTTTGAGACACTCGGGGAATTGGTGTATGAAATTTACCGCTTAGTCTGGGATTACAACCATACAAGAATCCATTCGGCCTTCAAAATGGCGCCAGCTAAATTTGCTGCCGCCCAAAAAAGAGATACAATGGAACTTATGCAGAGAGTGTCTTAAGAAAGGGGTACCCTACACATCTTGAAAGGAAAAGGGAAAGCAATTAGATATTTTTTGAGCCGACGAAGCCCGGAATATATGCCCATCAAGAGAGTTCATGTCCCGCCCAAAAGGAAGAGCGAGCCATGGGTAAAATGGGCAGATATGTCAAAAGTCGATACGAGCATCATGCGGGATGAAGACGATGACGAAGAGTAATGTGTGTAATTTAAAGAGGCCAATTGGCTTAAAAATGTGTAATTTGTGTAAATTTAGCTCCGTCCCACATGCCTAGTTTTACCTAGCCCAAACATGCTAGAATACCCTTATGTGGTCTAACCTTATTAGCACTTAACCCGAGTGTCCCGCCAGAAATCGAAATCGCATTTTGAAGCCGAAATGGGGTCGGCACGAAGTGCCGACACAACAAGAGCTTTTAAAAAGCGTTAGTGATATAAATCCCAGTCGCTGTCGGCCCAGGTCAAATAATATTCGTTGAGTTCGGTTTTTTCCGGATTATGGCTGACAAAGTAGCCATTTTGGTTTATTTTTTCTCGGCGATACTCGGCGTAGCCAGCTTTAAGCAAGCCTTTTTGAAGGGTGGGGTCAGTCGTCATTAAACGAATTTCTGATTTTGGTAAATCTTTGTTTATTTTTGTTAAAGCTTTCAATCCTTCTTTAAGCTGATCGTTTAAAATGAGGATATCCTTTACCAAGGTGATTGTCTTTTTGGGTTCAAGCACAAAATAGCCGATCGGGTTATTGCCTTGTTTGATTAGGTATAAATTGAGGGGGGCGGGGTTTTTTAGAAAACGCCAGTTTAGATATCGGGCGTTTCTAACGCAACCAATTGTTATTTCCGCTTTCTTTTTTTGCCACAGTTTATCAAGGTCATTTTTTGCTTGGCTGATTCGCCTGATACGTTCTACGGAAATCTCCCCAGAAATGTCCTGATATTGTTTTTGTGATTTTTTGTCAAATTTTTTGCCAAATATCGGCACGTGATAAACTTTTATTTTGGGGTCTATGGTTGGGTAAGAGTGAGCCCAGACCGCGGAAGGGAAACCAATAATCACATTATTCATCTTGCTCAAAAATCGCTCATAACAACGCTGAACAAAGTTGTGATTGCGATACTCTTTTTTTAAGCACAAATCAACGATTGAATAGAAGTTAGAATAACGGTTTCTATACTTAAAACGATTTTTTTGTATCGCTAATTGCCCGACGATTTCTTTTTTGTTATTTATAGCCACCAAAATTTTAAAGCCGAAGGGAGAATTGGCAAATTTCCAGTCCCAGATTTTTTTATCCATAATTTGGTGGTGAGAACCGCTATTTTCAATAAAAACTTCGTTAAAAACGTTGATTAGTTTTTTCTCATCTCCCGGTTTGTATTTTCTGATGGTAAAAGTTTTTTTGGGCATATTAAAAATATTATAACAAAAAAATGGAGGGGATGACCTCAACACTCTATAATTGGGAGAGGTGGCAAAACTTTTTTCTCATTGTCTTTGCGATGAACCAAATCAAATATTTTTTAGATAGTCAATCGAGACAGCTATCATTGATATGTGGGGAGGAAATGAGGCAATCCTAATGCCCAAATAAAAAAATTTTCTAAATTTGGAATAGGTACTAAATTTTTGTTATACTAAAGCAGGTTTTTGAGTAAAATAAGATTAATGATATTTAGAATAATATGAAAAAAGAAATTACCTTTACGAACTTCGATATCTAATGAGTTTGATTAGTGATTTGGATAAAAGTTGATATAATAGAGAAGGCAAAAGCAAGACAAAGAAATGTTCGGAGCCTTTAGTAGTTTAAATTTCGGATGACTTATAGTTAAATTTGTAAAAATGAAAACAAAGATTTTTAAAATTCTGAAAGTCAAAATAGCTTTTCTAACAATTTGGTTTTTGTTGGCTTTGCCGGTTAAAGCGATTACTGATTCACATTTGCGGATAGATTCGTTTTTAACGGATGGTGTGTTTGTCGTTCCCGCCGGAGTAACATCGGTTACTTTTGAAGGATGGGGTGCCGGGGGTACCAACGGCACGGATGGAACCATGAACGGCGCTGGGGGTGGTGGCGCTTATATGAAAACCACAATTCCAGTCTCTGAAGGACAGGAATATTCCATTGTCGTGGGCCAAGGCCACCCCGAATTAAATGGTAATGGGGGTGACAGTTCCGTCAGTTTAGGGGAGACGGTTTATCTTTTGGCCAAGGGCGGGAAAGGAGGAGGGAGTAACGGAAGTTATGGAGGTCTGGCCAGCGAAGGTGTGGGGGACATCGGCTTTAATGGTGGTGATGGGGCCAGGGCCGCGGTCTCTGCCTCTAAATGGGGAGGCTCGGGCGCTGGCGATAAGGAAGACTCCCTCTGGTTTTATTTGCCTTATCCTCCGGGAGATTCTTTTGGAGGGGCTGGATTTGCAAGAAAACTTTACGGTGCTGGCGGTAACGCTTTATTGGGCCAAATAAACAAAGGAACTGAGGGAATAGTCAGGGCCACTTACTCAATTACTGTAGAAGATTTCCCAGTAGTCAAATCGCGTAATTGGGGACGAACAAAAGCAAGTTCTACTAATCATCCAATCAATATGCCCTTAGGAATTCAGGAGGGGGAATTGCTAATAATCGCTTTCTCCGGCCCTCAAGGTGAGCATGATATCGTTTCTGATGATTCGGTAGATTGGGTAAAATTAATTTCTACAACTTCTGGTAGTATCACAGGCTCTATTTTTTATAAAATAGCGGAAGGTAACGACACAGCGACGGTTGTTTCTTCCGCCAACGCTGGGAGTGCACATATTTCTTTTAGAATTGCGGCGGCAGGCATTCCAACTGTCAGCAGTTTTGCAAACACTGGCACTAACCCGAATCCCCCCTTACATGATACGGGAGCAGAGAGTAATTATCTCTGGTTGACGGCGATAACAAGGAAAGGGTCATCAATTTTTTCTAATGGAGTCAATGGCATGCCGGCAAATTACAAAGATTTTCTTTATCTTTCCGGAATTGGGGCTGTAGACCCGGAAATTTCAGTAGCTGGTAGACACTTGGAGAGTCACGAGGAGGACCCGGGGAGTTTTACAGCTATTAGTTCGCCCTATGTGGCTTTTACTTTGGCCGTTCCGTATCAAAAACCTTTAATGGTTGCCTCCTCTGCTGATGATTTAACGATTAGAGAAGCCCAAAGTAAAACTTTTGAAATCAGCTTAGACAGGAAACCCGATAATGATGTAATAGTTGATTTTGACTATGATTCAGATGATTTGATTTTAAATAAAGACACTTTAACTTTTACGACCCTCAATTGGATGGACCCACAAACAGTAACGGTCACGGCTCTCAATGACGGGTTGGAAATTCAGGAGCGCCAAGCTAATATCACTTTATTAGTTTCCAGTTTGGATAATAACTACAATAATTTTGAGGCAGAAGATATTACCGTTACAATACAAAACAATCGGGCGGCCACCATTTCTATAGTAGCGCCTTTGTCTGGGGCAGTAGTTAGCGAGAAAATTGAAATTCAAATAAATGTTGACGATGATTACGAAACCTTAGGTGTGCAACTGAAGCTAGATGATCAAGTCTGGGGTCCGGAGTATCCGCCGGATAGTTGGCCTCTTTTATGGGATACCGCTGAAATAGCTGATGGGGATTATCTTTTAACGGCGGTTGCTCGCGACGACGGGGGAAGTTATTCAACTTCCAGCGCGGTTGCGTTGACTGTGCGTAATGATGTTTTGGCAAGACAGATATCTGGCGGAGGAAGAATAAGGAAAAAAGAAAAACTTCAAGCGCCACTCCCCGTGTCGTCTACAACTCAGCAGACAATCATGGCTTATCCTCGCGACCTCAAATTAGGTTTGTTAGGCGATGATGTGCTCCGACTCCAAGTTTTTCTTAATGGTCAAGGTTTTCCGGTTGCTTCAACCGGTCCGGGCTCGTCAGGCCAAGAAACAACCTATTTCGGACCGGCGACTCAAGCAGCCTTGATCCGCTACCAGCAAGCCAACAAAATTGTCCCAGCCGTTGGTTATTTTGGTTCAATTACGCAAACTCAAGTTTACCTAACTGAAGCGGGATTGAGCAAATCTGACCCCGATCTAAGGTTAATTGGATCAATGTCTGGATCATCTTCTCCCCATCATTTTGCCACTACTCTCTTTTTTGGGTTAAACCATCCTGATGTGCGAGAACTTCAGCAGTTCTTGAATAATGACCCCGACACTTTAATCACCAAGACCGGTCCGGGTTCGCCTAATCAAGAAACTCTTTATTTTGGTCAATTAACCCTAGATGCAGTCAGACGTTTTCAGCGGAAATATAATTTAGCTCGTCCCCAAGATCCTGGTTACGGTCGTGTCGGCCCTCTGACCAGAGCCAAACTTAATGAGTTGGCGGGGTGGTAACTAGAGTAATCTAGTTCTTAAATTGCTCAATTACTCTGAACTTTGGGAAACTGCTTCAAAATCTAATTTGCAATTTTTTTCTCCATTTTCAGCTCCTGACTTTTAACCTGGCCTTACCCATGCGCGGCGACCACCGCCCAAACTTGGCGGGCGCCGTTTTTGAGCAATAGTTTTTTTATTTCGCCAATGGTTGCGCCGGTAGTTGAGACATCGTC
>ENA-UOWO01006726-UOWO01006726.1-activated-sludge-metagenome-genome-assembly--contig:-NODE-6726-length-11652-cov-13.252996_pt1 | contig 11652 bp, 15 predicted proteins | sample MGYA00238148_ERZ761564 | MGnify/ENA primary metagenome ERZ761564 (study PRJEB28885, sample SAMN05720194) | activated sludge metagenome | isolation source: Anaerobic digester | place: USA...
AAAAAAACTTGCAAAAGACTTGACAAATTGATTTTAATTTGGTAATATTGTATTGTAAAAACCTTTTGAACCCTTATTTATTTTTAGAAACAAACCTGATGACCCTTTTTAAATGCAATTTTATTAATACACTTTTTTAAGTCAGTCAGTTCGTTTTATAGTAGATTCGGTTCATTAGATGTTTAAATTTAATCGTTAACATTTAAAACCTTAGTCATGAAACCTCTTACCAAAATCCTGTTTTCAATGCTTTTCGTAGCATTATTCTCAACTGCAAACGCTCAAAGTGATTTATTTGCTGATAATGCAGTTTCTGCACCAACAAATATTGCAGCTTTGTACAAGTCGAACGATAAAATTACAATAAGTGAATTCATGCCTAATCAAGCTAACAATAGCTCATTGGTAAGCGTGAAATGCACAGATCCTTTAAATGTACAGGTTAAAGTCTTTAATATGGATGGTAATTTAGCCAAACAACAATCTTACACATTGGAAAAAGGTGTTAACGAGTTGAATGTAAATATGAATGATTTATCTGCAGGAATGTATATGGTGCAATTTTACTCAAAAGAAGGAAGTGCTGTACGCAGATTTGTCAAAGCAGACTAAAATACACGAGTTTTAATTCAGTTGAATTAAAATTGATTACCTCGACAGTTTTCGAAAACGTACGTGATACTATCGCGTACGTTTTTTTTATTTCTATCTTTTTGTGGCATACCAGATGCCATTATTTCCGGATGCCGTTAATGTACCGGAAATACTATCTGATGTAATTGCTGTACCGTTGTAAATATCACCATTACTGAAAGTAAGTGTAACATCTGAATTGGATGATTCCCAATTTCCGTTAATGGTATCTGCACTTCTGTAATTTACCACTTCTTTATTTGCATTAAAGTATAATTGTGATTCAGCAAAAAATGTAAACGTACTGTTGTTTTTAAAATAGAGATTCCAGTTAGTGTTTTCAAGTGGTAGTCCTTGTTCACCTTCTATACAGCCTTTTTTACAGGAAATATTTATAAAGATGACAAGAGAAAAAAGTAGAATAGAAATCTTTTGCATAGTGTAAAATTCAAAAATTATAAATCATTCAGTAATGCATTGTCTTCACCCATTAATGGAGCAGCCCAGCTTGGTTTTGCCGGTGTCTCAGAAAATTTAAAAGGTTGATTAATTCCTTTCACTTTTCCGTAATCTGCATGTTCCACTTCAAAAAACATTTCCCGTTCATTTAAATGGATGTCTTTTTCTACTTCTTCTAATTCCAGAATAGGAGTCAGGCAGACATCTAAAGGAGCTGCAGCTTCCACCCATTCATCACGGGTTTTTGTGATAAAAATATCTTGTAAATCTTTTTTTAATTTTTCCACTTCATCCGGTATTGGCATCATGCGTGGACCCCAGTCAGGTTTGCCTATTAAAACACAGACACCTTGCCAGAATTTAGGTTCTAAAGAACCTAGAGCAATCCACTTGTCATCTTTACATTTGTATAAATGATAATTTGCCATTCCGCCACTTAGCATGGGTTCGCCACGCTGATGTCTGATGTTTGTATTTAATGACTCACCAAATTGCATAGATAACAATGGCATTACACAATCAGTCATAGCAACATCCACAAACTGACCTTTGCCGGTGCGTTCTCTTGCCCATAATGCAGATAAACAGGCAACAACAGCAGGATAACTTCCACCAGCTACATCGGCTACCTGACAAGCAGGAATGACCGGCTTTTCTTTGTCACCGGTTAATCCAAGAATTCCGGAATATCCCAGATAATTCATATCATGTCCGGCTTTTTCTTTATAAGCACCGGAATATCCATAGCCAGTAACGGCAACATAAATAATTTTTTCATTATGCTGTTTTGCAGCATCGTAATCAATGCCCATTTTTTGTAATACACCAGGACGAAAAGAGTCTACAACGATATCTGCAGTTTTGACCAATTCAAAGAATTTTCGTTTACCTTCTTCCGATTTTAAATCTAAGGTGATGGATAATTTACTTCTGTTGATGCTGATATAATTCAATGACTGAGAACCTTTCATCGGTGGAAAGAAACGGTTATAATCAGGAGCTTTTGGATCTTCAATTTTAATGACTTCGGCACCAAGATCGGCCAGCATTTGTGTTGCCAGCGGACCCGGTAGCAACCTGCTCAAATCTAAAATTCGAATTCCTTGAAGTGGTCCTTGTTGCGGTTTTCTTGACATGGTTTATTTGGAAATTTATTTATACAAATGAACAGTATTATTTTTAAGCCATTCAACTATAGCTTCGTATTCAAGTTTGCCTTCAGCGATAGCTATTATAAAATCGTAGATGTCATCTTCATTAGCTGAAATGTCTATTTTATTTTTAGAGAGAATTACAATTAATACAAGAAAGCCTATTCGCTTATTTCCATCATGAAACGGATGGTTCTTTATTATACTTTCACATACAGCAGCAGCTTTTTCTAATGTAGTTGAATAAAGGTCAACACCATCAAACGTAGCGAATGGTCTGTTGAGTGCTGATTCTAATAATGAAATATCACGAATATTACTTTTACCTCCAAATCTTTCAATTGCTAAATTGTGAATGGCTATTACTTCTTCTACTGAAATCATAGCGCTAATCTTTTCAATAGACTATCGTGTTTATTCATGATATATTTTATTTCATCTAATAAATTATCGCTGATAAATTTTTCGGAAGTATTTTTTTGTTTTAAAATATTCAATACTTTTTCCACTTCACTTTCAGGTAAATTTTCAATTATCTGACGTAACTCTTCTCTTGCATTCAAAACCATAAATAAAATTAATACAAAAAATGATAAAAAGCGATACTATTTCTTTCTGTCTGCAAAGCTGAATACTTTTTTTAATAACTCTGTGGTTCTTGCCAATGGATTGGCTCTGATATTATTTTCTTCTTTTTCCACCATTTTAAAAACACCTTCCAACGCTTTTTCTGTAACAAATCCTGTCAAATCTGTGTTCACAGGTTTTACAAACGGAATCTTATTGTAAACAGTTGTTGCATCACCCCAATATTTCGTTGCATTTACCTGACCTAATGACTGATCTACAATTGGTCTGAATTTTTCCGTTAAAATCGAAGTGCTTGCTTTTTTCAAATAGGCTGTTCCTGCTCCGTTTCCACCGGTAATAATTTGAATGGCATCTGTTACTGTCATTTGCTTTAATACTTGTAAAAAGACATCTATAGCTACTCCAGATGCTTTTTCAGCCGCTCGGTTTAAGGATGTAGTTACATTATCTACTTGTTTTTGCATGCCTAATTTCAACATTGCATCTTTAACTTGTGTAGCTTGTTCCGGCCAGGGAATTTTCACTAAATCATTGCCTAAAAAGCCATCTGTGGCAGAAAGCAATCCCATTCCTTTTGTTATACCAACACCTAAAGCATCTTTAAGACCTTGTCCTGCTTCCTGTTCAGTTGGGTCGCCCATACTGGTGCCCAAAACGGCACTAACAGTGTCTTGAATTTGTTGAGTGGTACATCCGAAAGTAAATACGGAAATTAAACAGATGGCGAAAAACTTTTTCATTTTAAATTGTTTTATTTGTGTAATAATTCTTGCTCAATAATAACGATTAATTAGGAAATAATGAAATGTACCATACTTAGTATAGGCGATGAATTGCTAATAGGACAGACCCTGAATACCAATGCGCATTGGATGTCTCAAAAAATGAATGAAATAGGTATAGATGTTATTCATCATATATCCTTAAGCGACGAAAAAAATGATATTATATCTTGTTTGGAGAATGCATTAAAAACTTCTCAGGTAGTTTTAATTACCGGTGGTTTGGGGCCAACATCTGATGATATTACAAAAGATGTATTGTGTGATTATTTTGGAGGCAACCTGGTTTTTAATGAAAGTGCCTACCAGAATATTGAACGGATTTTTGCATTGCGGAAAAGACTCATTAATGAATCTACTAAAAGAGTTGCCTATTTGCCGGATGTTTGCAAAGTGATACAAAATAAAAACGGTACAGCTGCAGGAATGATTTTTTCTAAAGATGGTAAAACGATTGTTTCTATGCCAGGTGTGCCGTATGAGATGAAAGATATGATAATAGATGATGTGGTGCCTTATTTAAAAAGTACGTACACCTTACCATATATTTTTCACTGTAATATTCAGACAGCTGGTGTTGGTGAAACACAATTGGCAGACAGATTGATAGACTTCGAAAAAAATAAAGATCCAAGAATTAAATTAGCTTATTTGCCTAATATTGGCAAAGTTCGCTTGCGTTTAACTATAAAAGGAGAAGATTCAGAAGAACTCAATGCTGTTTTAGAAAATGCCAAAAATGAAGTAGTATCCTGTATTGAAGAGCATATTTATGGCTTTGGAAATGATTTATTGGAACAGAAAATCGGTGAATTATTGCTGGAGAAAAATCTGACCATTGGCACAGCAGAAAGTTGTACCGGTGGGTATCTTGCACATTTAATTACATCCATTCCCGGAAGCTCAGCCTATTTTAAAGGAAGTGTTATTGCATATTCAAATGAAATTAAACAGCATTTTTTAGGTGTTAAAGAAGAAACATTAACATCCTTTGGCGCAGTAAGCGAACAAACGGTTTCAGAAATGGTAGCCGGTGCATTAAAGCATTTAAACGTTGATATAGCCGTAGCAATTTCCGGAGTTGCCGGACCTACAGGTGGTACACCGGAAAAACCGGTTGGTACGGTGGTAATTGGCATAGGAAATAAAGAAAAAACAATTGTTAAAAAGTTGAGTTTCACTAACCACAGAGACAGAAATATACAATTAGCGGCTGTGGTGGCTTTGGTGATGACCAGAAAATTTCTACTTAATCAGTTAAAAGACTGAAAATTTATTTGAACTCTTGTATCTTGTATCTCAAATCTAATTATTAAATACAATGGCTGAATATAATTTACTAATGCCAAAAATGGGCGAAAGTGTAATTGAAGCAACAATATTAACCTGGCATAAAAATGTTGGCGATAAAGTAAATGAACACGATGTAATTTTAGAAGTAGCTACCGATAAAGTGGATTCTGAAGTGCCAAGTCCGGTTAGTGGTGTCCTTAAAAAGATTCTTTACGACGTGAATGTTGCTGTTGGTGTTGGTGAGCCATTGGCCATTATAGAAGTAGAAGGTGACGCACCGGCGCAATATATATCAGAAAAGAAAAAAACTTCATCAGAAACAGAAGAAGTAAAAGTTGAGAAAACTGCTGATAGTAAAACAGAAAAAGAGATATCTACACCAGAACCGGAAATTAATCAAGTAACTCCAACAATTTCATCTACTGTTGCAATGAATACAGAGCAACCACAAATATCAAATCAAAAATATGAATTAGAAAAAAGTCAGCAATCAGCTTCCAACAAATATTATTCACCTTTAGTATTGAACATAGCTCAAGTGGAAAATGTTTCTATGCAAGAGTTAGAAACAATAAATGGAACCGGTGCAGAAAATCGTGTTACTAAAGAAGATATTTTAGCTTACGTTGAGTTGAAGAAAAGTAGTCCGCAATCCATTGTTCAAACTACTCAAAATAAAAAGGCAGAACCGACAGAAATTAAAGTAGAGAAATCTACAGAGAAAACGAATGACCTTAAGTCAACGACTATCGACCACAATTCGAATATCGAAATTATTGAAATGGACAGAATGCGAAAATTAATTTCGCAACACATGACCAACTCCAGAAAAACAGCTGCGCACGTTTCTTCTTTTGTAGAATGTGATGTGACAAACATTGTTCGCTGGCGAGAAAAAAATAAAACTGCCTTTCAGAAACGGGAAGGCTTCAGTCTGTCTTTTATGCCAATTTTTGCAGAAGCAATTACCAAGGCAATAAAAGATTTCCCTATGATTAATGTGAGTGTGGATGGTGATAAAATTCTTAAAAAGAAAGATATAAATATTGGAATTGCAACGGCACTTCCAAATGGAAACTTAATAGTTCCGGTGGTGAAAAATGCCGATCAGAAAAGTTTATTAGGTATTGCTAAAGCAATGAATGATATCGTTGTAAAAGCACGTACCAATTCATTACAACCTGACGATGTGATGGATGGAACATACACGATTTCCAATATCGGAACATTTGGAAATATTATCGGAACTCCGATTATCAACCAGCCGCAGGTAGCCATTATGGCAGTTGGTTCCATCACAAAAAAACCAGTTGTTATTGAGGTAGACGGACAGGATGTTATCGCCATTAGACATATGATGTATCTGTCGCACACCTATGACCATCGTGTGGTAGATGGTAAGTTAGGTGGTATGTTTGTAAAAAAAGTAGCAGATTACTTAGAAAAATTTGATTTTAATCAAGAGATTTAGTATATTGTTGTACTGATTAGCTGTACGACATGAAATATACACACGATTTAGATTCTTATCGCAACAGATTAGGAGAGGTGATTACTCATTTTTCTGAGCTGCCTGCATCTCAGTTAGATGAATTTTTAAGCCATTTTGTACTCGAAATTTTCCCTAAAAAATCAGTTATTATTTCACCTGATTCAAAAGACAATAAACTCTATTTCATTGTGAGTGGTCTTGTAAGAATCTATTATTCAGCAGAAGAAAAAGAAATTACTTCTGATTTTAAAGAAGAAAATTCCTTTTTTATAAATGGATATACCCTTTTTACTAAATTGCCAAATATAGACTATCATGTTGCAATGGAAAATACAATTTGCCTGGCAGCAGATTATGAAATTATAGAATCCTTATCTAAAAAATATCATCCAATAGAACACTTAGGAAGAAAAATGGTAGAAGCATATTACGCTTCTTTTTTACTGGAAAATTTTAATAGATTATTTTTATCGGCAGAAGAACGATACGATGTATTTATGAAAGAACGTGCTGCTATTACGAATAGAGTGCCGTTGAAATTTGTTGCATCACATTTAGGTGTGACTCCTGAAACATTAAGCAGATTAAGAACAAAACAACACATACAGAAATGAAAAAAACCACCGTTAAAATTGAGGATGCACGTAATCTGTTAAAGGATTATTTATTGCGTTTAGCACCAGATACCAACTTAAACGAATTGGAAGAATTGATTGTGCAATTTACCGAGGATAAATTTTCTAAAAAAGAAATGTTGCTGGAAGCTGGTAATCATTCAGACACTGTATATTTTGTTTACGAAGGCTTGGTGCGCATTTATTATATAAAAGAAGAAAAGGAAATCACAAACTGGTTCATAAAAGAAAATATGATGTTTGCTGCAACCTATTCTATCTTAACCGGTGAAAAAAACTATAGTAATTATGAAACACTGGAAGACACTTTTGTTTTAAAAATTAAATATTCTGTTCTGGAATCTTTTTACAACAAATACCATTCATTAGAGCATCTTGGAAGAAAAATTATTGAAACATATTATGGTGCATTCATGAAAAAAACTTTCGACGTATTATTCCTGTCTGCCGATGAACGTTATAATTTGTTTATAAAAGACCAGTACGATTTATTAAACAGAGTTCCACTCAGATACATAGCATCTTTCTTAGGTGTAACGCAGGAAACGTTAAGCAGATTAAGAGCAAAACAGTTATCCTGACAAATGAGTGAGAAATTCAATACGGCAAAAGAGTATAAAGATTGTCTTAGGTCTTACTTTTTAAGTATTGTTACAAAAACGGATATTACACCTGTAAATGAGTTGATAGAAGAATTTGAAGTCGTTGTTTTTCCAAAAAATAAACTGATTTACAGAGCCGGTGGATTTTCTGATTCCATTTATTTTATTTGCAAAGGACTTGTTCGTGTTTATTATGAAAAAGAAGGGAAAGAAATTACAAATCTATTTGTAACCGAGAATAATATTGTTATCGGTGCATATTCCATCATAACAGGACAGAAAAATTACAGCAATTATGAAGCTTTTGAAGAGACAATAGTTTTAAAATTAAAGTATGCGGAGCTTGAAAAATATTATGCAAAATATCATTCGTTGGAACACCTTGGTCGAATTCTCGTAGAAAAATATTATTGTGCTTTTATGAAAAAAACATACGATGTACTTTTCCTATCTGCGGAAGAACGTTACCAGTTGTTTATAAAAGATCACAGTGATTTGCTGAACAGAGTACCGCTAAAACACATTGCTACTTTTTTGGGTATACAAAAGGAAACATTAAGCAGATTGCGTTCTAAATATTAAAATTCAGAGAACTAAAGCTTCTGAAAGTTGTTTTCTGAGCATAATTAACCTGAAATTTATTCACAAAAAAAAAGTCAAAATTATACATTAATTGACATATGTCAGTTAAATAAATAGTATTTTTACCTAAACCAGAACCATAAAATATGGCAACACGAACTCAAAAACCAACAGCAAAATCATCAAAAGATTATTTAGCAGAAGTTATTCGTGGTATCACAGATATTTCTGAAGAAAATATAAAAAAAATACTAGATGCTTTTGAATTGGTTGAGTATGATAAAAATACTCAAATTATTAAAGAAGGCGAAATAACCAGCTATGTGTATTTTGTAACAAAAGGTATCGTTAAAATTTATTATCACAGTTCAGGTAAAGAGCTGATAGATTGGTTTGCAGAAGAAGGAACATTTATCGGTAATCTTTATAGTCATATTATGCAAAAACCTGGATTTGATATTTATGAATCTATTGAAGATGTCTCAATGCTTAGAGCCAAATACGATAAGCTCGAAACATTATTTAAACACAATCACGAAATTGAAAGTGCTGCACGTAAAGTAATTGAACAATATTATGTAAAATATGTTGAAAGAGTACACCATCTGAAAGGTTTGCCTGCAGATGAAAAATATCACCTGTTTCAAAAACATTATGGCGATTTTGTACACAGAATTCCATTGAAATATGTAGCAGATTATTTAGGTATTACTTCTGAAACATTGAGCAGAATAAGAGCCAAAGAGAACAAAAAAAAGAGAATTAATTGATTTTAAGCAATTTTATTTGATGTGTTGCTAAATAAATTTAATTACATTTGCAACCATTATAGAAATGACAAAACACGCGGATAGTTTACAGGAAACCCAGGCCAAGGAACTTTTACGGAATATGCTGATTACGACAGTAGGTGTCGAGTCTGCTCAATTAGATCCTTTAATGGATTTATTTGAATTAGTTTCGTACAAAAAAAACCATGCCGTTATCGAAGAAGGTATTATTGCCGATTACTTTTACTTTATTTTTAAGGGTGTTATAAGGGTTTATTATTACAAAAATGATAAGATGGTTATTGAGCGTTTTGAAAAAGAAGGCGGTCTTTTTGGCGGAAATTTCACCCATTTAACTAAAAAACCAGGTACACATATCTACGAATCTGTTGAAGAAGTTGTCTTACTGCGTATAAAATACAGCAATCTGGAAGAACTTTGTAAAAGAGAACATGCCATTGAAAGGGTTTACAGAATTATGATGGAAGCCTTCCATTCCGGTTATGTAGAACGCTTATTTTCATTCAAATCACTGAGCTCTGAAGAAAGATATCACGAATTTATTCTGCAATATGGCGAAATTGCCAATCGGGTTCCGTTGAAAGATATTGCCAATTATTTAGGTATGACACCGGAAACGCTTAGTCGAATACGTTCAAAATACGACAAGAGTCATCAGACAAAAAAATAATTAATCTTCTTCATTTGCTGCTTTCACTTTCTTCCAGATCATCATCTGATTTGAAAATATTTTAGCAAAACCTTTCACATCATCGCCAGTCCAGGCAGTGTTCATTTCGCCGTAGCTGCCAAATTTATTACTCATTAAATCATATGGAGATTCGATACCGATTAATTCAAATCGATACGGAAGCAGTTTAATAAATACTTTTCCGCTTACATGTTCCTGCGAATTGCTTAAAAATGCTTCTAAATCACGCATCAGCGGCTCATAAAACAAACCTTCATGCAAATTGCTGCCATATACATTACTCAATTGGTCTTTCCAGAATAACTGCTGTTTTGTCAACGTATGTTTTTCCAGTAAATGATGTGCTTTTATAATGATAAGCGGCGCTGCAGCTTCAAAACCTACGCGGCCTTTAATGCCAATAATTGTATCGCCAACATGAATATCTCTGCCAATAGCATAAGAACCAGCCAATTTATTTAGTTCAATGATTATTTCTGTTGGATGATTATATTTTTGACCATTTAAAGAAACAGGTTCGCCATTTTTAAATTCGATTGCACATTCTATTTCATCACCACTTTCGCTTTTTTGGAGTTGAGTTGGATAGGCAGTTTCCGGCAACGAATATCTAGAAGTCAGCGTTTCTTTGCCGCCTACGCTGGTGCCCCAAATTCCCTGGTTAATGGAGTAAGCCGCTTTTTTTGCGTCAATTTCTACACCATGTTTTTTCAGGTATTCGATCTCTTCTTCACGCGATAATTTATGGTCTCTGATTGGTGTAATGATAGTTGCTTCAGGCATCACGATGTTAAATACCATGTCAAAACGCACCTGATCATTTCCGGCACCGGTGCTTCCGTGCGCTATTGCACCGGCACCAATTTCTTTTGCATATTCTGCCACAGCAATTGCCTGAAATACACGTTCTGCACTTACTGAAAGCGGATAAGTATTGTTTTTTAAAACGTTACCGAAAATCAGATATTTTATGCATTTATCGTAATAGTCTTTCACCACATCACGCACCACAAATTCTTTCACACCCATTTCTTTCGCTCTAAGTTCTATAGCTTTTAGTTGTGCCTCACTAAAACCGCCTGTGTTTACTGTAATGGCATAAACATCAAGGCCTTTTTCTTCTGTCAGATATTTCACACAATACGAGGTATCCAAACCACCGCTGTATGCTAAAACCACTTTATTATTCTTCATAGTTTATTTTTTATTTGCTTTGCTTTTTCCGGCTGTTTTTACCACTTTGATGCGTTGCGCTTTTGGTGTTTTTAATTTTGCCGGAATTTTCTTTTCAACTTTTTTCACTTTAGCAAATTCCTTTTTCTTTTCATCTTTCGGGTCGAAAAGCATACCGGTGCACAAACAATTTTTTCTGCCGGTTCTGGTGAGTACATCATAATTGATACAGCTTTTACAACCACTCCAAAAGGCATCATCCTGAGTGAGCTCAGAAAAGGTGACCGGTTTATAACCTAAATCAGAATTGAGTTTCATGACTGCAAGGCTGGTCGTGATACCAAATATCTTTGCCTGCGGAAATTTTTTGCGCGTGTGTTCAAATACAAATTTCTTAATCTTTTTGGCTAACCCGTGATGACGGAATTCTTCTTTGACAATTAAACCCGAATTGGCAACATAGTTTTTCCCTTCCCAGGTTTCTATATAACAAAAACCTGCAATATGGTTATCAGCTGTAATAGCAATAATACCTTTTTCCTGAAGTATTTTCTCTTTGATGTATTCAGGATCGCGTTTGGCAATACCTGTACCGCGTTTTTTAGCAGAATCTTCGTACAATTTGCACAAATCTTCTGCGAATTTAAGATGCTCAGCACCAGCTATCTGAACAACAAAAGTAGAGGATGTTTTTTTCAACTTGCATAAACGATTAAAAACGTAAATTTTATCCTAACAAAAATAATCCTCAAATTGTAAATTGAATGTTATGTTTTA
>ENA-UOWO01006729-UOWO01006729.1-activated-sludge-metagenome-genome-assembly--contig:-NODE-6729-length-11649-cov-7.359410_pt1 | contig 11649 bp, 27 predicted proteins | sample MGYA00238148_ERZ761564 | MGnify/ENA primary metagenome ERZ761564 (study PRJEB28885, sample SAMN05720194) | activated sludge metagenome | isolation source: Anaerobic digester | place: USA...
AAGAAAATGTGAAAATCAAGAAATTTCATTAAATTTCATTATTTCACGGAACTATGGTACCATAAGATATACCTATTTTAAAATCGGCGATTGATAGTCCTATATCACTTAATTTGATCATTTTTTAAATTTTTAATCTAACCATTCAGTTTTTTTGCCTAATTTTTTGGCAACTGCTTCAGCAACTTCATTTATTGAATAACCAAGAAATTCTTTCCATTTAGTTTTAGGATTTAATATAACAGAATTTCCACCATCGGTTAAATATATTACATCACCGTCATATTTAACTCCAAAAAAATCTAAAAATTTTTTACATCTTTCTAACTCTTTATCAGTCATTTCTCTCATCTTTTATTTTTGATTTATTTTAATTAATTTAGATTTTCTTATTTCATTTGTTTTTATTTTATTAATAACTTGTAATAAGTTTCTATAGTCTTCTAGACCTTTATACATTTCAAATCCATTTATATTATTAATTATCATATTTAAATCAATGTATCTAATATTATTATCGAATCTTATATAATCATTATTTAATTGATAATATCTTTCTTTTGTTTCAAAGTTTCCGCCAGTACATTCAATAATTTTAAATTCTGCTAATAAATATGTAAAAAAATTATTTTCTGATGTGATAGATTCATTATCTATTTTTATATTATAAATATGATTAGAATATTCCATTTCATTACATTCCATTCCTATTACAATTTCAGAGAGATTTAATATTTTTTTGAATAATTGATAGTTAGTCATTTAATAAATTGTTTAATTTAATTTCTCGTTCTTCTTGTTTTGTGCAAAAATAATCGGAGATTGCATTTTCAGTTAACCAATAATGTTTTTTATTATTTATTTCGCCGACTATATAAACTGACGTAGAACCAACATTACTGAGCAATGTGGATTCAAACATATAAAAAAATTGGTAAGTATGATTTTTTTTAAAGACTAATTTTTTATTAATAAAATAATCTTTTTTACAAATTATGTGATCTCCATTTGTCATTTATTTCTGACTTCTTAACTCTGATAGTGTTATACCTTGCTTTCCACATTCAAATGCTTCTTTACCTGTTGGAGTAGAATTTCCAAATATAGGATGTGAGCAATTAAATAATTTATTAACTCTATTTGTTGTTTTATTATCATAATAACCTGCGTAATACCCAATGTTTATTTTTGCAATATCCAATGCTGTTTTATCATTCCTTGGTTCTTTATCTAAATTCTTTTGAATATAAGATACATAGGCATCTAAATATTGTTTTGCGTCTTTTTCATCAGTTATTTCCATAGCTGGTTCTAAACATTCACCGTAAGTTAATGTTTCTTTGTTTTCAGGATTGAATTTTGTCATAGTTAAATTTATTAAAATGTTAATGTATTAAGGTGCTAACCAAATATTAAAAACATAAGTAGTTTTTAATTTATTGCAAGTTACATGATAATTACGATTATCTGAAATAATAATAGGATATTTATTTTCAGATATCTTATCACAACTACCATATAATTCAATATATTTTTGAATTATATTAATTCTTGTAGAATAACAAATATTTATAGATTTAATTTTAATATTCATTATATTTTTGCATAAAGTTGAATTAGATTTAAATCACCACCAGTAAGATATTGTCCATATTTACTATCAAATTCTCCACTATCAGAAAGATCCTCATTTTCTAAATCTTTAGAAAATTCATTTAATAAATCATTAGGTATGACATACCAATGTCCACTATCATCTTTCACTGCTTTTACTTTTTGTAATTTAGATTCTAAATAATTATTAAAAGTTTTCATATTTGTTTTTATTTTTTACCATTTCTCATTAAAAAAAGATTTATCACATTTTATAGTACTATACATCAATCTTTTAATAAATTGATCTTTGGTTATCAATTCTTTATTAAAAGAAATATCAAAATTACTTCTATTCCATCCATCTGGATCTAAAATTGTTAAATTAAATTTTTTGGGTACTAATTCGTACCATTCTTTTGATGTTTTTGCTTCCATGTTATAAATTTTCTTGTATTATTTTTATATTTTTAGGATTGATATTATCATATGTAAAATATCCTAAACGATAATTAGGATCTGTATGTAAAAATAAGGTATTTTGCATACAATTTATTTGTAATAGAATATATTTTGTTTTTTTATTATCAGTGAATTTTAAATTCTTTAAAAGTGCATTATAATTATTAATATCATCAAATAAATATATTCGTTCAGGATGATTTGATAATCTTTTTTTTGATTTTGGATAAATACCTTTCTTAAGAATGCTTTCTTTGTTTTCTTGCGGTGTTAGATGATATAATGTATCTGGACAAATAACATTATTACTATATAATCCATCTTCATATTTACTTTCGTATTTTATTTTTACGTGTTTTGTATTTATTGGTAATTTATCAATTTCTTTAAAGCCATTTTTTATATCATTTTGAATAATTATCCAATAATAAGATGGAAAATATCCTAAAGTATAGCACGTATGGTTTATAACTTCAATTAAATCAAAATTATTTGTAAATATAGTCAATTCAAATTGAAATTTGTCAATTATATTAATAGAATATTTAATCCCTATTTTTTCTAAATAATCTGTTATGATACCAGAATATTTTGTTATATCATGAGTTGTGATTAAGCCTTCTTTTAATTGCTTTATAAAGTCTTTATAATTCATTTATCTGATTTATTTTTAATTTTGGATTTTTTCTTAAAAAATATTTTTCATCAAAAACCTTTAAATATTCTTCACACATGACATATTTTTTACCTAGTGTATTTTTGTGTTTTTGTGTTCATTGTTAATTGTTTTTGTTTATAAATTCATAATTGCAAATGGTGAAATATTAGAATATGTGTAATACGCACCCCATTCCTTTTTACCAAATTTTGGATCAATATATAATTTTATTTTATTAATTAATCTTGTATCAATTTCTAAAATAATCACATTATCTTTTTCTAAATTATACCTTTCTATTAAATCATTTTTGAAATAGTTAGCTGAATTAATATTATCAAATAAATATATTCTATCAGGATGCTTTTCTATTTTTGAATATGAAACAGGTATTAATCCTGATTTTTTTATTTTTTCAATATTTTTTAATTCTGTTACATGAAACATTTTTAATGGAACTCCATCTGAATCTGAATCAAATTTCTTATTTAATTCTAATTTAATTTTATTATTGCTAAACCATTCTTTTAATGATGGTGAACCTTTATATTTATTATCATTTATATAATATATCGAAACATAATAACCTGATAAATTTAACAATGTGTTAAATTTATCTACAATTTCTTTTGTTATATCTTTTTTATCAATAAATATTTCTAAACAAAATTCAGTTAAGTTATATTCAAAATTAATGTTCTTTTTAAGAATATTAATTAGTTTATCATATTCCCAACTAAGTATTAAACCTTCTTTTATCAAAGATGTTGGAAATTCATTTATCTTATCTTCTCTTAAATATTTAGTAAAATTATTCATGTAATAATTGCTCTAATTTATATTTTCTAAGATCGGTTTTTATTAAATTTAAAACTTCATTTTTAATTTCATTTTTTAATTTTTCTGTCAACAATCTCCAGCAATAAGATTGAACAATGATAAATATAGAATCCTTTCTTTTTTCAAAAATTTCTTCGGGAATACTTATTGTAAATAAGGGGAACCCTCCAGCAATGGGGGGTCGCAAATACTCCTCTTTATCACCACAATATATTGTATAAGTTTCAATCATTTTTTGATAATTGCTCTAATTTTAATTTTCGCTGTCTTTTTTGCTCCATTGAATATAAGATATTAGCAATTTCAGTTCCAGCAATAATAAATTGTACATCACTACCTTGTTTGTGACCTTTATAAAATTTAGTACCATCCATATTTGGATCTATAAATATAGAAATACCATTTATACTATTTATATTACTATAAAATTTTTCCATACAATTAACTTAACCAAAAATCATCAATATTATCCTCTTTTGGTGGTTTGTTTTCTCTTTTTGCTTGCTTTAAATTAAGATTTTCAATTATATCTTCTTTATTATCATCAAATTTCTTATCAAAATCTTCTGCTGATGTGTAAAGCAAATCTTTATAATTTTTATTAACAATTTCAGCAATATCAGGATCTATATTTTTTTGATTAGATATAAAACTATTTACTTTTTCTAAAATTTCTGATTTTTCAGTATCTGATATTTGAATATTTGATATAAACGCACCATCATTTATCTTTTCTATTTCATCAACTAATTTTTCTGAATTTGATGTAGAATTAACAATGGAGTTAGGATCATAATTTAATATTAGGAGTTCATTTCCTTTTATTTCTTTGTTTTCTGAAAAACTTGCAGATGAACGGAAGAATTCTTTCTCTAACCATACATATTCACTCTTTGGTAAATATTTTTCTAAGATTGGAAAGTAATAGTAAGAGAGCATCCATTTTGATTTTAAAGTTGGTAGCAATTCTAATAATCTGATATGTTGTTTTTGATCAAATTCTTCTTTTGTACCGTACCATCCAGATCGTTTAGCTGTATCATTTCCGCTACTATCAAGCGAAAAATATGGTGGATCTAAATATATGAAGGTGTCTGGAGAATCATATTTTAAAATAGATTCCACAAAATCTAATGTTTCAAATGTAGTTATTTTTTTTAATTTTTTTTGAAGTTCTTCATTTTTAAGTTTATTTAAAAATGTTTTTAATTTGAAGCCAGAAAATCCTGCGGCTGTATATGAACAACTAGAAAATGCTGAGGTTAAAAGAAATGCATAAGTAGCAGCTCTTTTCATATCTGGAATCTCAAAATCTTCATATCTAAAGTTTGAGTTTTTTAAAGAGTAATAAAGTTCTTTATAATGCTTTTTAATTAAATCTGGGTCAGTTTCTTTACAATATAAAATGCTTTTTGGATCTTCTAGTTGAGATTTTAGATAATTGTGAAATGTATTAAAGTCTTTGGAGCATGCTACTAAATTGGTTTGGTCTTTATTTATATCATTAAATGCAACTTTTGTGTTTTCTGGCATGTCTAAAAAGAAATATACTCCGAAACTACCTGCAAAAGGTTCAATATATGTATTATAAAATTTTGGAACTACAGGTTTAATGTATGATTCAAAGCGGTTTTTACCTCCAAAGTATCCCATGAGTGCTGGTGTTTTAGCCATAAATGTTTTATTTTATTTAGGATTATTTACATATTTTGTTTATTTTTTTTTCTGTATCTAATTTTCAAAGAATTTATTTTAATTACTTCATCAAATTTTTTCTTTTTACGGTCTGAATACACAGTAGCATTTTTATATAAAAAGTCATAAATGTTTTCAACATCAGTAAGTCCACCCCAATCAATAACAAAATAACTTCTATTGGACTTTCTATCTGATATAGTATTTCTTTTGGCGTTAGTTTTTTCTACTATAATATCTACATATTTAGAAATAAAATCGTAAGAGGCTGAAACCATATTAATTTGACCTCTATCACCATTTTCGAATCTTTTATCTTTATGAATAGAGACACAACCATCTCCATCAAAATATCCTCTCATATAGTGATGTATCATATTTTCTGGTAATTTTGGAAATTTTAATATTCTGCTTTTTCTTGGTGTAACGTTGTATTTAGATAAATCATTAAACATTTTCATTGATGTGCAAAAAATAGTGCACATTCTTGATCTTGATTTACCCATACTAATTTCACCTTCATAATTAATTTCTTTTTTAAATTTTTCTAATATGTCAATATCTTGTTTATTTATGTGTATTGATAAGACTCTACAATTACCATTTCTTTCTATTACGCAACCGTCAGCGGATATAAATCCTAAAAAATATGCTTTTTCTTCTGCATCAATAGTTTCAAAATAATTTTCATCAAAATTTATTAGTTTTCCCATAATCTTTTATTTCTATATATAAATATTTTTTTCTCATTTTTCTCATTTTTAGAAAAAAATGACTTTTGAGAATTAATATATACTAATAAAAATAATTATGAAAAGAATGTATTTAATAGAAGTGATTGAGCCTAATGTAAATTTAAAAGATTCAATTTTTTGAAAACAAAAGTGTAATTTTTATATAGAAATAATAAAAATAAATTTTCATGAAAAAAGAAAAAAAGGTAAGAGTTTATTTCAGTATGGAAAAAACTCTTCATGGTAAATTTGAAAAATTTGTGGAAGATAACATGTTAGATCAAAGCAAAGTTATTGAAAAACTTATAGAAGAGTTTTTAAAAAATAAATAATAATTAATGGATATCAAAAATTTGAAAAATACTGTGAGGACAACTTCATAAGTAAATCTAAAATTATAGAAGGACTTATGATTCTTATAGTTGAAAAATCCTCAGAAGTTAATGACTTTAAAAAAATAATTTAATAACATGTTAGAAGTAAATAAATTGTATGTTGGTGATACTGTTGAAGTTATGAAAAAAATAGATGATAAAAGTATTCAATTAATTTTAACATCGCCACCATATAATTCATCATCTAGAAATGATGATATTAAATATCCGCACGGCGAATATAATGATAATATTACTAGTGAACAATATGTTGAGTGGATGGTAGATATATTTAAAGAATATCAAAGAATTTTAAAAGATAAAGGTGTAGTTGCTTTTAATTTAAGTTATACCAAATATGATCCTTCCTTGCCATATAAGGTTATAGCTGAAATTTTAAATAAAACAGATTTTATAGTAATAGATACATTGGCTTGGGAGAAATCTTCTGTTGTTCCAATGAGCACTTCACCTGATCGTCTCACTAGAAAATGTGAATTTGTTTATATTTTTGTAAAAAAGAATTTTCAAATTAAATTTGATGTTAATAAGGAAGTTAGTAAAGTGAATGATAAAACTGGTCAGAGTTTTTTCAAAACATATTACAACATTTTTAAAGCTAGAAATAATGATGGTAAAGTTGAGGGACATAATGCGACATTTTCTACGGAATTTGCAAATTTCTTTGTTGAATTGTATTCTTTTGAAGATACAACGGTTTTAGATAATTTTATAGGTACAGGAACCACAGCAATTTCTTGCATCCGAAAAAAAAGAAATTATATCGGTATAGATAATACTCAAATTTATATCAATCATGCAAATCAGAGAATTGAAAATGAGCTAAATGGTAATAATTTAGAAGATCCAATAGATAAAGATTTAATAGATACAGAAAAAACAACATCTAAACCAAAAAGAATTGCGAAAAAAATTGAAACAAAAAATCAAATTAAAGAAATAAAAGACGATACAGTTAAACCTAAAGTAGACGAAATAGATGATTTTTGGTTAGCATAATTTTAATTTAGATATGCTTGGATGGATGGCGCAAAATCAGTAGTTTTAATATTGAAAAATGAAAAGAGTATGTCTCTTAAAAAATGTCTTAAAAATGATTATCTCAACTTTCGTATAATTTTTCACAACACGCTTGATAAAAATGAAGCTGGTATATTTTTTAAGAAATATTTAGAAACACCAGAAGGTAAGTTAAAATATAATGAATTTTTAAATAATTTAAAGAATGAAAAAATATTAGACAAATATAAGCGGTTACAGAGAATTAAGGCTGTGTGATATCACAATTCTACAGTTATTTTTTAAACCTATTTTTTCTTTAAAGTTCATTTAGTTTTTCTAGTTTATATTTTCTAAGTAAAACGTTCATTTCCACGTAAGATGTCACTTCTAACATCATAGGATAATAATTCCATTCTAGTTGTTTATTGTTCTGATCATTATGACTACAATTTATCAATAATATTAAAGGAGTATTTGGTTTATAAATTCTATTGTTTATTTCGTAATTCTTTTTACTGTTTCTTGTCCATGAAAAACCTTTATTAAATAGAATTTTTTGACACTCAATCCATTCGTATTCACTTCTACAAATAAACCCTATTTTTTCGTTAAAGTCCATAAATTTTATTTAGTTTTTCAAGTTTATATTTTCTTATGAATGTTTTTGCTTCCATAGTGACAGACAATTTCATTTCATCCCAGTTTCTCACTACTTTTTGTAAAGTTTGTGACCAATATATTTTTTTATCATTATTATACGCAACAATTGAGCATGGAAACTGTAAGTAATAAGGTCCGTGGAATAATTTTTCTCCAGATTCCCACTGAAAACCATTATTAAGTAGAATTTTTTGGCAATCTATCCATTCATCATTATCCCTACAAATATATCTTATTTCATATAAATTCATTTTACAAAAATATAAATAAAAAAACTTTTAAAAAATATTTCTATATAAATAATATATTTAAAATTATAAAAAAGATGAAAAATTTTGAATGGACTGATGATAAAGTAATAGATTTTGTAAATTGGTATATAGATTTACATAAACTTGGAATTAGATATAAACTTGAAAATAAAACTATTATAGATAGTTTTAAAAATGGTGATAGTTCAAAAATTTGGCATATTAACAAAATTAGAAAATGATATGAGTGAAATAATATTTGATGGTGTTAAAATAACACAAACAAAAGCAGGTTTTTGGAAATGTCCTTTTGGTTGTCATGTTGATAAAAGATATCCTACACCGAAATGGAAAACAGAAAAAGGATTTATAAAACATTTGGAAAAATGCTCTAAAACACCATCTGCTATTGAAAAACAAAAAAATGAAAAACAGAAAAAATTGGAAACTTTAGATTCTTTAAAAGAAGAATTTATAAAAACACTTGATTTTAAAATTGGTGATGAGGTTTCTTTTGTCAAAAAGATTGTAGTAGAAGATACACATGAATGGCGATGGAATAGACAGGTGAGAGTTAGATATGAACCAGTATTAAAATTTGAAGCTGTTAAGACAACTATTACTTCTATTAATTTTTATGAACCTCTATCAATACCAGCATTTAAAGATATGAAAAATTTAGTATATTTTAATAATGGGATATCGTTGGACTCTATAATGAAGAATTATAATGAAGCTGTTAAAATTGCAAAGGAGAAAACCATTGCAGATGAAGAATATAGAAAGGAATGCTCAAATTATAGATGATTAAATATTATATTGTCTAACTGACTTGTTTAATAATAGTTTTTCAACTATTTGTGGATATTTTTTATTAAACCATTCTTTTAATTTTTGATTATTAATAAGGTCATAGAAACTATTGTAACTTTCATCTTCAAAATAAGGATCTGCTCCATTTTCTATTAATTCTTCAATCATTTTTCTTTTTTCCCATAAATCACCGATACCAGTCACCACATGTGTTAGCGTTGTGTTTTTATGATTTAGATCATCAATGTGAATATCATTAATATGCTCAATATATTTTGGTAGTTTATCTTTAAATCTCTTCCAATTACCCGACATTGCTGCGCCCATTAAGGAATTAAAATTTTTTTCTGAAAATGATTGATTGATTAGCACATCATCTGCATAATCTTGCCAGTAATCATATGATTTGAATATATTTGTGACCCAATTTTCATATGCTTTTAAATATCTCATAAATTATATTTATTTATATATATTAAATTAAACCAAACTTTTTTTTATTAAAAATTATTTGTTATCTTTGTACTGAATAAAGATATGAAAAAATAGAAATTTTAGTGGATATAATAGGAGGGTAGCCCGTTCGATTCGGGTGTAGGTCTTGGTGACTTTCAACGACAAACTTAAATAATTAGTAGAAACTTAATAAGGTATTTCACATATACCTTGTTATAAACTGTAAAATTATGACTGTACAAGATTTGATTGAAACACTATCCAAGATGGATAAAGACAAGGTTGTTATTATAACTGAACCGAGTGGAATAGGTTGGACTAATATTGGTAAAGTGGTAGAAGGTGAATGTGATGTAAAAATAATGGAAGATGATAATGGACTATTCCACGAATCATAATTTTATTGTTTATAACGATATGTTAACGCAATAACTATACAACGCATATTTAGATATATAAACACAATAGGAGGAAACAAAATGAACTTATACCTATTAGAAACTAAAAGTTACAATCAGCAATACTATGTTGTTGCAGAGCATCCAACCCAAGCGCAGGAATATCTAAAGAAGATGTTAGACATTGCAGACTATGATTTTACTGATAACAGAAATGCAATTAAGATAAGTTTCATGGCAAAACTGGTTACAGAAAAAGATTGGAATGGTAAACCCAACTTTAATGAAGGATCAAATTTACTTATAGTGAAGGAGGAAACGAAATGACCGATAACGGACGGAACTATATGCAGTTGCCGACTGCGGGCGGTTTTCCTGTCGAGCCGCACCGCCGTTGTTGCGGGCTACGCAGCTTGTTGTCAGCACGGAAACGGCAATTGACATATAGTTTTTGTTAGCCGTTCGGTTTTTATTAATTAAATATCAGATTATGAAAAAAATAACTGCCTTTGAATGTGAATTTTGTAAAAGGATTTTAAAGACAAAACAGGCAATGAAGGTACATGAGCCGAAGTGTTTTAAAAACCCAGTTTCAAAAAGTTGTTTGACTTGTAAAAGTTTGACATTAAGAAGTTGCATAGATGGAAACCCAGTAACTGACAATGAAGAATTGATATTGCAATTTAAAGTTGAAGGAACTTACCATACTTGCACTGGATATATGGAAGCAAACTACAACGAATTAAATGATGAATTTAAGTATCTCGAAAATGCAGAAGTTGAAAATTATTGTCTGGCTCAAAAAATGAGACTTATAAAATTAAAAACAAACTGCAATTACCACGCCGTCTCGTAAACTGACGGCTAACGGTCGGCAGGTATGACATCGGTTTTTTGCGGATTAATAACTAAAACTTAAATAAAATGTACACAAAAGAAGACATCGAAAAAGCAAAACAGTACTTGGATAATGAAGGGTACGGAACTGGGAGCAACTTTACATTTAATGCAGTAGCCAATTTAATGGCAGAATACGCAGCAAAAAACTGTGTTATACCTGCTGTTATGGGTGAGTTAACTTGCGATAGTTGCGGTTGCCATCCCAATATTATATACACAACGAGCAAGGGTAGATTTTGCGAAAGGTGTAAGCCAGCAAGTTAATTACCCATAACGGTACTCAAATAAAAACAGAAGCGATATGAAAGAACAACTTTTGAAAATTGTACTACGCTACGTTGATAACACAAAAGAAGCCAACGACCTCGTAAGCGAGCTTTTGGTTTTATTTGATGTTAGCGTTTCGTTTGGCGTGTACAGAGGTTACAAAATAGCAGAATCAATACAAGGTGGTTTTGAAATTAGCGTTTGGGATGGTAAAGAATGGAGGTTCTTACTGATTAGAAAATCTGAAGAAGATTGTAAACAGTTTATAGACCTGTTTCTAAAGCCAAATGAACGCTAACAGTAGGCGTCAAAATAATCTTGACCTTTGCGATAATTGGTCCAATATATCGCAATGAGGTTACCCGCTTTCATTGAAAAACGCCTGATAGATTACGCGAAAACGCGCGGATTGCTGGTAATGCCTGCTTCTTCGTACATTCCGCGCAATGGTGGCATGACCGCTGCCGGGCCCGCCGTTCTTTTGCAGATATTCCTCCGCGATCTTAGAAACGGCCTCCGTAACCT
>ENA-UOWO01006735-UOWO01006735.1-activated-sludge-metagenome-genome-assembly--contig:-NODE-6735-length-11644-cov-6.102770_pt1 | contig 11644 bp, 10 predicted proteins | sample MGYA00238148_ERZ761564 | MGnify/ENA primary metagenome ERZ761564 (study PRJEB28885, sample SAMN05720194) | activated sludge metagenome | isolation source: Anaerobic digester | place: USA...
TTTTTCTCTCACAGATTTCACGGATAACACAGATATATATTAGAAAGGATTTATATCTGGTGTCCTTTCAGCCATTCCTTAAATTCCCCCAATTCCTCCGGAACTCTATGTCTCAAAATATAATCATCTATCTTCTTCACTTCCCTTATCTGCTCATCACTTAATAAATTATTCTCGTATGCCTGTTGGATAAATGTATCCCTGCAATCTATGGCATCATCCACCTCAAATAATGAAGCATCGTATTCGCCTCTAATATGTTTCGGCAACATCCCATAAAAACCGATTGCATCAATATCTTCTATAATCGGGATAAGGTCTTGTTTGGCAATTATTTTATCTTTCATTCTCTTTATTTCTCCTTTTTTTATTCTTGTCCCTTCCTACATAATCAACACTTTAATCGTCTTTTCTCCCTTCAATTCTTTCTCTATCTGGCTTGCTTCTTTTTTATGATAAGTTAGAACCTTTTGTCAATTAAATCAATAATACCTGTAAACAGCTTCCTTTTTTGCTGTCAATATCTTCTTTCCAAACCAGCAAGCATAAGTTATGTAGAGTTAGAGATGCAATAACGGATTCCAATTCTCTGATCCGTTCATCTTTTTTTTTGAGTTGGCTTTTTTCGTCTTTCATTTCGATCCTCACAACTTTTTGAATTAAATCGTTTTTTCCGTACTTCCGCAGCCATCGATAGACCGTGTTAGTACCATTAATTTCATAAAGACGACGAGCTTCACTTATTGTCAACTTTCCTTTTTCGATATCCTGTACAACCTTCAGTTTGAAGGCATCGCTGTAGCGGACTTGCATCCTTTCATTAGAATTTTTGTTCATTTTTTTCTCCTTAATTTTAGTCCGCTATTTTAAGGACACCTCAACACCTCATACATTTTACATTCTACATTTTACATTCTTCATTAAACTTTGCTCTCTTTTCTCTTTGTGAAATAAGAAGTTACAGTCGGATTGTCTCAATCGTTCCCTGGTTAAGTTTCAGAGCTGGCTCTCCGTGAATCATCTTTATGATTCCCAGTTCCTTACCACATTTTGGACACTTGGGTCGAGAAAAAGTTTCAGCACCTTTCAGTCCTACAAAATCCTCAGTTAATCTACTTATTATGCATTTGATCAGGCGTCCCTTTCCTGCTTTGTAATAACGAAAAAGGGTGTATCCACAGCGGCATTTAACATCAATTATTTTGCCTGTTTTCATTTAGCGAAAGCCGTTACGGTAAATTTTTTGCTGATAGAGCATTGTTTTTTCCAGGGTTAAAACAGCAGGCAGAATTTCATATACAGAAGGGCTTTCCAGCAATTTTTCCAGTTGTAGTTCGTTACCGATTAGGTTTATGGAAACGATAATCTCTTTCAGATCATAGTTTTTTACTTTAGGAGGAGTGCCTTTTGTGTAAGTAAATATCTTACTTAGCTTAAAGAATTTGATTTTATCTCTTATATGCAAATATAAGGAGTCAGGGAAAAAAGTGCTGAGCAATTCAGTTCTTGGCGGAGTAATTTTTGTTTTTATGAGCTCAACGGCAGTTACAGTAAAATCAGGAATTTTGGTTTTGTTAAATTCCTGCAAAATTAGTTCCGCTGGATAGGGTTGATAAAAAGAGAGATCAAAATATTCTGCCAAACCCTCAATTCCAACTGCTAAAGGCGGACATAAAGAAACCTTGGGATGGGGATTAAACCCTTGTGTAAAGACAGTTTTCAGTTCTAAAACGGATATTCTGCGGAAAAGCATACGCATCCAATCCAAATGAGAAATAAAGCGTAAAAGTCCCGTTTTTTGATAATAAACCCGATATTTATATTGAGATGCTTGATAAAGCGGGATTTTCTTATTCTGCTGCAAGTTATCTGTTTCTAACAAACTACCTTTTGCTGTTTTAGTTTGAACTTCCTCATTGCAAATTCCGCAGGAAGAACAAAGCTCTCTGCAATCGGGTGTTTGAATTCCCGCTTTTGCTTTTTCCCATTCGGAAAGCAGAAAATTCTTATCTATACCCAGGGAAATAAAATCCCAGGGCAATTTGTCTTGCGGATTGCGTGAACCCAAATAAATATTTAAGTTAATGTTACATTCAGCTATTGCCTCCTGCCACCAGGAAAAATTAAAACATTCATTCCAACCATCAAAACGGGCACCCTTGTTAAAAGCGACTTCAATAACTTCCGCTATTTTTGTGTCACCCCGGCTAAGTAATGCTTCCAGAAGGGAATTTTCAATTGTATGATAGTGGATTTTGATATTTTTAGCTTTAGCAAAAGCGGATTTGATTTTGATTGCCTTTTTCAATAACGATTCTGCATCTTCCATAGCACACCACTGAAAAGGAGTAAACGGTTTGGGGACAAAAGGGGAAAGAGTTACATTTATTTGTAGACGCCTTTTTCCCTGTTCATTGATTTTATGGATAAGCTTAATAATTGCTTCAATATCGTCTTCCGTTTCACTTGGCAAACCAAGCATAAAATAGAGCTTAATCTTTTGCCAGCCAAATTTTAATGCGGTTTCAATTCCAGCCAGGATTTGTTGTTCGCTCAAGTTTTTATTTATCACCTGGCGTAAATGTTCAGAGCCAGCTTCAGGAGCTATAGTTAAGCCCTCTCTGCCCAAACTTTTAAGCGCTTGACCGATTTCCTTATCCAAAGTGTCCACTCTTAAAGAGGGAAGAGCAATATGGGTTTTTTGGGTCTCAATAAATTTCAGCAACTGTAATAGCAAATTTTGAATGCAAGAATAATCACTGCTGGAAAGAGATAGCAAGCCAACTTCGTCCCAACCGCTTGCTTTTATTTCTTTTAGGATATTTTCTATGATAGCATTGGGTTCGCGTTCCCGCACAGGACGATAAAAATAACCGGCAAAACAAAATCGGCAACCCCGGGAGCAACCTCTCATAATTTCAGATACATAGCGATTATGAGTAGCTAATTGCCAGGAAAGTAATTGAGGACTGTGTTGTGATTTAGATGTATGAAAAGCAGTATACTTACGACAATGAATAAGATCAATGCCATTATGCAGGGCAGGAACATAACAGGATGGTAGTTTGGAAATTTGTTTAATTCGTTCAGCACGCTTCTTTTCGTTTTTTAGAATTTCGGCAATTTGAATGATGCCTTCTTCCGCTTCCCCGATAAAAAACACATCTATAAAAGGAGCTAAAGGTAAAGGATTTACGGTACAAGGACCTCCTGCCAGAATTATTGGGTCTGTTTCTTGCCGTTGCCTACTGTGAATATCTATTCCGCTTAACTTAATCAGTTCCAGCACATTAGTGTAATTAAGTTCACTTTGCAGGGTAATTCCTAAGATGTCAAAGTCCTTAACCTGCGTTCTGCTTTCCCAACCGAAAAGTTCCAATTCCTCTTCCCTCATTAAATCAATCAAATCAATCCAGGGAAGATAAAACCTGTCTGCCATAGCATAATCCAATTCATTGATCAGGGAATAGAGTATTTTTATGCCCAAATGTGAAATTCCCAGTTCATAAGTATCGGGAAAAGCAAAAGCGAAATGGACTTGAAAAGCGGGAAAATCCTTTCTCCAGGCATTAATTTCATTGTCTATATATCTGGATGGTTTTTCCACAAAAGGCAGAAGGTGCTCAATATTAACTTTCATAACTGCGCAAAGATATTTTTATGCTATGTTCTGTGCCCCAATGGATTAACGATAGACAGGCAGGATTTTCATTGAAAGAGAAAGAACCGGTTACTATATCTTCTCTTTTGATTTCATCCAGGGTCTTGCCGTAATGGCATTGTTGAATGATAAATTTATCGCCCGGCTTCAGTAAATCTTGCATAGAAGCAAGGTCATCAGTGCTTAAAAGCAAATCAAAATAAGTAGTGCGGAATTCATAATCAACTCCTGATCGGCGAATAAGTTCCATACTTTTTTCTATTGTTCCTACCTCCAAATCCGCTCTGGTTATAACTTTATAAAGTTTCAACGGGGCTTTTATGTCCATCGCAAAATAATCCACCAGTCCTTGATTAACGATTTCCCGTAAGACCTCAGGACGAGAACCGTTAGTATCCAATTTTATTTTGTAATGCAGTGCTTTTATTAACTTTAGAAAAGGAATAAGGTCTTCTTGCAAGGTTGGTTCACCTCCTGTAACTACTACTGCGGAAAGTTTCTTATGACGACGATAAAGAAAACGCAGAACCTTTTCTGTTTCCAGCAAGGGGCTATATCTTTGGGGATCAACAAGTTCGGGATTATGACAATAAGGACAGCGAAAATTGCAGCCCTGCGTAAAAACAATGGCAGATAACTGCCCCGGATAATCCAACAGCGAAAATTTTTGCAACCCTCCAATATTCATTATCTGGTCCTAAGCAAAATGACTTTTGGCAATTGCGGAACTATCTTTTTTCTTGCTCTTTTGCAGATCAAAATTGGTGCGCATCTTAAATTCTGCTTGCTTGCCTTCATTCCATTGAGAAACGGGACGTAAATAGCCAACAATTCGGGAAAAAACCTCTGTCTTTTTTTGACAGAGAGGGCAAATTGGTTGTTCACCATCCAAATAACCATGTTGAGGACAAATACTGAAGGTTGGAGAAAAAGTAAAATAGGGCAAACGGTAACCCTCACAGATTGTTTTTACCAGGGCTTTTATGCTTTGTCCATATTCAACTCTTTCTCCACCGAAGATATGTAAAACCGTTCCACCGGTATATTTGGTCTGAAGTTCATCCTGCAAATCCAAAACCTCAAAGATATCATCCGAAAAGTTTACAGGCAATTGACTGCTATTGGTATAAAAAGGTGAATCCGCATCACAATTGGCACAAATGATATCGGGAAAATGTTTTCTATCCAAAAGCGCCAAACGATAACTTGTTCCTTCGGCAGGAGTTGCTTCCAGATTATAATTATTTTGGGTTTCTTCCTGAAATTCCAGTAAACGCTTACGCAGGTAATCCATTATTTTTAAGGCAAAGGCATTAGCTTTCTTTGTTCCCAAGTTTTCACCCATAAAGTTTAACATCGCTTCGTTCATACCGATAATTCCGATAGTGGAAAAATGGTTTTTCCAGAATTGCTGAAAACGTTCATAAATGCTTTTCAGATAGAACTTGGTGTAAGGATAAAGTCCACCGGTAGTAAAATTCTCCAGCACCTTGCGTTTTATTTCCAGGGATTTTTTTGCCAGCAGTAAACGCTCCTCCAAAAGCTGAAAAAATTCCTCTTCCGTTTTTGCTAGATAACCGATACGAGGTAAATTAATAGTTACCACTCCGATGGAACCGGTTAAAGGATTAGCACCAAAAAGTCCGCCACCCCTGGTTTCCAGTTTTCTGGTATCCAAACGCAAACGACAACACATACTGCGTGCATCTTTGGGGTCCATATCGGAATTTACGAAATTGGAAAAATAGGGAATACCGTATTTGGCAGTTACTTCCCATAAATAATCCAGATTAGGATTATCCCATTCAAAATCCTTAGTTATATTATAGGTGGGAATCGGAAAAGTGAAAACCCGACCCTTAGCATCGCCTTCAATCATCACTTCCAGAAATGCTTTGTTTAAAATGTCCATTTCTGCCTGAAAATCACCGTAATTTTTATCTCTTGGCTTGCCCCCAATGATAACTGCCTGATCTTTATAAATCTGATGCGGTTTCAGGTCTAAAGTGATATTGGTAAAAGGGGTCTGAAAACCAACCCTGGTAGGAACATTGATGTTGAAAACAAATTCCTGCAGTGCCTGTTTTACTTCTTTATAACTTAAACGGTCATAATAAATAAAGGGTGCTAAAAGAGTATCAAAACTGGAAAATGCTTGTGCGCCTGCTGCTTCACCCTGCAAAGTATAAAAGAAATTTACAATTTGCCCTAATGCACTTCTAAAATGTTTGGCTGGAGTACTTTCCACTTTGCCTTCCGCTCCGCAAAATCCCGTTAAAAGAAGGTCCATCAAATCCCAACCTACACAATAAACAGAAAGTTGACCCAAATCGTGAATATGCAAATCCCCGCTTAAATGTGCTTCCCTGATTTCCGGAGGATATATTTTATTCAGCCAGTATGTCTTACTTACTTCCGAAGCGATGTAATTATTCAATCCCTGCAGAGAATATGCCATATTGGAATTTTCATTCACCTGCCAATCCAACTTGTCCAAATATTGATCTATCAAATCCACTCCAGCTTTGGAAACAAGTTCCCGAATCCGAGAATGCTGATCACGATAGATAATATATGCTTTGGCGGTCTTCTTATAAGGTGAGGCAAGCAAAACCTCTTCTACAATATCTTGAATTTGTTCCACTTCAGGAATTTCATCTTGAATAACCTGCTGTGCCAAATTCAAAACCCGTAAGGTTAAAACTCCGGCAATATCTTTTCCGAATTCACCTGTGGCAAGTCCTGCACTTTCAATTGCTTTGGCTATTTTTTGTTGTTTAAAAGGAACGATAGAACCGTTTCTTTTGCGAATAGATGAAAACATCTTCAAACCTCTATTTTCTTAAGTCAATATCTTATTTATAAATAATGAGTTATGACGCTGAAGTATATTTTAGAAAAAATGATATTCAGCAACTGAATTTTATAGAAATAGGCAGTTACTATTTGTCAAGTTGAAAAGTGTAGGTTCTGCAGATTACGCAGAATAATTCTCACGCAGATTACGCAGATTACGCAGATTTAAGATTAACAAGAATATCTGGGGGAAGTTCAGAACATGTTTCACTTTTTCACTAACTTCAGCACTCCAGCACTCCAGCACTCCTGCACTCCAGCACTTCATAACTTTCCTGAAAACACAGCGCCAACCGGGCAACCCGTAAAGTTTTTATTGTTTCCATCAGAGCAGATTCCACAAGCAGTGCATTTTGTAGTATCAATTACAGCTTTTCCGTTTTTAATATAGATAGCACCTTCAGGACAATAGCGGATACAGAGTTTACAGCCAATACAGAGATCTTTATTTACTTGGTAGATAGTTTTAGGGGAGGGATTGGTTGTTTCTGATGGTTCAGTAGACAAAAGTTTATTCTCAAGAGGAAGTTCGGAGAGGGAAGTTTTAGCTTGCGTTTGAGTAGAAGATGGTTCAGTTTTAATATTTTGGGACTGAGTTCTTATTGTAGATGAGAATTCATTTTTTTTAGGGGTTGGAATTTTATCCTGGCGCTCAGAGTTTAGGGTATGCTTATTAAATTGCCTGCTTTCCTTTTGCGGAATTGAAGTTACAGAGCAGTCATCTTTATTCATAGCAAAAGATAGGAAAGCATTATAAAACAGGAAAATAAGCATACCTCCCAAAAGCAGTAAGACCAATATTTGCAGAATAACTTTCATCTATTTTTCCATTTTTCCTTTCAGGGTTTCGGGCTTAGGGCATTTTTTTATGCACTTAAAACAAAGAATGCAATTAGGGTTCTGCACAGATTCATTTTCCGTGATATTAATATTCATCGGACAAGATAGAGAGCAAAGTTCGCAATCATTACAGCGTTCCAGATTACGGTGAATTTTTAAGCGGGGAAAATGGACAAGTTGTCCCAGGTGCTGAAACAAATTCATTAAAGCAGCGTAAGGACAAAGAAAACGACACCAAAAGCGTTCCAGAAAAATTCCCGCCACAATTATCAAGAGAGTTACAATCAAACCCCAAACAGCTATATCTGGCAAAAGGGAAAGAGCATAAACAGGGCATAAATGGATAAAAATATAGTTTACTCCTATTAGAGAAAGGATGATAGTTACAACCAACACTATATATTTAACATAAGCAAAGCGCCTTTCTTGAAATTGAGGGATTTGTTTTCTGTTTTTTCGCTTTTTGCCGAAAAGGGCATAGATAATTTCCTGCAAAGTTCCCAGAGGGCAAATATAGGCACAGAAAAGGCGCCCGCCAAAAATCGTTAAAACCAGAATTAAAAAGCTGAAGGCAATCGTTATCGCGAAAGGGTTGCCAAGATATTGAATAAGGATGTTTTTGTTTAAGCCGAAACAAACTATAACATAAGGACAAATAGTATGAATAGTGTAAGGCAAGCTAAAGAAGATAATACCTGCAAAAAAAGCCAGTGATAACAATAAAAAGAGCAGTTGGATAATATGCCTGAGGGCTTGTCTGTTGCTTTTTTTATTCATTTTGGTCTTTCTTGGTCGTCATTAGTCCTCACTGCCAAAATAGTTTTCAGATAGGGTTAAAGTTATTTCGGCAGTGACGACTTCTGACTTAATTCATTCTACATATATTCACTTATTTTTTGTTTAGAGAGTTCTTCCAGGTCTGATTGATATCCACTTATATCATATTGAAGTTTAGGAGCTACTTCCTCCAGAAGTTTATGAATTACATCATATTCTTTATATTCTTGAGCATAACTAACAGCAAATTGGGCAAAATATTCCTGATCAGGGAAAAGCAGGAACCCTTTCTTGAGGTAGGTGATGATTTTATCGGGATAATTATCTACCAAATGTATAATAATATAGCTTAAATAAATCTTCCAGCCCTCGGGATGAGTAGCGAGATTGCGATTGATAAATTCATCCAGTTTGTTCCACTGTCCTGTTTTGCTGTAATAGTTGGTATAGAATTCGGTCAGTTTTATTTCATCATCCACAAATTTCTTTGCTTTATTAATATATTCCAATGCTTTAGGATAATTTCCCGTGTCCACAAAATAGTTAGCAGCACGCACAAAACCGGAACCGTAATTCATTACGAGTCGTCTCATATTATCATCTTTATATACTCTTGGGTCTTCTATGGAGCGGTAGTTATAAACCACATCAATATTATGTAACAAGCGTTCTGGGTCTATTTGTTCTTCTTTGGGAGTGGAAACAATTCTACCAACCATACCTTCATTACGAACATAATCATTAAAATTAACATAGCTTTCGCAGGTTACGGCAAAATAAATAGGTCGTTTGCCATAATTATCTTTCACAATTTGCATCACGGCAAGGTCGGAAACACGATAAAAAGGTTCATTATTTCTCCATTCGGCAGTAGGAGGTATATCCATTGTAAAACCCATTGAAGGATTATCCGGTGGTCCCGGAATAACCAACGGTTTTTCAATTCTTCTTGGTTCCAATTCATCTAACTGGTCATCAGGAATATTAAACAGAATTCCTTCCTGGTCTCTAAGTTGTCTGATATACCAACTGGTGTTTAAAAGGGAAAGATTGGCAACGGAAACATCTTTTCGGATACCCTTCAGGCATTTATTTTTATATTCCATTGCCTTAGCGATTGCTTCTTTACTTTCCTTTGTAGGATAAACATCTCTGGCAGGATAGATATTCTCTTTGGAATAAGGGTCTTCAACCGCTTGTGCATACCAGAGAGGAAAAGTGTCATTATCTCCATTGGTGAAAATGATGGCATTTTCTTCCACCGAATTAAGGAAATTCAATCCATAATCCAGAGCGATAAATTCCTGAGAACGATCGTGAACCCGATATTGAGAGATCAAATTGCTAACAGGCAAAAGGCACATAAAAATTAATAAAACAACTCTTACAGGTTTACTTTTCCACAGTGTAACCAATGCCAAAGCTCCTATTCCCATCCAGATTGCCCACATATTATAGGCAACAACAAAAAAGTAATCACGATCACGCACTTCGGCATCGGAAAGATTCATTACAAAAACCATTACTACTGTAGTAATTAAGATTACCGAGAAGAAATACCAAAAACTGTGTTTATTTTTGCGAAATTGTAACATAGCGCCGACTATTCCCAAAAAGGCAATAAAAATATTAGCTATGGGTTTCAACAGAGCGGAAGTTACACCTAAGGGTTTTGTGAAAAATGGCTCATTTAACCATTGCATTCCAAAATAGCGTAAAAAGTGATAATTTAACTGGTCTTTAAAGAAATTTCCCCGCCTTTGCACAAAACTCGTATTACCGTATTGTTTTCTTAAAACATATTCTTGAAACATTTTCCAGTTGCTGGGATTGCCTTCATTGATGAAAGGTCTGTCTGCAGCTCGCACCATTAAATAAATATGGGAAGAAAGCCCAACTAAAACTAAAGCAATACCCAAAAGCCAAATCCGGCGGTCAAGCACTTTTCTTAATTCTATAAATATAATAATGAAAGCGACAAGAGCAAAACCCATTTTGTCCAAATCATCTATCTGCACCTGTTTACCTATCACACCGAAGAGGAAATAACCCACCAGTAAAAAAATAGAATAGACAACGAGTTTGGGGAAAAAACTGCCACTTTTAATTCCTTGTCTTAATAGAGGATAGCAAACAATAAACAGCATTGCAGGTGCTATTTGTAAAGCTGTCTGATGAACACAGAAACCCAGGAAAAAGAGATAAGCAATTAAGAGCAGAATATTCTGGTGAGAAAAATCTCGGCTTTTTTGCACCCAGATTAAAGTGAGCCAGATGATTAAATTCACAAAAAAGACCAATCCGGAATAGACCTCCGCCTCAATAGCATTCATCCAGAAAGTGAAAGAAAAAGCAGTGTAAAATGAAGCAATAATTCCGGCAAAAATTGCTTCCCAAGGTTTAACTTTCAGCATACTGGTAAGCTGGATAGTTATCAAGTAAGTAAACATTACTGCCAGAGCACTAAAGAGAGCAGAAATGAAGGCAGCAATCATTGCATGCGGGAAAATACCCCCAAAAATGGCAACTATTGCTCTGCCAAACAAGATGTAAAAAGGATTTCCTGGTGGATGTGGAACTCCTAAAATGCTAATGCAGGTTGCGTATTCACCGCTATCCCAAAAGCTCATAGTGCGGGCTTGAGTACACATATAAACAATTAAAACGACAAGAAAGACCCCGAAAGCTATCCAACGGTTCAATTTTACCGGCACAATATTTTGGGGGCGCATTGTTTCATCCTCAAAAAGAGGACGAGGAACCGGTTTTTGATAGGCAGGAGGTGTTTTTTGTGCCTCTCTGGCTTTCTGTAATTGTGCTTTTTTTCTTATTTCTTTGGCATCCACTTTTTTCTCCTTTTAATCCTTTAATCCTGCTTTAGCATAGCTGGCTATAATTTGTTTTTGTGCCATAAAGAACAGAATCAATATGGGGACAATGCTAAAGGTTGAAGCAGCCATTAAAAGTGTTGTTTGTGTTGATGCTTCCTGATTAAAGTAGCTAAGCCCAACTTGCAAGACCCTTAATTCAGGACGGTTAGTCATTACCAGGGGCCACATAAAACTGTTCCAGCTTCCGATTAAAGAAAAAATGGAAGCGGTAGCAATAACCGATTTGGAAAGAGGAAGCATAATTCTCCAGAGCATTCCAAAAGTACTGCAGCCGTCAATAGCAGCAGCATCAAAAAGTTCCTGGGGGAGTGATTTGAAATGCTGACGGAAGAGGAAAATAGTAAAAATATTTACACACCAAGGGACTATAAGTGCTTGATAGGTATCCAGCCAACTGATTTTATCCAACAAAACATAGGAAGAAACCAGATAGATGGGTTCCGGAACCATCATCATACTTAAAAATAGATAGAATAAAAAGTCCCTTCCCAAAAATTCCATTCGGGCAAAAGCATAAGCAGCAAGGGTAGAAGTAATCAGTACTCCGATTAAAGTTAAGAAACTAACTACCAATGTATTTTTAAAGTAGATAATAAAAGGAACTTTGTTAAATGCCTTA
>ENA-UOWO01006736-UOWO01006736.1-activated-sludge-metagenome-genome-assembly--contig:-NODE-6736-length-11642-cov-83.454993_pt1 | contig 11642 bp, 10 predicted proteins | sample MGYA00238148_ERZ761564 | MGnify/ENA primary metagenome ERZ761564 (study PRJEB28885, sample SAMN05720194) | activated sludge metagenome | isolation source: Anaerobic digester | place: USA...
CCGGCGTCAGGTCGATGGCGTAGTACTTGTTGACCTGCGGCGGCGACATCACGAGCGGGCGTGCGTGCACCTGCGGCGTCGTCGGCGCGAACTGCAGCAGCTCGAACATCTCGTGGCGGAGCACCACCTGGCCGGGCGAGGTAGCGATGGTCTCGCCGACCTTGAACGGCGTGGCGTCGACCATCGAAGGCAGCATGTGGTTGTGGCGCGCGTCGTGGATCAGGTTCTTCAGCCCCTTGACGAGGTTGTCGCCGCCGGTGTCGACGATCTTGCGCACCGCCGCCGGATTGCCTAGCACCCAGTTGCTCGGCGCGAGCGCGTCGGTGATCAACGAGGCGAAGAAGTGCGCGCGACCCTTCTCGAGCTTGTTCAATGCGGACTGGTCGATGAAGAGCGACAGCTCCTTCTGCGTCGCCAGGTACGACTGCATCAGGCGCGCGTACAGGGCGTTGCTCTTCCACGCCGGATCGGCGAAGCGCCGGTCCTTGGGGTCGGGCACGAGCTCGGACTTCCCTTTCACGACCTGGCCCAGCTCCTTCACGTAGCGGCCCAGGTGCGTGCTGGCCCGCCGCGGCGTGCTGGCGACGGCCTTGAGCAGCGAGCCGGCGGCGCTTGCCACGTCGCGCTTGTTCAAGCCGATCAGCGGGTTGATCGCGAGCGTGTTGCGGCTGGCCTCGGCGACGAGGCCACCCAGATCGCTGGCCGTGCCGAGCGCAGACAGGCCGGCCTTGCTCGCGCTGCCGGACAGCTTCGTGGCAGTATCCGCAGCGCTGCGCGCCTTCTTCGCGACGCGCGTGGCGGCAGCGGTGGCGGTGTTGGCGGTCTTGCCGACAACGCGCCTGGCGCCCGCCGCGGCCGTGGTGCGGACGGCAGCGGCGGTGGCGGCAGCCGTCTTGCCAGCGGCACGCTTGGTGCCTGCCGCGGCGGTGGTGCGGGGGCGGCCCGCGGAGGTGGTCTTGGTGGCCATGGTGGGTCGTCCTTCGCCGTTCAGCCGAACACCATCGCGAGTGTGGTGGCCACCAGCGCCGGCTTGTCGCCGCCCTCGATCTCGACCGTGTTCTCGAGCGAAAGCAGCCAGCGGCCGCCGCCCTTGTCCTCGGCAGCGGCGAGCTTGATGCGGTTGCGCACCCGCTTGCCCGCCGGCACCGGCGCAGGGAAACGCACCTTGTCGAGGCCGTAGTTGAGGATCTGCTTGGCGCGCACGCGCGGCACGAGAATCTCCATGCCGGTGGGCGCCAGCAGCGCGAGCACCAGGTAGCCGTGCGCGATCGTGCCGCCGGCTGGGCTCTCCTTGGCCGCGCGTTCGACATCGACGTGGATCCATTGACGGTCTTCGGTGCAGTGCGCGAATTCGTCGATGCGCTGCTGGCCGACTTCGATCCACGATGAAACGCCGATCTCCTGGCCGGCCTTGTCCGCCAGCTCGGCGGGGCCCATGGGTGCAGTGCTCATGAGGGTCTCCTGGTTCGAAGAGGTGTTCAGGCTTTGTCGAGGAACTCGTTGATGGCGCGTACCGACTCCTCTTGGCGCGTCATCAGGAAAAGGTGGCCGCAGTCGAACAGTTTGAGTTCGCTGTTCGGAATGAGTGATCGCATCAGCCGGGCATTGAAGGTGTGGATCAGCGGGTCGTCACGGCCGGCCATCACCAGCGTGCGCTGCTTCAGGCGGCACAGCCAGTGCACGCTGGTCCACCCCGTCGCCGCGGCGATCTGCAGGTAGTAGCCCCAGCGCGACTGCCACTTGACGTGCCTCATGAACTCGGCCGCCAGCTCGGGCCTGTGGCGGAAGTCTCCGCCGTAGATGTCGCCGCTGACCTGGCTGGCGTAGGCCTTGCTCATGTAGCGCCGTGGCGTGACCATGCGCGCGATCGCCTTCGGATGCCCCGGCAGCATGAACATGCCCGACGTGGTGGCGCACAGGATCAGCCGCCGGCAGCGCTCGCCTGCCGTGCGTGCGAACTCCTGCGCCGCCACGCCGCCCCATGAGACACCGAGCACGTCCGCCTGCGCATGCCCGAAGTGATCGAGCACGCCGAGCGCCCAGCGCGCCAGCGTGCGCAGCCGGTAGGGCCGGTGCGGCATCGGCGAATGACCGACACCCGGGACATCGAACACGATGACCTCGCGCGCGGGCATCGCACGCGCGAGCGGCTCGAGCAGCTCGATGCTGCCGCCGATGCCGTTGAACATCAGCAACGGCGTTGCGCCGCGCCGCGAACCCGCCTGGCGCCCGACGCGCAGCAGCTGGGCGCCCACCCGAAGCATCTGGATCTCGAGCGCATGTCCGCCGGCCTCAGCGGTGTGGGCGACGGCTTCGCTGCGGCCCACCGGCGATTCGGGCGAACCTGTACCCGGCGCGGGGACGGCGCCCAGGGCAACGTCGGTCACGTGCGCCTCAATCGACGTTGCGCAGCTCGCGCCGGAGAATCTTGCCGACGTTGGATTTGGGCAGCGCGTCGACGAAACGCACGACGCTCGGCACCTTGTAGCCGGTCATGCCGGCGCGGCAATGCGCGATCACCTCGGCCTCCGTCACGCCGGCGCCCGGCAGGCGGACGACGAACAGCTTGACGGCCTCGCCGGTTTTCGCATGCGGCACGCCGATGCACGCCGCCTCGGCCACGCCGGGGCAGTTGGCGACCACGGCCTCGACCTCGTTCGGATAGACGTTGAAGCCCGAGACGATGATCATGTCCTTCTTGCGGTCAACGATCTTCAGGAAGCCCTTGTCGTCGAAGACGCCGATGTCGCCGGTGCGGAAGTAGCCGTCGCTTGTGAACGCCGTGGCGTTCGCGTCGGGCTTCTCCCAGTAGCCGCGCATCACCTGCGGCCCCTTGACGCAGATCTCTCCCGGCTGCCCCAGCCCCACTTCGAGGTCCTTGTCGTCGAGCAGCTTGACGTCGGTCGACGGCATCGGCAGGCCGGTCGTGCCGGTGAACTCGGTGATGTAGGCCGGGTTGAACGACACCACCGGCGAGGTTTCCGACAGGCCGTAGCCCTCGCGAATGAAGTGGCCCGTGATGGCCTTCCAGCGGTCGGACACCGCCCCGACCACGGCAGCGCCGCCGCCGATCGCGATCTTCAGGCGTGACCAGTCCACTTCGCCGAGCTTGGGGTGCTGCACGAGCCCGCCGTACAGCGTGTTGACGCCCATGAAGACCGTCGGCCTGGCCTGCGCCAACACGCCGACGAAGCCATCCATGTCGCGCGGGTTGGCGACGAGCCAGTTCTCGGCGCCCACCGACAGATAGCTCAGCGACACCATCAGCGCGAAGATGTGGTACAGCGGGATCGCCGTCACCAGCACCTCCTCGCCCTCTTTCACCGCCACCGGCATGAAGGCCTTGAACTGCTCGGTGTTGGCGACGAGATTTCGGTGCGACAGCGCGGCGCCCTTGGACAGCCCGGTCGTGCCGCCGGTGTATTGCAGGAACAGCAGGTCGTCGCCGGTCAGCGCCACAGGCCGCAGCGGCAGCCCGCCGCCCTGGGCCAGCGCCTCGGCGAAGGAGACCGACTCGCCGAGCCGTGCATCAACCGGCGGGCTCGGCAGCGTGGCGCCGCTGGCGTCGCCGACGCCGACCGTGATGACCGTCTTCAGGCCGGTGTTGGCGCGCACCTCGGCCAGCGTCGGCGTCGAACCGTTGAAGACGACGATCGTCTCGACGCCGGCATCATTGAGCTGGTGCTCGAGTTCGCGCGGCGTGTACAACGGATTCACATTCACCTGCACCGCGCCGGCGCGCATGATGCCCAGCAGCGTGACCGGGAACGCCAGCAGGTTCGGCATCATCACCGCGACGCGGTCGCCCTGGCGTACGCCCAGCCTGTTCTGCAGGTAGGACGCGAACGACCGCGACAGTCGGTCGACGTCGGCATAGCTCAAGGTTTGCCCGAACGCCTTGAACGCGGGACGCGAGGCGTGGCGCTCGAGCGCGGCGTCCAACAGATCGACCATTGACGCGAAGCGATCGGCGTCGATCTCGGCTGGGATGTCGGCGTACGACTGGGTCCAGTGGCGAGTGCCCATGCTTGTCTCCTTGTTGTGTTGACACCACGCTCTGCGAGGCGGCTTGCTGGAGCAGGACTGTCGGGTCTGAACGCTTCGGCGTAAATGTCGGGCGAGGACAGGATGCGCATCGCCGAGGACAGTGGCTAAGGAGTTTCCCTGGGTTCTCCGTGTGGAGATTGCCGAAGGCGACAGTGCGATTCCAGGACACGTCATGAGTACGACACCGAGACCGAACACGGCGCTTGCGCCGCGCGAAAAGCGGTACGCGCCGTTCAAGGTGCATGCGCCTCTCCGACTACGGCATGTTCGGCTATGCGTTGGCGTGCGCCGAGTCTTGCCGTTTTCCCTGGGTCGTGCAGCACCACAGCGAACCGAGAATGAAACGATGACCACCTCCACTTCCTCCTTCCTCTCCGACGCCGACGGCACCCGCGTGGTGACCTACACCTGGTCCGACGTGGACGACCAGCCCGCCGGCGTGGTGCAGATCGCCCACGGGCTGGCCGAACACGGAGAGCGCTACGACCGCTTTGCCCACGCGCTGAACACCGCCGGCTTCGTGGTCCACGCGGTCGACCACCGCGGGCACGGACGCACCGCCAACGGACGGCTGGGCGACTTCGGTGCCGCCGGGTTCGGCGGCCTGATCGCCGATGTGGTCCAGTTCGGCGCCGCGCTTCGCGCGCGGCACGGCGGCCTGCCGCTGTTCCTCTTCGGGCATTCGATGGGCTCGTTCGCCGCGCAGGCGGCCCTGCTCGACCACGCCGCCCCCTGGGCGGGCGTAGTGCTTTCCGGCTCGACCGCGCTGGACGCATTCGCCGCCGCCATGGCCAACGCTCCCGCCGACGCCCCCGCCGGTCTCGAAGCTTTCAACGCGGGCTTCGAGCACCGCACGGGCTACGAATGGCTGTCCCGCGACCCCGCCGAGGTGGACGCCTACGTGGCGAACCCCTGGTGCGGCTGGGACGTGCCGGCCGATGTGATTCCCGCCCTGTTCGAACCCGCACCCCGGGTGGCCGACCCGGCGCGGCTGGCCGGCATCCGCCGTGACCTGCCGGTGCTGATCGCGTCGGGCGACGCCGACCCGCTGGCCGGCGGCGGCGCGCTGATCCAGTTGCTGGGCCAGCGCTACCACGATGCCGGCCTGGCCGATGTGACGGTGAAGCTGTACCCGGGTGGCCGCCACGAAATCCTGAACGAGACCAACCGCGACGAGGTCACCGCCGACATCGTGGCCTGGCTGCGCGCGCACGCGGGGTAGGCGCCGCGCCGCCTCACGGCGCCGGCAACGGAAGCGCAGGGCCTGCTGCCCCACAGGCGTGATCACCACATCCCGCCCCACCCCCCGCCGCACCCGCCGCCGCGCCACCAGGTGCTGGTGCAACGCGTCGGCCAGTTCGCCCGCGAGCCTGGCCGGCCTCGGCTCCCGCGTCGGGGATTCTGAGGGAGCGTTTGAAAGTCCTATGCGCCGGTCTGCGGTGGGCCACTCTGGCGGATGCCGAAGCCGTGGCCCTCGCCTGCGCGTCCAGGCCATTGCGCAGCCGCTGGCCCATCGCCTGCATGTGGGTGATGCCGTCCAGCGCCTGCAGCTTGCGCAAGGTGGCCAGTGCCGAGGCCATGGCCACGGCGCCGCGCCAGAACGAGCTGGTGACGAAGATCGACGCCGCGGCCTCGCGCGCGCGCCGCGCCGCGCGCGGTGGTCACGCCAATCGTCGTCGCGTCGGTGCCGTTCTTCGCGAACAGCGCCCAGTCGGCATGCGCGACCAAGGCGGTGAAGAACTCGGCCAGTTCCACCAGCACCGGGGCCGGGCCGTTCATCACATCGCCTGCACGTGCCTGGGCAGCGGCAGCGGCATCCACGTCGGCATCGTGATGGCCCCGCATCACCGGGCCCCAGCTGCACATGAAGTCGATGTACTCGCGGCCTGTCGGTATCCCACAGCCGGCAGCCATCGGCGTGCGAGAAGAACTGCGGATAGCCGGCCGGCAGGCCCTGCGCGCGCGTGTGGCCCACAGGCCGCCGGGGATGACGCGCGCCGCGCGCTCGCGCAGCGCGGCGTCGGTGTTCATCTGCCCAGCAAGCCCAGCGACAGGGTCGGGTAGACGATCACGATCACCAGCCAGATCAGCATGATGGTGATGAACGGGATCACCGACCTGACGATGGTGCCGAAGGCCACCTTGAAGGCCGCCATGGCGACGATCAGGTTCAGGCCCACCGGCGGCGTGAGGTAGCCGATTGAACCGCCCCGGGTTCTCCGTGTGGAGAATGCGGAAGGCGACAGTGCGACTTAAGGACACGTCATGAGTACGACACCGAGACTGAACACGGCGCTTGCGCTACACGAAAAGCGGTACGCGCCGTTCAAGGTGCACGCCGTCATGCGCGCCCTGAGTGAACTGGGGGTGGACACCAAGCTGCTGCTGGCCGGCTCCAGTCTGTCGCAGGCCGAAGCCTCGAGTGCCCACACTCGGATCTCGGTCCATCAGTTCCTCGTGGTGTGCCGTAACGCCGGCAGGCTGTCGCCAAAGGCGGGATGGGCCGCACTCGTGGGGGGCGGGATGCGCCTCACCGACTACGGCATGTACGGCTATGCGTTGGCGTGCGCCGAGTCGATGCGCGGTGCCTGCGAACTCGCCGTGCGCTATCACGCACTTGCCACACCGGTCATGCGGATTGCCTTCGAGGTGGAGCACGACGTGGCCTCATGGGTTCTCCCGACGCTCGACGAAGCCGCGCTACCCGACGTCGATAGAGATCTGTTTCGCGCGCTGCTGGAAATGCAGCTCGGCACGCACGTCAGCCTCACGAAGCACGTGATGGGCGCCTGGTGCGTGCCCGCGCGCGCGGGCTTCGCGTTGCCGCGTCCGAGGCACGCCGGCCTGTTGGAACGGGTGCTCGAATGCACCGTCACCTTCGATCAGCCTCGCACGCAAGTGGACTACCCAGCCGAGTGGCTGGACCGGCCACCCCAATTCGCGAACCCCATCGCCGCGACCCAGGTCTCGGCAGCCTGCGCCAAGTTGTTGGAGGACCACAAGTGGAACTCGGGCACGAGCCGCCGGGTATATGCCGAACTGACGCGAACACCGGGCCGCTTTCCCGGCATCGACGAGATCGCGGCGGTGCTGTGTATCACCGCCCGGACGCTGCGGCGACGGCTCGACGAGGAGGGGACGACCTACAAGGAACTGCTGGCGAGCGTGCGCCAAGCCTTGGCCGTCGACTACCTGTCGACCTCGTTCCTCGAGGTCGACGACATTGCTGCCGCCCTGGGTTTCAGCGACGCGGCGAGCTTTCGCCACGCCTTCAAGCGCTGGACGGGCCGCACCCCCGGCGAATACCGGGCCGGAGCCGCGTCGCCGAGCGCCGACTGAGCTTCAGTGCGCGCAGAAATCAGCGAACAATCTCTCCGTCCCAGTGGCGCCGGTCGACCTGTTGCTCACGGTGGGCTCGCCCCAACGGGTTCAGCGGCCTGGGTTCGAGTCGTGCCTTGTGACCTACCGAAGGCCTGACCGACGGCTTGGCGAGCGACCGAGCGGCTGCATTGGGTCGGTTCCGGCCAGCCAACTTGGCGAACAGTCTGCGGTAGACCGGTCATTGATCTCCGGCCCTGCGCCCGCCGCGACGTGAGTAACGTTAGTTCGAAGCGAACTCATCGCCCAAGATCGCGGCGAGGTCCCGGCGCTCGCCCAGCAGCCGGACCACATCCAGGTGATCTCCGCGTTCGAAGTAGCACCACAGCAGCGGGAACTTTGCGACCCGCCAGGTCCGAAGCCCTGGAATGCCAAGAAACTTTCCGAGCGTCGGTGAACCGATGCCAGGGTCGAGTTCGATCTGATCAAGCGCGGCGGTGGTGGCCTTGGCCACCTTCACGGCCACGCGGGTGCCACCCTCCTTGCGGTAGTAGCGGACCTCGCCCTGCTGGTCGCGCAGCGCCTGCGGGCGCAGAACCGCCGGCTTCAATCGATCTCGCCGCGAGCGATCGCCAGCAGTTCCTTCTCGTCCGCCTTGGTGCGACGACGGCCGGGCCCGGATGCCAGCCCTTCTTCGATGAGGTCCCGAAGCCGCTTCTTGGCCTGCTCTTCCTGGTCGCGCCGGACCAAGTCGCGGATGTACTCGCTGGTGTTGCCATAGTTGCCGGCGGCGACCCGGTTGTCGATGTACTCGCGCATCGACTCGGGCAAGGCGAAACTCATGGTTTGTCGGCTCATGTGGGCATCTTGGGCGGTTTGACAACCGTTGTCAACTGCGCCGACTGGCCTTCTTCCAGTTCAAAGTGTGCGGGAGCAGGTCTCGTCACGAACCAGACCGAGTTGCCTGGCCCGGCACGCGTTGGATCAGCGCGGCAGCGAACTTCTCGACGCCGAATCTCATCGTGCCGCGGAAATTGATGTGCGAGAAGTGCGCCGGGCCGATGCGGCGCAGCCAGTCGTCCTCGACTGGGATCCCGTCTCGCTTGAGCCTCTCGACCACCTCGTGCATACGGGCAGTGTTCCAGGCCAGCACGATGTTCGTCAGCAGGGCGTGTGAGCCGGAGATCGCCTTCATCTCGTCCCGCCGCCGGCCGCGTTCGGGCGCCACCTTGCCTGAGTACACGGCGCGCTGCAGCTGATGCACCGACTCGCCACGGTTCAGCAAGGTATGGATCTCGCGGCGGAAGTCCTCGATGGCGATGTAGTCGCACAGGAACACCGTTCGCAGCAGCCGGCCCAGGTGCTCCGCCGCCCGGTGCAGTGGATCCCCCTGGGCAGCCGACCCGAAGCGCTGCAATGCCAGCGTGGCGGAGACACGTCCCGAGCGGATTGACGCCGCCAGGCGAAGCAATTCATCCCAACCGCGTTCGATGGCGACCAAAGACACGCGCCGAACGGTGACGACTTCCAAGCCATCGGGCACGGTGAATCCACGAGGCAGGTAGAGCTTTCGTTCGGCCAGGTCCCGCAGGCGGGGGCACAAGTCAAATCCCAGCAGCTTGGAGATGGTCATCGCCGGGTTCGTGTAGCCGTGCGTGTCGACCGCCAGCAGCGAGATCCGAATCCGATCCACCGCGCTGTTGTGCTGCTCGATGCCCTCGATGGCGACGCCGGCCTGTCGTTCGTTGAGCACGATGGGTTGGTCGTAGACGATGCCCCAGCGGTCGCGCACATGGGTGTAGAGGCCTGCGGCGTAGGTGCGCCGGCGTGGGTCCACACGGGCGTTCCACAGGTGGCGCGAAACGTCCAGCGACATCATGTCGGCTGATGCCTTGTCCCCGTTGCCCCACAGTGCCGCGATGGGGATCCGGCTCTGGAACTCGGCCACGCGCTCGTTGGCGCGACGCAGGCGGCCGCTTCCTTCCAAGGCGCGCATGGCCACCGTGACTTGTGTGGGCTCCAGACCAGGGATCATCGACGCCACGCCCTTGGCATCCGCATCGGTACCGTGCGCCAGCAACGCGCCGTACAGGGCCACGAGCTCGTCCGTGGACTGCGCGCGGTGGCCGAGCAGCGCTTCGCTGTACCCGGTGGCGGCATCCACCTCCAACAGCATGTCCGGAAACTGTACGCTGCCAATCAAGTTGTAGATGGTCTCGCGTGTGCGCACCGGCTCGGCTTGATCCGGCAGTGCCGTGATCGCAGGCAGGTGGAGCATGCCGTCGGCGCCGATCTCGACCTTGCCGCGCCGCTGGGCCTCTGCCACCGCAGACATAGCGGCCATCAAGTTGGCCAGCAAGGGCTCCAGGAATTCGGCCGCCGACTTGGGCATGCCCAGCAACTCAACCTGCTCGTCCCGTTGCAAGACCCAATCCGCCGGCGGGATGAGCATCTGGTCTCGCTCCCGAAAACTCAGCGAGTGGTCCAGCCAGACACTGCCTCGGCGAAGGCTCTTGCGCAGCGACATCATCGTGCAGGCCTCGAACGCCCGAAACCCTGAGCGGGGGTCCAGATCGCGGACCAGGCCGTGCCAGGCTGTGCCTACATCCGGCAGCGGTACGCCCTCCTTCAGCTCGGTCACACCCTTGCGCTGCAGATCCGTCCAGGACTTCCACTGTTCGAAGCCCGGATCGCCGGGGCGGCCACCGAGGTCCAGATCTTTCAGCGCTCCCAGGCAAGCGCGCACGCGCTGGCTGTCTTCCGCCAAGGCCTTGCGAACCAAGGACACGAAGCTGCCGCTGGCGGCTTCGCCGAGCTCGGCGAGCAGTTCTCTGGCTTCCAGGACTCTCGCCTGCCAGGTCTTCGTTTCGTCGTGCAGGACGGATCGCGCCTTGGCCGCCTGCTGGATCAGGCCTGTCGTGCCCCGGACACGGTTTGACTGGGCCTTGTCCGCCGCCTCGCGGAACAGTTGCTGGCTGCGCCGGCTGGTCTGCAAGAGGGCGACATCGGTGAGTTCGAGCAGGGTCACCCGCAGGAAGCAGACCAACTCGATCAGTTGGCGCGTTGGCTTGATCTCCCGCGTCTTCACGGGGCGCCTGGCCTGGACCTGACGGGCATAGGCCTGCTGCTTGGCCAGCGACACGGCACTCAGGTTCCAGTCGTGGGCACCGAGCTCTTTCAGGTAGCGGACCTTGTCGATGGTGTCGGCAAGAGTGCTGGGGCCGTGACGCTTGGACGGCGTCTTGAGCCACTCCAGGCACGTCGTGTCGGTGCCCGGCCGCGTGCTGTATGCGGCGTCGACAACCTTCTGCGCCGCTGCCGGTGGTACGGCGGCATTCACCGCGCTGAGGATCTGCGCCTCTACCACGGCGAATGCATCTCGGGCCCAGTCCTGCAGGCGGCGCGCTCCTGGGATCAGGATGCGCCGCGTGAACAGCCAGTGGCTGGCCGACTGGACCAGGTCATCGGCGTGGGAGGCGTCGGCTGCTTGGGCCAGCAGGGCCGCGGTCAGCGCGGCTTCGTCGTCGATTGCAAGTTCGCGCAGGCCGAGATAGGTCTTGGCCCAGAGCTGGTGCTTGAAGAGGGTCTGCCGGCGCTTGTAGATCGACCGCAGGCTGGCGATGGACGGCGGCGACACGGCCAGGACCTGGGCGGTGTGCCGCAGGAGGTTTCGGGGCAGCACGTTGAAACCGTCGAGCGGTCGGCCGGCCACGCGCATGAACATGAGCATCAGCGCGGCGGGCAGGCGGTGGTCGCTGCGGAACTGCTCCCGGAGGGCCGCCACGTCCGCCGACGTGAGCGAAAAGAACTGCTCCCGATCAAACTCACTCAGGCGAGGCGGCAAGGCCTCTTGGCCGACGAAGCGCAGGGCGAAGGCGGGCATGGGTTTGGGCAGCGGCAGGTGGGCGGTCAATGTACCGCCACGGCCGCGGCCAAAGCCGTCGGCGAATCATCCCGAGGGGATGCAGGTGGCCTGGAACCCGCATGGATACTGGGTTTCAGCGCGAAAGCGCACCAATCTGCACGAAAAGTACGACTACCCCCATGAGCGCCTTCGGACTGGCCGAGCAGCACGGCCATCTTTTCGACGCCTACGTCGCCAAACCCTCGAAGGCCGACAAGATGGTCGGCACGATCATCCAGACCCTGGCGCGAGATCGCTCAGCCGCTGCCAATGCGGCCCCCACGAGCAACCCAGGCGGCGCGTCCGGCTCCCGGTGACTCGACGTCGGCGCCGAAGCGCGGCGCGGGCGCTGTCGGGTTTGTCAACCGCCCCT
>ENA-UOWO01006738-UOWO01006738.1-activated-sludge-metagenome-genome-assembly--contig:-NODE-6738-length-11640-cov-5.329391_pt1 | contig 11640 bp, 9 predicted proteins | sample MGYA00238148_ERZ761564 | MGnify/ENA primary metagenome ERZ761564 (study PRJEB28885, sample SAMN05720194) | activated sludge metagenome | isolation source: Anaerobic digester | place: USA...
TGAATACCTTCCATTTCGGCCCAACCCCAAGGCGAGAGATATTCGATATCAAAGGCTTTTTTGGCATAAAAGGCCAATTCATCTTTGGTATGTTGGCGGAATCTTAAGTTTTCCTGATTATTGAATAATGATTTGTACCAATTGATCCGGTTTTCTTTCCAATATTCAAACCATTTATCCATTTGGCTGGGATGGACAAAATATTGGATATCCCATTGTTCAAATTCGCGGGTGCGATAGAGAAAATTTTTGGGAGTGATTTCATTTCGGAAAGCTTTGCCGATTTGGGCAATACCGAAAGGAATTTTAACCCGGCAAGAGTCGACAATATTTTTGAAATCAAGATAAATGGTTTGACAGGCTTCCCCTCTTAAATAAGCGTGAAGTTTTTCACCTTCAATAACGCCAATTTCGGTTTCAAATAAAATATTATATTTTCGGCCTTGGGTAAATTCGCCGCCGCATTCTGGACATTTTGACGGATCGTCGAGTAAATCGGGACGGAATCTTTTGTGACATTTTTTACATTCAACCATAACGTCGGCAAAGTTTTTGACATGGCCTGAAGCTTGCCAAACAGTGGGATGAGTAATGATGGAACCATCGATACCAACAACATCACGGCGCTGGATAACGTTGGTTTGCCACCAATAGTTTTTCCAGTTTAATTTCATCAAAGAACCGATGGGACCATAATCATAGAAACCCTGAACACCGCCGTAAATTTCAGAATTTTGAAAAATAATACCTCGGCGTTTACAGAGACTGACGATTTTACTAACAAGGTCGTTTTGATTGTCTGCCATAGATTCCTAAAAAATAACTAATATTTTTTAGGGACTCCGAAATTTCGGAGTGGTTCCACCCTATTTAATAAAAACAAAAGTTTTTACTCACTTAATTTAAAAGTTATCAACTCGCGAAGTGCCGGCTTCGGTCACAGTTGATGATGGTTATATTTTACACCATCGTTGGAACAAAACAATTTTTATTTAAATAATTTATTACTTTCCAGGGGTTTTTCGATAATGGATTCGAAAAAGCGTTTGATGAGTTTTTGGCTGGTTTTGTAGTCTTTTTTAGAAAAGTTGTCTTTAATATCGGACGGAACACCAAAACCAAGCAGTTCTAAAAATTTAATTTCATTTTGGATGTATTGACTGATTAGGTTTTTATTGATGGCATTGATAATATTTTTAGAGACGTCAAAAATACCTTCCAGGTGTTGATTCTCAGCGATCATTTGATTAACGATTTCAAGAAAATAAAAGAGAAGGTTTAGTTGAGCTAAATTTTTATCTGTCTGAAGAAAAGGATTAATATTTTGAGTTTCAGAAATCCAATTGAAATTATCTTTTTGATAAAGCTGAACTTTGATAGTGTTACCTAACTGGAGATTGCCTAAACGGCTACTTTTGATATTTTTGGCACCTTTAGCCAGGGCAATGATTTTACCTGATTTTGGCGTTAATATGGTTATTAATAAATCAGATTCTTTAGATGTTTTTTTATTGATGACTATTCCTAGAGTGGACTGATACCTTTCCATTAAAGTGAAAATTTAATGGTTTTATCGGCAACCCATTGGAATTGAGGTTGTTTTTGACCGTTAATTGTAAGGTTGTATTCGACGGCCTTGGTGCCGGGTTGTTTTTGAAGCATGAGGGTGTAAGTTGAGTCAATAGTGGCACCAGAGGTGTATTCGATAGAAGTTTTAAGGTTTGATTTGGGATTAAGACCGAATTTATTACCGTAGAAGCCTTCGAAGACTTGTTTGTTTAATTCTTCATATTGAACAGGGTCAACTTCTGAGCCGGTCATTTTGATTAATTTAGATCCGGTGGGGGTGTAGAAGCGGAAAAGGTTTCGATAAATTGAAGCGTTAAGACACAAGTCGCCTTTTTCCAGATTACAATTGGACCCGGCAGCCGGGTTGGTATAAGTAACGGAAATTTTGTGGGTAGCGACTCCATTTTTGACGGTAATTTCGTGATTAATTTTTTGGGTAATGAAAATATTACTTTTGGCACTGGCAAAATTGGCGTCGTTAAGATGAAGGTAATCTATTGATTTGTCAGTATCAAATATTTTTCCAGTAATATTAGCTAAATTACCAATTTCCTGCATTTTTGGGTCGGAAAAGTAAATCATGAGATGTTTTTGATTAATGTCTCTTAAAAAGGCTTCCATAAGGGCGCCCATTTTAGATTTTTCTGAACCCATGACGTTAGCTAATAAGGCAGACATAAGGGGATTCATAAAGTCTTTGCGATTTTTTTCGATATAATCACGCGGACGACCGGACATCCATTGCATCTCATAAATAATTTGAGGGCAGCCGTCACATCTTTTATCGGGTTCGGTGGTAAAGGTACCGACACGAGTGTCAAGTTTGCCTAAAACGGAAACCATATCAACTAAAAGTTGAGTGTCGATGGCAATAACGGCGTCAAATTGATCTTTGCTTTTGGTGGCTTGAGTGTATTGTTCAAGGAAAATTTGGGCGTCAGTGGGAAAATCGGGCGAAAGATTGCTGTCGCGGAGATAGAGATAAGGTACATTAATATGATAACTTTTGATTAGTCTTGGAGCTGTAGTTTTACTGTTGATTTTGTCATCTAGGTCGTAAATATTACTGGCAGTTCCGGGAGTAACTTTACCGTTGTTTACGGTTAAAATACTGTAGGCAGTCCAAAATCCCCCACTGGGACGAAGTTCACCATCATTTTGAAAAATCATTAAATATTTTCTGGGTGAGTCTTTGCCGAGGAGCCAAGAAGTTTTAGCTAATAATGGTTTACCGTCTTTGATTAAGGTATAGGCTTGGGAAATCAAGTCCTGAATTTTGGTGATGTTGGATTTAATTTGATAACCCTTGATTTCGTCCGGATATCTGGCAGCGTTGATTTGGTTGACAGAAGTATTAATATCGGCCATTTTTGATTCGATAGTGTCGAGATAAGGAGTGAGACCTTCGATAGATTGGGTGAGAAAGGCAATTCGGTCCTCGGTGGTTTCTTGACTGGAAGTAGCACCACCTTTAATACCCAGGAAATCGGAGTATGGTTCAATGGCCTTGATTAAAATTTCTCCTGTTTCCAGAGCATTTTTGGCAATGTTTATGGCTTGTTTACCGTCTTGATAGTATTTGTTTATAACCGGCAGTGAACCGGTTAGTTTGAGTTTGTGGTAGGTGGTTTCTATTAAATTTGTCTGGTTTTTGAGATTGGCGATTCTGATTTTTATTTGATCTAGGTCTTTATCACTGATGTTCTGTTGAAGAAGGGAAACTTCGGATTTGGCAGTATTGAGTTGAGCTTGTAATTCTCTGGCCGGAAGGTAAGTGAAAAAGAAAAGAATGACACTAATAAGTAAAATAACCCCAAAAAATATCAGTAAGATTTTTGGAAGTTTGGATGATTTTTTCTTAATTTTTTTGCCGAGTTTAGTGTTGGCGGCAGAAGTGATCAAGTCCATGGTATTTATTAGTGTAAACAAAAAAGAGGAGAATTACCAGCGAGAGATCATTGAGGTGGGAGTTTTTAGAATGATTTTAATTTCTTGCCAGGTTGATTGATTACGGATGTACTTAGAATCTAATCTAGCCCGTTGTTCAAAATTAAGTTCATTTCTGCCGGAAGTTTGCCAAAGTCCGGTGATTCCTGGTTTAACAGAGCGAATTTCATCGATGTATTTTTTGGTTTTTGGATATTTTTTTTCGTATTCCTGTAACTCTTCTTCACGGTAGGCTCTGGGGCCGACCAAACTCATTTCGCCTTTTAAAACATTGATGAGTTGGGGAAATTCATCAATGGAAGTGGCTCGAATGATTTTCCCAATAGGAGTGATTCGGGGGTCTTCGGACATGGGTAGTTTCCAGCCAGCATCTTTGTATTTTTTCCATAATTCAGGGTAATTCTCTCGGAGTCTTTTATCGTTATCACCGGTATACATAGAACGAAATTTGTACATCCAAAATTCTTGATAATTTTTAGTGACTCTTTTTTGTTTGAAAAATATTGGTCCGGGTGAGCTGAGTTTGATAATAATACTGGTAAACAGAAGTATTGGAGAGAAGAGAATAATGAGAAAGATAGAGCTAAAAATATCTAAGATTCTCTTGAAGATATTAAAAAGTGGTTTTGGTAGCATTATTTTTTAAGAAAATATTTTTTGTATTTTTTATTTTTAACCATGGCACTGACCAGGTCTCTGACTTGATAGCTCTGATCCAAGGAACAGATAAGAAGTCCGTTTGGAGTGTCAATTATAGCAAGATTATCGATTCCGACCAGACCAATTAATTTACCTTTTTGTCCTTGGATTAGGCAGTTTTTGGAATTATAGGAGAGATATTCTGTTTGGGGGTTGATAGGACTGTGACCGTCTTTATCTTGAGGAGATTTTAGTTTGATGGCGCGCCATTCACCAACATCGCTCCAGTCAAATTTAGCAGGAATAACCGAGATTCGGTCGCTTTTTTCGGAGATAGCTCGGTCTATTGGGAGTTCTGGTGATTTTTTGTAGATTGAAGTAATTTTTTTGGGATTAGATAAATCGGAAGAAATGAATTCTTGGTAAATGTTAAAATACTCCGGTTGAAGTTTTTGAAATTCGGAGATGATATCTTCGATGGTGAAAGTATAAATACCTGAGTTCCAAAGGGCTCCTTTTTTAATTAGAGTTTGGGCAGTTTCCTTGTCTGGTTTTTCAATAAATAAATTTACGTGAGAAAAGAATTGGTTTTTGATTTGGGGAATAATATATCCGTAGGAAATATTAGGGAAAGTGGGTTTAATGCCGATAGTTAAAATTTGATGGTGGCCAGAGGCCAGGGCAGCAGTTTTTAGAATGGTTTTTTTAAAAGCAGTTAGTTGGGGGATAAAATGATCAGACGGAGTGGTGGTGATGATGGCGTTGGGGTTGATTTTTTGGATGTGGCTGGTAGCAAGCAGAATGGCAGTAGCAGTGTTTTTTTTACTTGGTTCATAAATGAAATTTGATTGGGGAAGTTGTCGACTCAGAAGTTTTTCAATTTTAGTTTGGTAACGCTGGTTAGAAACAATGAAAATATTTTTAGAGGGAACAATTTTTTTAGCCCGGTAAAATGATTGTTCTAACAGAGTTTTTGGACTTAATATAGGTAGAAATTGTTTTGGTTGATTAGCTGATGAAAGTGGCCAGAGTCTGGGTCCGGTGCCACCACAAAGGATTACGATAAAGTGGTTTGATGTTGCTGCCATAGTTTGTCAATGGTTTGTTTAAAGTTTAACATGAAAATTTGGTTAGAAAATCGGTTGGCGTTGTTGAGGCAATCCTGGGTAGAAAAATTTATTGGATTAAATTTTTTAATGGCTTTTGATAAAGATTTTACCGATTGTTTTGGGAAGAAAATTCCGGTTTTATTATTGATGATTGTTTCAGTAATGCCACCTTTTTTGTAGGCAATAACTGGTTTGCCGCAGGCTTGAGCTTCGAGCGGGGAAAGACCGTAGTCTTCGATTTGGGGGCAAATTAGAGCCTGGCAATTTTGGTAAAGAAAAAGTAATTTTTTGTTGGAAACATGACCAAAAAAAATAACTTTTGATTTGGGGTTTTGGTTTTTTATTTTAATTAATTTATTTTTGTCTCTGCCTTCTCCAACAATGATTAGTTTTTGGTTAAGTTGATTACAGGTTTTGATGGCCAAATCAATTCGTTTGTGCCAAACCAGGCGGGAGACGACTAGAAAATATGGTTCCTGAGTAAGGTTGTTTTGGCTTGGGGCAAAAAAAGTAGTGTCTACCCCGGGATGAATAATCTGGGCTGATCGATGGTAAGAGGATTCAATTCTTTTTTGAACAGTTAAAGAATTGCAGAGGAGGTAGTCAGGTCGTTGACCGTAAATAAAGTCAGTTTTACGGTATTTTTTAAGGAGAGATGAGATAATTTTGAATTGAGGTGGTGTTTGGTAAAGATAACGATTAATGTTATGAAAGTAGCAGATAAGTAAAGTGTTGGTTGGGGTTAATAGACTGTGACCAATAGTGGAAGTGGTGGAGATGACGATGTCGTATTGAGAAAAATCGAATTGTTCTAAGAATATGGAATAAAATGGTGTATATAAAATATTATTTTTTTTGGCAAGTGGAAATTTGTTGAGAGGAGAGGTGTTGATTTTGATATTTTTAGGTAACCAATCAGTTTTTTTGGGATCATGGATTAAGGTGAAAATTTGAGCATTTGGGAAAATTTTTAGAATGTCTAATAAAACCTTTTCGGCGCCGCCCCATTGATTGAGCCAGTCGTAAAAAATGGCAACTTTGGGTTGATAATTTTTAATTTTTCCGCCAAAAGCGGACTTGACTTCGTTTGGCAATTTTTAATTTTCAATTAGTATTTTTTGATAGACAGAAAAGGTTTGTTTGGCAGTGTCGTTCCAGGAGTATTTTTGAATTTGTTTAAAACCCAGTTTAATAAATTTTTGACGAAGATCTGGAGATTCCTGGAGTTTTTTGATTTGTTTGGTCAGATCTTGGGGATCGTGGGGATCAAAATAAAGTACGGAATCTTGATAAATTTCCGGAAGACAGCTACTGTTAGAAGAAATGACCGGGCAACCAAATGCCATGGCTTCGAGGCCAGTTAGGCTAAAGCCCTCCATAAGAGAGGGGTGGACCAGGGCAATGGCTTGAGAGTAAATTTTTTTGAATTTAGTGTCGGGAATATAACCTAAAAATTCAATTTGTTGGTGAACGTGTAATTGTTTTGACATATTTTCGATTCTTTGAGTAAAAAAGTTTCTAGCACAGATTATTTTGAGTTGGATATGAGGAAGTGATTTAAGGGCTTTAATAATAACTTCGACGTTTTTGTGGGGATATAAATTACCGGTATAGATAATATAATTTTCCGGTGAAGGTGAGGATGTCTTTTGATTTAAAGTGTCGGTTTTATTTAGGAATCCGGGATCAACGGCTTCGTGGGTGGTAGTAATTTTTTGAGGTGGAATGTGGAAACTTTTGATAATATAGTCCCGCCAAAAATTACTAGGAACAATGATGGTGCTGGTTCTGATAGTAATTTCGATAAGGATCATGTAAAAAAAATGTTTGATCCAATAAATACCGGCATTTTTAGTGGTATTAAGACGGCCCTTAAAGAAGTGTTTAATAAGGTCATGAATAGTAACGACTGATTTGCCGAAATAGAGTAAGGGTTTATTAAAATGAGTAAAGTGAACCAGGTCTGGCTTGAGCTGGTAAATGATAAACGGGAGACAGAGTTGCTCTCTGAGAGAATAATGCCTAATAGATGTAGTGATGTAATTGAAATTGTTACCCAGATCTCTTTTGATTTCGGTTTCTAATTCCGGGTAAATAATTAGAGTAAAATGGTATCTCTTGAAAGATGGTTGTTGGGTTAACGCTAAGAGAAGATTTTTAGTATAACGACCGATACCGGTGTGTTTTGGCCCGTAGAGACGGGCATCAATGACGATATGTTTTCTGCCAGAGGCGGATTTCGTTTTACTTTTCATAAATATTTGGCTTTAAAGACTCTTTTAAATTCCAAAAGTTTAATCCCAAACAAAACGAGGTTTTTGGTTAGAGGAGAGTAGTTTTTGAATAGATTTTCCTGGTAGAAAATTCTCATAGCGTTGGTACTGGCTTTGGCAACACGGATTTTGGTTTTGCGGTTAGCTTGGGTAATTTTTTGGGTTTGACTTTTTAACCCTGAGGAAATACCCTGAAAATGACTAATTTGGCAATTGGGATTGAAATAAAGAGTAAAACCTTTTTGTTTAAGCTGATGGCAAAAGTCTAAGTCTTCACCATAGAAGAAATATTTTTCGTTCCACCAGCCAATTTTTTCTCCGACGGTTCTTTTGACCATTAAAAAAGCTCCAACACAGGCTTCGATGGGATGGATTTTGGTGGTATCCAGATTGCCCAGAAAATATCCATTTAAGAAAGCTGATTTTGGGGCTAGTTTATAAAGGCCGGTAAAATAGCAAAATGATCTCCATGGAGTGGGAAAACCACGATGGCATTCGGGTTGCATTTGGCCTGTTTTGATTAATTTAATGTAACAAGTGGCAGCATCAGCGTTTGGGGTGGTTTCGAAAAAGTCAATCATGGTTTTGAAGGTGTCTTTTTCGACTAATGTATCCGGGTTTAGAAATAAAACATATTTGCTTTGACGGTTAGAGATTTTTAATCCTTGGTTATTTCCGGCGGCAAACCCCTGGTTATTGTCGAGAATTAGAAATTTGGTATGGGAAAGTTTTACTTTTCTGGCTAAGTCTAGGCTTTTGTCCGTAGAGTGATTGTCGGTAATAATGATTTCGATTTGGTAGTCAGCTAAATTTGAATCAGCAATGCTTTGAAGACATTTTTGGAGATAACTGCCAGAATTGTAGTTTAAGATGATAATAGAAAGGTTGGTTTTATCAGTCATTGGTTATTTTTTGATAAATTTGATTGAGTCCATTAACGCTGTTTTGATAGGAGTATTTATTGGTTATAAGTTTATGGGCGGCTTCTCCCATAACGGTTCGGTCTTTATGGTTTTTAAGTAAATTAATGGTATTTTTACCTATGTTTTTGTAGGGACAAACGATGGATTCTTTGAAATTTTCGATTTTAATACCGCCCATACCTTCTGGAGTAGTGACGATGGGTAGACGACAGGCCATGGCTTCTAGAAATTTGTTTCTGGTGCCACCACCACTACCCATAGGAGCAAGCAGTAACCAGCAATATTGGTAGTAAAACATAGGATCGTGAGGCTGACCATCAAAATCAGCTTCTTCGACTATGATATCTTGACTACGATAGTGACTATAATAATCAGGAGCGTGGCGGCCGATAATGTAGAGTTTGCAATCCGGTATGGTTTTTTTAATTTCGGGCCAAGAATCTTTAATAATCATTTCGACTGATTCTCGATTTTGCATCCATTTCATATTGGAAACCCCGAATAAAACTGAAGGAAAGTTGCTTTTGGGGGTTTTGGGTTTGGATTCAAAAAACTTATTGTCGACTCCGTTTTGAAATAATTCGATATCTCTACGGCCGGTGACTTTAGAAATCAGTTGCTGATCTTCTTGGGCAAAGGCAACTACGGTGTGAGTGGTTTTCCAATAATAGGTTTCCCAAAATTTAAGCTTGAGAACATCGATCCAGAGGAATGGTCTAAGTAATTTTTTCCAACCTGTAATAGTTTCAACGTAATGTTTGTAAACATTATATTCAACGGTTAAGTCGACCAGGACAATAGGTACGTTGGTTTTGGGAATATTAGGCATTGGATAGAAACAGTCGCAGTGGATCAGGTCAAATTTGTTGGTTTCCAGTTCTTGTTGAATGGCTTGACGAAAGTTTTTGTTAATATGTTTGACAACCAGGAAAGGATATTGACTGAAACCGGTTAATAAAACTTTTTTTGGGTCCCAGGTTTTACCTCTTTTAACAACAATAACTTTTTTACAATATTGCTGAATATCATTGAGACCTTCTTCGTCAGGACTGAGACAGATAAGGGTGATATTGTTATCAGGAGAGAGATATTTTATTGAATAAAAGGAACTGTTTTGACCACCTGACTGAGAGAGTCGGGGGATGTATGGAGTAATCATAAGAATGTTTCGTTTATGTTTTTTCATTTGGAAGGGTTAATGATTGATAATAAAAAGCCATCATGATCCAAAAAGGATAGGCGGTTTTTGAAGCCTCAAAAACGTCTATAAAAATGGCGTTGGCTAGCATAGATAAAAGACTACCGAAGAAAATGATAGATAGTAGATTATAAGTGGTAGGTTTTTTGTTGAAAAAAAGAGGAATGGTTTTGATAATAAAAAAGATAAAGATAGAGCCGAAAGTGATCAGACCTAAGAGACCACTTTCACCTAAACATCGGAGGTAATCATTGTCGGTAGCCAGGGTGATAGAACCTAAGCCACTACCGACAAGGGAATTTTTTCTCCAAGCATTAGTGGCTCTGGGCCATTCGGCGTTAAAACGAATTTCGCCGGATCTGGCAACACCAACATCAGCGTCGACGGCTGGGTATTCCTCGGCTTGGTGGCGGATAATGGTGGGTGTGGGAGTAGTTTTGATAATTGAGCCGGAGACAATAATGGGAGTTGGGGTGGTTTGAAGGATAATTGGGGTAGGGGTTGGGGTGTTTGGTTGGTTAGTAACTTGAGATGGTAGGAATTGATTTTTTAGAGCCGGGATGGTGGCAATTAGACGTTGGTTAAGGTCGTCTGAATTAAAGATACTGAAAACGACTAAAATGGTGACTGGTAAAATCCACCAATATTTTTTAAGAAAGAAAAGGGTGATAACAGCACCACCAAAAAAGGCAAAAATAGAAACCCGAGAAGCGGTTAAGGTTAGGATTTGATATGAGGGTAGCCAAATCAAGAAACTGATAATTTTGATAAAGATATTTTTCTCAATAAGAGCGACGCCAAGAATAATAATAAGGGCAACACTCATGAAAGCGGCCAGGTCATAATGTCCGGCAAAAGTAGAGCTAATTCTAGTCCAAATGTTCATTTGGAGAAGTTGGCCCTTGGAAAATTCGGAATTCATGGTTGAAATTATCGGGAATTGAAAGTATTTTTGTCCATAGCCGTATAGCGAAACTAAGGCGGTGGAAATTAAAAAGAAAATGTAAAGAAAGCGAAAATCCTTGACGGATTTGAGAGAGTCGATGCCGATAAAAAATAAAGACATATATTCGAATCGGCGGAGTAAATGGAGAAGAAGAATATTGGTTGGTTCGGTCTGATAGATTAAAAAAGCGTTAATAAAACTGAGGATAATAGCTAAAAAATAGACCAGGAAAAGTCGGGTGATTTTTATTTTGAATACGGGAAATTTGTTTTTGATTTGATAAATTAACCAAATTAAAACGGAAACAGCGATGATAATGTCGTCCAGGCGGATAGAGACATATGTTCCAGTAACATTAAATAATGGAAATTTAGGGTAAAGTGGTATAAATACCAGTAATATGGCAATAATTGGTCTAAAGATGTTGAATTTTATATTTTTGAGCATGCTTGGAGATAGAGAGGAGAGAAATGAATAAGACTTCGGGTCAGGGCGTTTATTTTTAACATAAATTTGGCAATGGGATATTGCCAAACCGGGCGGTGTTTTTTGAAAAATGAAAGAATACCGTGATATTCGTTGAGAATTGGGTCAAGCCGGCTGGTGGCGGAAGCACCGCCAAGATGAATAATTTGAGGGCCAACTAAATACCAGACTTGATTATTCGGGGTTGATTGAGAAATTCGGTAAGCTAACTCAACTTCTTCGCCATACATAAAATAACTTTCATCAAAACCACCGACTTTATCAAGCAGCGGTTTTCGGTTTAAGGAGAAGGCGCCGGTGACCCAATCTTGTTGATGGTCGGTTAAAAAGAATTTGTCTTTGGTGTAAAAGCACGGGGTATGAGGGTGAAGTGGTTTGATAATTTTATTTATTAAAGGTAAATCATCAAGACTAAGTGACCAGGTAATAACATTGGCTAGGTTAGGGAAAAAGCCACCCGAAGCTTGGATGGTTTTATCTTGATTCAGGAGTTGAGCGGTGCAACTGGAAGCTTCCGGATGGGAGCAAAGCCAATCTAAAGCCTGACTAA
>ENA-UOWO01006740-UOWO01006740.1-activated-sludge-metagenome-genome-assembly--contig:-NODE-6740-length-11634-cov-12.209604_pt1 | contig 11634 bp, 7 predicted proteins | sample MGYA00238148_ERZ761564 | MGnify/ENA primary metagenome ERZ761564 (study PRJEB28885, sample SAMN05720194) | activated sludge metagenome | isolation source: Anaerobic digester | place: USA...
CGAAATAACGCTTGCTGCCCTCGCTGCGTTTGTACCACTCCACCACCTTTTCCGGTCCGTACTCATAACCGAGATAGCTGACGAAACGGGCGCCGTAGAGATAGGAATTGGCGCCGACCTGGAAATCGATCGCTGTCCCCTCCGCTTCGAGCCCGACCACATTGTAAAAAGGGGCCCGGTCGCAAACCATGGCGCGGAAGACCATCTCGTCATAGGAACCCTGTGCCCGTCCCAGACCGCCGGCCAGCCAGGTCTCCATGAAAACGGCAATGCCCTCGAGGTACCAGCGCGGGGTCAGCAGCCGTGGTGTGGTGAGATAGGCATAGATGAGCGAGACCGGATCCTCCGCGGCGTCCTGCACCTTGCCGCAAAAAAGCGCGCGAAAAAACCGGTCGCTGCCGGCCGCCTGGTCGGTGGTGATGACGTGCACGGTCTCATGATTCATCAGCCAGTTCATGCGCTCATTTGCCGTCGTGGTCTCGTAGATATAATTGTGGGGAGCGAGCTCCATGCGGATAAAATTGCGCGGTACGGAGATGGCGCCGGCATTGCCGTAATCCCCGAAATCCTGCAGGTAAACGGTGTTTTTTTCATCGCTGTGATAATCGAAAATCCGGCTCTCGAAGCTGCGGGCATTCAGGAAGCAGCGCGAGAGATGGGGAAGGATGAATTCATGCACCCTGCCGAAATAGACCAGATCCATACGCCGGGTGGATTGGATACTGAGCTGGCCGGAAGCGCTGGAGACACAAAGTGCCGAAAGAAAAAGGAAAAACAGCAAGCCGTTGCGTCTTTTCGTCATCATCTCTCCAATAGTCTCCACGGCTCGATGAGCAACCCGGGAAAAGAATACCTCAGCCATCACTATGTGATGCAAGCGGAAGCGCTCCTTTTCGGGGGGCGCTTCCGCTATTGAAAATCAAATGCAAAGGGAGTATACGGGTCAACCCACCGGCGGAGCGCGAGGGGATTCACGCCTGCCGGTGGGCCAATCTCAGAGTGAAACTATTCGGCAGTGGATCTACCTTCCGCCGTTTGCATGGACGCGATGGTCTGGGCATCGAGCGTTTGCAGGGCGGCAATGCTTCTGCCGTCGAGGGTTTGCAGGGCGGCAATCGCTTTGCCATCCAGGGTCTGCAGAGCGGCAATGGATTTGCCATCCAGGGTCTGCAGGGCGGCAATGGCCTTGCCGTCGATGCTTTGCAGAGCGGCAATCGACTTGCCATCGAGGGTTTGCAGCGCGGCGATGGACCTGCCATCCATGGTCTGCAAGGCTGCGATCGACTTGCCGTCGAGGGTTTGCAGGGCGGCAATTGCTTTGCCATCCATGGTTTGCATAGCTGCGATCGCCTTGCCATCCAGCGACTGCAGGGCAGCGATCGACCGGCCGTCGGTAGTCTGCAGTGCGGCGATGGACTTGCCATCCAGAGTCTGGAGCGCCGCGATCGCCTTGCCATCCAGGGTCTGCAGCGCGGCGATGGACTTGCCGTCCAAGGTCTGCAAGGCAGCGATCGATTTGCCGTCCAGGGTTTGAAGAGCGGCGATAGACTTGCCATCAAGCGTCTGCAAAGCGGCGATCGACTTGCCGTCCAGAGTCTGTAGAGCGGCGATGGACTTTCCATCCAGGGTCTGCAAAGCAGCAATCGCTTTCCCATCCATGGTCTGCACAGCGGCGATCAACTGCTTGTCCGCAATGATCTTTTGTACGGTCTCATTCTGCAGCAGCTGCTGCAATTCGCTGTCGGTCAAGGTTACATCCTGGCTGCTCATCTGCCCGGATTCATACTTGTCGGCTTTCTGTACGGCGCCGATTGTCCCCTGCGTGGCGGATTCCGGCGGCCAGGGATAAAACCGGGAAATGAGCACACCGACGACCACGACTGCGGCAGCGCCAATCAACAACCATTTGTACTTGGGTGACATGGGATCCTCCTGTCGATGAAAAATGAGTTGTGTAAGGGTATGTTTTTCCGCTTTCTTTTTACGAACAGAACGCATAATCTGAACGGAAAGATGGGCGGGTGGTTCGGCCTCCGGCATCCTCTCCAGCAGCCGTGTCATTTCGGCCTGTTCGTCATAAAGGGCCTGGTCGCCGGGGTGCTGCTGGAGCCAGGCATGCCACGCGCGCTGCTCCTCTTCGGTGAGCGTCCCGTCGAGGGCCTTTTGCATGAGAGTATAATCGGTTTTATGTTTCATTTTTAACACCCAACTTGACGAGAATAAGCTTCAGGGCGCTGCGCGCCCGGAAGAGTTGCGATTTTATCCGGCTTTCAGAACGATCCATGATGAAAGCGATCTCCTGATAACCAAGATTTTGAAAGTGGCGCAGAATGATCAACGCCCGGTCATCCGGCTTCAAATACATCAAGGCCTCCTGGATTGCCTCCGCCAGCTCGAAGGAGGGTTCCGCTGCGCTCTCCATGCGCGTCTCATCCAGGCTGCTGCGCCGTTTCCCCCGCCGGTACTCATTGATCGCTTCGTTCATCGCGATACGGTAGATCCAGCTGAAGAGGGAGAGACCGGTAGTGTAGAGGGTGAGCTTTTCGAAGACCTTGACAAATGTTGCCTGGGTCACCTCTTCAGCTAAAACGCCGCTGTGGGTGATGCGCAGAGCCAGATTATAGACCGGTTTCTGGTAGCAATGAATCAGCTCTGCGAAGGCCTGATCGTCGCCATTCCTGCAGCGGCGGATCAGCTCATCTTCCTGGCGTTCACTCATACATACAATCCAGATCGACAAAAGTTGCCAAGTTTCATCCCTTTATATTATTTTATTGTGAAAATGGTATCAAGTCCGGCATACCTGAAAATTTCGGTGATATGCGGATTGAGATTTTTCAGGATCAGCTGCTCATTCCTTTGCATCAGCCGTTTTTGGGTCGCGATGAGCACACCAATGCCCGCACTGGAGATATACTCCAGCTGGCTGCAATCGACCTCCGTGCTGTGATCGACCTGATTGAAGGCCTTCATGGCGGTCTCCTCCTGGGAAGCGTCAAAACGTCCAGTCAGGAGCAGGATGCCCTGCTCATTGTGTTCAATCCTGAGCATAATTCCTCACTTGATATATTTAACCAGAGTGATGGTGCTGATTCTGTTCTTATGTGTGTAGCGGACCTGGTCCATGAGTGTGTGGATCAGGTGCAGACCCAGGCCGCCCGCCCTGCGTTCCTCCAGCGGCGCCCGGGTATCCACATTGGGCGGCCGGGAGACATCGAAATCCTCCACATCGTAATCGAGGATGCGGATCAAAACGGCCTCTCCCCTTTTCTCCAGTGCGATGGCAATGGAGCCAGTTGAGCCGCTGTTGTGTTCGACCGAGTTGGCAAACACTTCTTCCACAGCCAGCTGCAGCTCCAGCGCTGTTTTGCCGGCGATGCCATCACGGGAGAGAAATTCTTCGATAAAATCGAACACTGCTTCAAGGGAGTTCAGCGATCGTTTGAATAGACGCTCATTCATCGGTCCTTCCGCAGGCAACAGAAATTGTAAAAAAATAGGGTGAAGCAGGGAAGCAATCATTCCGGAGCATGTTTGTACGGCCCGAAATGATAGATGGGGACAGACTCAGCTATTAACAAGGTGGAACCGTTCACCGAGCGACGGAAGGGAATACGACCACAGCGGCCTGAATGATTCCTGTGCGGCCGTTCCGGAGTTTCTCAAGCCGACTATATGTACATTATATCCAAAAAAAGAGTGCAGCGCAAGCAAAATCCGCTCCCGCGCAGGGTAATTTGACTGCCCGAACTATGTGCGAGTGACATGATCGTGCACAGAAGCGGCAGACTCGCAGGCTGAGGGAGAGCGAGGGGTTCATGCGGGCTGGGGTGGAGGTCATGTCGGCGGCCTCAATTCAAGTGCAAGTATGTAAATAAAAGCCTTTTGACTTGAAAATAACAACTCGATTTTCTATCTTGATGATATGCGTGGAGGAGAGCCACAGACTCTTCCCGCCTGAAGAAGGTACTCCATTCTCAAGACAAATACCAGAGAAAAAGCATGAAAAAGACCAGGCAGCTTCCCGCCACTCCCGAAGAGATGGCGCAGGTACTGATGCGGATGGATGCCAAGGCGGCGGCCAACCTGCTGGTGAAAGCGGAGAGCGAACCCGCGGCCAGGGCGCTGCGGCTCATCGGGCCGCACGCCGCTGAAAAGATCCTCACCCTTCTGCCGCCCGGCGGCCGGGAACGGATCACCAGCGCCCTGCCGGCTGCGGTGCGCGAGCAGTGGGTCCTCAACCTGACCTATCCCAAAGAGAGCGTCGGCCAGATGATGGATCCGGTCTGGGCGCTTTTTTCGCCCGACAAGACAGTCCGCGAGACCATTGATGAGCTGCGCCAGCTCGTCAAACAAGAGTTTATCACCTATGGCTATGTCATTGACGAGGAGAAGCGCCTCATCGGAGTGGTGGTGATGCGCGAACTCCTCTTCGCCGATCCGGCGAGTACCCTGCGCGAGGTCATGCTGACCGAGCCCTTCAGCCTGCGCGCCTCCATGCCGCTGATGGAGGCGATGCGGGAGGTCCTCACCCGGCACTTTCCCACCTATCCGGTCACCAACGACAAGGGCGAGCTGGTCGGGACAGTCCGCGGCGGCCGCCTCTTCGAAGCCCAGGCGATCGAGATCAGCGCCCAGGCCGGAAGCATGGTCGGTGTCGAGAAGGAAGAAAAACTCTCCACCGCCTGGCCGCGGAGCTTCCGCTTCCGCCATCCCTGGCTGCAGCTGAACCTGCTCACCGCTTTCGTCGCCGGGGCGGTAGTCAGCTTTTTCCAGTCGACCATCGACCAGCTGGTCATCCTCGCGGCTTTTCTGCCGGTGCTGGCGGGTCAATCGGGGAACAGCGGCTGTCAGGCGCTGGCGGTGACCATTCGGGGTATGACACTGGGGGAGTACAAAAAGGGGCAAACCAGGAAACTGCTGGCCAAGGAGAGTCTGCTCGGGCTGCTCAACGGCAGCATCGTCGGTCTGGTGGCAGGCGGGGCGATGTATCTGCTGGCGCGCAGCCAGGGCAATCCGATGGCTTTCTCGCTGGGGCTGATCGTCCTGGCGGCCATGGCCGGCGCCTGCGTGGTCAGCGGTATCTTTGGCACCATCGTGCCCATCCTGCTGCGGCGGCTAGGAGCCGACCCGGCCACCGCCTCGAGTATCTTTCTGACGACCGCCACCGATGTCGCCAGCATGGGACTGCTGCTCCTGCTCGCCACGATCTTTCTGATCTGAACTGCGGGCGTTCTGATTCGCCGCCGCCTTCAGCGGCTGCAGCACTCCGCATCAGATTCGTCCCTGCCATCGAGCGGCCGCGACAAACCGCCGCTACTTCCTGGTCCCCATCTTGCGGCCGTAGTCGAGCAGATTGTGCGTGGTCAGCAGGGGAAAGTTGGGCGAGACCACCGGAAAAGGAACATTCTTTTCGGTGACGAACATGTCGATGCGTGTCAGCTTGATCTTTTCGAATTCATCGGTATCGATCTCGATCCTGTCACTGTATTTTTTACTCAGCGCGATGAAATGAGGGTCGAGGTCGCTTTCGATCACCGGCAGATAATTTTTATAGAAATCGATCTCCCTCCCCTTTTCGCGTAAAAGGCGGTTGCGCTGCCAGGTGGCCAGAAGATTGTCCCGCCACATCCCGGCCGTACGCTGGACCAGATTGACCTGGTCGTACTCTTTTTTGTAGGCCTCTTCAGTGACCACCATATCGCGCACCATATCGGCGAGGGCATTGCGGAACTCGAGGCCGAACTCCCCTTTGGGGATCTGGCGGGTGCGGAAAACCAGGGGATGGCGCAGCAGCAGCTTTTGCAGATCGCGCACCGTCCAGACCCGTTCATCGAGCACCATGAAAGGGAGGTCGGCGATCTCATCGAGCGTCTCCATCGGCGGGCTGACCAGGGAGGAATCCTCGGTATTCCAGACCTGCTGTTTGATCAGCTGTTTTTTCTCCTCCTCGCTCTTCATATAGAAATCAGCCATCACCCGTGCCACGCGGGGAAAGGTCTGGCCGTCAAACCGGAGGGTCTTGCCGCGCATCAAGCCGCCGATCCAGGCCGCATAGGCCGCCGTCGCCTTGCGGGTGCGCAGCCGGGTCGAGACCTCCTCCCGGCGCTTGCTGACATCCTGATCGCCGAGGGCCAGACGGTCAGTCCAGCCATCCACCCGGGCGACCGTATAGAGCCCCTTTTCCGCCTCGAAGGGTCCGATGACCTGACCCTTTTGCAGGGGAGCCGAAAAAAAGCGCTCCTTGAACTCTTCAGGCTCGGGTCCGGACCATGCCAGCTCACGCGTCGGGATGGTGGTGACGAGGCCGCCGTACTGCGCAAAGGTCTCCTCAAAGCTCCTGCCTTGCTGCAGGCTCTCCTCCACCATCCGCGCCATCTGGCTGTCCGGCATCGAATAATAGGATAGCTTGTAGGTCCGCCCCGCCAGTTTGTACTCTCTCCTCAGCTCACTGGTATCAAGCACGACCCGGCTGTAAAAATCCTCGTTGTAGAGCCACTGCCGCATCGCCTGTTCCCTGCGTCCCTGGATGTACAACTGGAACTGCTCGTTTTCGGTCAGCTCGTTCTTTTCCCCGGCCTCGAGGGCGTAGAGCTTTTCGGCGATGAGCGAGTTGAGGACGACCTTGCGGTGGATATAGTTGTCGCTCCGGCAGTAGGGCGGCCGGATGGTGTACTCCGCACGGGTGATGAACTCCTCCCTGGAGATAGTGCGGTCGCCGATGCGGACGAGAATATTCTCTTCCGGTCCGCGGCTGCGTTCACAGGAAACGGCGAGGAGGAGGGAAAACAGCAGCAGGGGCAACTGATATCGTTTGACAAGCATAATGGATATACTCTCTGGTTAAAATGGACGTTCCCACCGATGCCGTTGGGCGGGCGGGAACGAGTGGCCGGCCGGGCTCGCAGACGGCAGATGGCGATTGCCGGGTGGGCCCGCAGACGGGCGGATATGCGGACGGAGGATGCGGCTGCCCGCCCGCAGGCGGGCAGCCGGACCGTTCAGAAACTCATGCCGATGCTGTAGCAGTGGGCGTTGCCCAGCAGGCCGATGGCGCGATAGGCATAATCAAACCTGACGCCCAGGTTGCCCATCATGCGCACATAGACGCCTGCGCCCATGGTCGGCCCGAACTCGGTCTCTTTCAGCGCGAGGGCCTTGTAGCCGCCGCGCAGATAAAAGGTGCCGGTGGAGGGCAATGTGTAGGCGTACTGGGCGCCGGCGTTGATCGACTCGGCGTTGTTGTTGGGATGGAGGGCATCCACCGCCAGCGTCAGTCGACTGGTGGCGGTTGCGATGGGATGGATCGAAAAACCGACGCGGAAGATCAGCGGCAGCTCCCACCCTTCCAGCTTGAACTGGCCGGCGGTCTGGGCGTAATTGCCATCCTGATCGGGCAGGATATCGATCGGGAAGGTGAGGTCCATGCCGTCATATTTCAGCTTGGTGCCATAGTTGGAGATGCTCATACCGATGGTCATACCGTCTTCGCGTTTGCCGCTGAAGGAGAAAAAGTTGGTATTGACCATTACGCCGAGGTCGAGGGCCATGGCGTTGGCGTTCATGTGCCAGATCTGGGAGTTGATATACTTGAAGGAGGCGCCGAAGGAGAACCACTGCGCCAGGCTGCGGGCGTAGGAGAAGGTCACCGCCAGATCAGAAGCGTTGAACAGCTCGCCCGTGCCGTCCTGATAATCCAAAGTGGTCACCGCCATGTCGCCGTAGCCGACCTGATTGATAGCGAGGGCGAGGGTGCCGACCCGCGGCAGCGCCAGTCCGACGCCGGCGTACGTGGTGTTGATATTGACCAGCCAGGGCTGGATCGAGAACTGGGCCTCGCTCTTGGTCATGAAGGCCAGGCCGGCCGGATTCCAGTAGGCCGAGGAGAGGTCATTGGCGACACTGACGTAGGCGTCGCCCATGGCGGCGCCGGCGCTGCCGTACCCGATCTCGAGAAAGTTGGCGGCGGTGGTGCCGATGCGGTAGGGCTTTTGCGCCAGGAGGGCGCCGGCGCCGAGCAGCACGGCCAGCAAAACAATGATCGATTTTTTGATTGGCATATCATTTACCTCGTATACGTTTTAAGGTCCGCTCCCCGTGGGGCGCTGCAGCCGCCGGATCCCGTTCCCGGGATCCGGCGCCGTGCACTCTTATTTGACCACCGCAAACTTGCCCATGAATTCGTCGCCCGTCAGCTGTGACTTGACGTAAAAGATATAGACGCCGGCGGCGATTTCGAGCCCCTCGCTGGTGAGCAGGTCCCACTGTGCCATGCCGTTGGCGGCGTCATTCTGGACATCGATCTCGTCGACCAGAACGCCGCTCATGGTGAAGATCTTGATTTCACATTGGGCGGGCAGGTGGGTGAACATCAGCCGGCGGCGCTGGTTGAGCTGCCAGTTGCTCACGGAGGGTTCCATGGCGTTGGTGGCCACGTAGGGATTGGGCACCACCTTGATGTTGGCCATGCTGTAGGTGATCAGCGACTTGTCCACCTCCGCCTGGGGGAGGACCTTGAAAGAGACATTATCGGTCGTCATGTAGGGCCGCTGGAAGGTAAGGCGGTAGACATCATTGGCCTTGGGCAGATTGGCCGCATCGGCGACGTTGTTAAAGTCGAGGATAAATGCGGTTCCCGCCCACCAGCCTTTGGTCGTCACCGGGCCGACCAGGATGCGGTCCTTGAGCATGTCGAAGCTGCCATCCTTGTCGACGTCGTGCACCACCAGGTCCATCTTTTCATAGTTGCCGGTGGAATCGAGGAAGGATTTATTGATCACGTAAAAACTGAAATTCTGCGAGACCAGCAGCTGGGTGCGGTCGATGCGGGAGTTATTCTCGTTGCGCATGGTCTTGCTGGTGACGCGGCCGGTGTAGGCGTTGGGATCATCGGTAAAGACGACGTCATAATCCCACGGGAAATAGGCCGTCTCGACCGAGGTCAGGGTGACGCGCATATTGGAGGAGCCGGTCAGCCAGCCCGACTTGCCAAAGTCATAACGGGCCCTGGTCGGGATATCAGTGAGGGTCAGGCTCAACCCTTCAAAGATATCGGTCGTGACCGGGGCGTCCGGATTGAAGTACCAGTAATCCAGGGTGTCTTCGTAGACCAGATTATCGTAGGCAAAGTCACTGGGTGATTCCGAGTAGACCAAAAGATCGCCGTCGGTAAGGTCGTGGATCTCGAGGCCGTTGTTGATATAGGAAAAACCGTGGGCGTAATCCGGGACGGTGTAGAGGGTATCGACCAGGAACCGGAGCTGGTAATCGTGACCGGGCTTCAGGCTGCCTTCAGCGAGTATGGTGGGGGTGATGGAGCCGGAGCCGAACTTGACGCCGCTCTGGTCCATGGCGACCTGGGGAGCGGTGTAGCCAGAGGCAGTAGTGCGCGGTACGACGATCTGGACGTTTTTACCGAAGGCGATGATCTCCTCGGCCTCGTTGGTCTCGACGACGATTTCGTTCTCCGAGGGGGCGATGCCGGGTTCGATCTGGGGCGCGCCATAGTCATAGGCGACGAGAGCGTAAAAATAGGTGCGGCCATTCTGCACGTTGTTGTCGGTGAAGAAATGGACAATGCCGGTCTCGGAGCCGAGGTAGTAGCCCATGCCGTTGACAAGTCCGAAATCGGTGAATCCCTGCAGGGAGTCCTTGAGATCGCACTGGAAGATCGGATTATAAAAGCTGGGCGTGCCGTAGCCGTCCGTGATGGTCATGGCATCGGAGAAGAATTTGTCGGTCGCGCGGAAAAGTTTATAGCCCTCAAAATCGTTGGCGTTGCCGACGAAGGGATCCCGGGTGCGGGTATCGGCGATGTCGTCCCAGGTCAGGATGACCTTGCCATCGCCCGCAGTGGCCTGGAGGGTCGGCATCTTCGGGGGCGAGGCAAAGCGGTAGTCGCGCTCGTAGATGATCTGGACGATCTTTTTCTGTTCATAGAGCGCCGGTGCATCGTGACTGGGTGAAGTCAGGCCGCTGAGGGGATCGTAGGAGTGGAGCTCGCTCATGGAGATGCGCTCCGAGCGTCCCTGATAGAGGGGGAAGGGGCCCGAGGCGAAGGTCTCGACGAGGTTGGATACCGTACCAAGGTATTCAACCAGGGTGTCGGAACTCATGACGATCCACATCGACTTGTCGCCGCGGAACCACTTGTCTTCGGAGGAGTGCGACGGGATGGGATACATCTGGAAGGAGGTGAGGCCGACCATGTCGGATTCGCTGACGTCGGTCTTGGCAAAGTTGGGCTCGCAGCCGTTGGCGCCGTCATAATCGGGGCGGTGGTTGCACTCGCCCTCATCCGGAGCAGTATAGTTCAGTTCGGAGGGACCGACGCCGTCGAGACCGACATCATCGCCCGCATATTCGCTGACCTGATAGATGCCGTCACCGTTGAGATCCTCGCCATCCTCCCAATCCTGGTCTTCATCAGCAGCGTAATGGGGCTTGAGCTGCTCGAGCGTATACTGGAAGGCTTCGAGGAAAACCTGGAGGTTGCTGATGCCGTCGGTGGGGCCGACCAGAACGTTGGTGGGGTCACCGGGATAGCCGTTGTCGCGTTTTTCGTCAAGCAGGCCGTCCTCGTCGTTATCGACGCCGTCATAGGCCATACCGGGGCTTTCGAGGTAGGCGAACCCCATGGTGCCGGTCGGCAGGCCGCCGCCGCCGAGGCCGTCGCGGTCCCAGGAGTAGGCAAGGTCGAGCTTGCGGTTGAAATAGCCGAATTCGTCATCGGCGTTGTCGCCGCCGATGCCGTTGTCGACCCAGTAGCCGAAAGCGACATAGGGAATATCATAATCGGAGGTATTGGCGACGGTATATTCCCAGAAGATGCAGTCCCGCGCCTGGGGATTGGACCACTGGAAGCCGCGCTGTTCGACGCGAATGCCGAGGCCGCCCCAGGGCAATCCCACCTGCTTGGTTACTTTGCTGGCGTCGATGTCGCCGATCTTTTTGCCCGGACGGGGATAATATTTATACTTGTCCTCGGGGCCCAGCCACTCCTGATCGTGGGCATCGTTGACAACGAAGTAGGCTTCCTGCTGGGCGTAAATCACGCCGCGGCCGAAGCGGCCGTCCCACTCGCCGGGCCATTTGAGGCTGCGGCCCTTGGCCGGCCAGCCCGCGGGGGGCCAGGAGCCGGGTTTGTTGGTCATTGCGGGATAGTCCTGGGCCTCATTGAAATAGCCGAAGCAGGGATAAAAGCCCCATTCCACCGTGCCGGTCGGGTCGGTGTCCATCTCCTCGCGGTAGCTGGTTTGCAGGAAATAGAGGTCGTGCACATCGGTGCGGGAGCGGATCTGGGTCGTATCGGTAACCGGTGTCGAGGTATCGTCGACGTAGACCTTGGCGCCGATCATCAGACCAATGCCGTCGGTCATGCGGGTGCCGTTGTCGTTGTTCGGCCATTTGGACCACAATCCGCCGGTGGCGCCGCTGACCCATTTGCCCAGCTCGGTGGTATTCTGAAAATAGGTGAAAACGCGGTTGCCGCTCAGAAAGCCCTCGCGCGTGGCGGTAATATCGCCCGCCTCATCCTCCGGGCCGTCGTAGAGCTGGCCCTGCGCCTGGACGAGCGATAGGGTCAAGAGCAGTATGAAAGCAGCGAGCAAGAGTGATTTTTTCATGCACAAGTTC
>ENA-UOWO01006745-UOWO01006745.1-activated-sludge-metagenome-genome-assembly--contig:-NODE-6745-length-11629-cov-13.359858_pt1 | contig 11629 bp, 11 predicted proteins | sample MGYA00238148_ERZ761564 | MGnify/ENA primary metagenome ERZ761564 (study PRJEB28885, sample SAMN05720194) | activated sludge metagenome | isolation source: Anaerobic digester | place: USA...
CTCCTGATACAAGAAATGTTAGTTTGTAGTGAATGACGCAAGGTTGTTATCTGTATACCAGTTCTAGTGCCCTTCAGCCACCGAGGCACTGATGAAAACAGCCGAAAGAATCGTAAAGACATACGCCTGGATCAGAGAGATCAGCACCTCCAGTATAGCTGAGAAGAGGATAATCGCCAGGGGGAAAGGCGAAACCAGCCAGTTTTTGAATAAGAATATGACGCTCAACAGGGCCAGGATGGTGATGTGCCCGGCGATCATGTTGGCAAAAAGACGGATGGCCAGGGCGAAATGTTTGGTGATCATGCTGATCACTTCGACCGGAACCATGATGAATTTGAGCAAAAAGGGGATTCCCGGCGGGCTGAAGGTGGAGAGATAGCCCAGAAAACCGTGCTTGCGCACCCCGGCTATTTGGACTACGAAAAAGGTCATCAGGGCGAGGGTCGCGGTGACCGCGATATTGCCTGTGGCCGTGGCGCCGTACGGCACCAGCCCGGCGAGGTTGCAGAGCATGATGAAGAAAAAGGCTGTCAGCAGATAGGGGGCGTACGCCCGGCCTTCATGCCCGAGATTGGGCAGAATGACGTCGTCGCGAATGTACATCACCAGGGCCTCCAGGGCGTTCGCCAGTCCGTGCGGCACCAGACGCGGCTTGCGGAAGGCCACATAAAAACCCAGGATCAGAAGGGCTGAAACGATCCACATCCAGAGAATATGATTGGTGATCGAGAGATCGATCCCGTAGACCGTCGGCAGCTTGATGACCGGATGAGCCAGGATGTGATGCATGATAAAGCCGACGCCGCTCTCGCCATGTTCAGCTGCGTGCTCGGCGGCCTGCTGCACAGCCTCGCCGTGCTCGGAAGCGTGTTCAACTATCTGTGTGATCATGATTCCCGGAAAATCTGCCTTTTAGTTCAGTATTAATAAATTTAATTTCAAAATACTGCAGCACAAGATAAAAGAGAATAAAAGAGACGAGAAATCCGGCCAGGGGCCAGTGCAGGACCGCGATCACCAGATAGACCATAACGGCCAGAAGAATGAATCGTAACGCCATCCCGCCCAGCACCACAGCGTAAAAGGTCTTGACCTTGCGGCGGAAAGCCCACTGGATTGAAACCAGGCTGAAAACGATATTGAACAGGCTGACCAGATAACCGAGTGCATAGGATCTGGTCATGCCGGGCCGGCCGTAGTAATGGAGAGGGATGAGCAGCGCCAGAAAAGCCGGGACCGTCCAGGCAACCAGGCGCCAAATCCGCATGGGTGATTTCATTTCTGCGTTGAGCCCGAATCTTTTTTCCGGCGGTCGGGGTATACAGTCCGGTAGATATTCATAAAACCCGCCGTACTGCCCATCAGGACGCCAAGCAGGAGAAAGAGCGGAGAAGAGCCCAGTTTGTTATCCAGCCAGTAGCCCAGTGCCGTGCCAATGATCACTGCGATAGCCAGCTGCATGCCCAGATTCATGTAGGGCCCGATGACAGGCCTTTTTCTGCCGCCGTCTTCTTCCACTACGCCCCGCAGCTCTATTTGATGATCGTCTCTCCGTCCGCCTCGCCTTGAGTCCTGCCGGCCACTGCACCGGCCTCGGACATTGAGCACTTGCCGTCGAACATGGCGCCCTCGTCAATGACCAGCTTGCCGGTCTTCAACTCGCCGCGCAGCTCGGACCTGGCCTCGAGAACGGTCCGTCCCTGCGAGAGCACGGATCCGGTAATTTTGCCGCCCAGGACAAGGTTCTTCACCTTGACGGTGCCCTTGATCTCACCCTCGGCGCCGACAATGAGCGTGTCGCCGGAGGTGACATCACCAACCACCTTGCCATCGATGCGAAGGCTGTGTTCGACTTTGATATTCCCGTCAACCACCGTGCCCTTGCCGAGGATGGTACCCAACTCCCCAGGTTTATCCGTGCTTTTCATATCATCACTTTCCAGTCTAGTGCATTAATCCGGCCGCCCCGTCACATCCGCGCGAACGCAAGAATATAATCCGCAGGATTGAGGGCGACCCCGTCTTTCCAGATTTCAAAATGAAGATGCGGCGCTGTGCTCTCACCCGAAGAGCCGAGCAGGGCGATCTGGTCTCCCTTCCGCACCGGGGTCGAACGGGTCACCAGATTACGCTGATTGTGGCCGTAGTAGGTGAAAAACCCGTCGCCATGATAGATGATCACCATGTTGCCCAGATCCTGGGTCCAGCCCGAAAACAACACCACCCCATCCCCGGCGGCGCTGATCGAGGAGCCTCTCGCCGCGGCGATGTCGATGCCGTAATGAGCGGCCCCCTCCTCTGAGTAATTCCGGGTCAGGACGCCGGCCACGGGAAGATAGGTGGGCAGACTCCTGAGATACTCGTGGATGCCGATCTCCCGGGACTGCTGCAGAAATCCGAGCTTTTCGCCGAGATTTACCTCTACCGGCCTGGGGCGCTCCGGGCGCGACGCGATGACGGACTCGGTGGGGATGGCGCGCCGCGGCGGGTCGAGGATCGCATCCGATTCCAGGGCGGCGCTTCTTCTCTCATCATTCAGACCCAGGGCGCTGCGCAGCTTGGCATCCGTCTCCTCGATCTTTTGAAAGACCGCGGCCAGCTCATAGACCTTTTTGCTGTTCTCGACCAGCTGCTCGTTCACCTCGCGCAGGTCACTGTATCGGGCCGCCAGGCGCGCCCACTGCAGATAGGCCAGACCGCCAAGCAGAACATGGACAGCCAGCAGGACGGCGGCTGCGCGCAGGAACTTGTACTTGCGCATGGAAATCTGATAGTGACGCGGCTCGGTCTGGTCGTCCGGAATCACCAGTATCTGCAGACTTTTGCGGTGACTCCGCGTGACGTGCTCCGCTTTCTTTTTACCCGGCAGATGTGCAAGCCAGTTCATCATATCACTCGCCGAGAATAAGGGCAATGATCCGCTCGAGCTCATCGGAAGAATAGTATTCGATCTCGATGGCGCCGCCCTTGCTCCTGCTCTTCAGCTCCACCTTGGTGGCCAGATGAGAACGCAGCTTGTTCTCCAGCTCGTCCATGTAATAATTGGGCGCAGCCGTCGCTTTGGGCGGCTTGACCTTGCCCTTCTCCGGTTCGCGCACCATCTCTTCCACTTTGCGCACGGAGAGATTGCTGCCGACGATCTTTTTCCACATCTCCAGTTGATCCTCACTGCTGGAGAGGGAGAGCAGGGCGCGCGCATGGCCGAAGGAGATTTCATTGCTCTGGACGCTCTCCTGGATGCGCCGCGGCAGCTTGAGCAGACGGAGAAAATTGGCGACGCTGGTGCGGTCCTTGCCGACCTTGACCGCAACATCTTCCTGGGTGAGCTTGCATTCCTCGATGAGCCGTTTGTAACCATTCGCGATATCGATGGCGTTCAGGTCTTCGCGGTGGATGTTCTCGATGATCGCCAGCTCGAGCATCTCTTCGTCGGTTTCGATATCAAGGATGTAGGCGGGGATCTGCTTGATCCCCAGATCGCGCACAGCGCGCAGGCGCCGTTCGCCGGAGATCAGCTGATACCCCACACCATGGCGGCGCACGGTGACCGGCTGTACCAGCCCCTTCTCCGCGATCGACTGCTTGAGCTCGGCCAGGCTGGCGGCGTCAAACGTTTCGCGCGGCTGAAAGGGATTGGCGGCAATCTTGTCCACATCGAGGAAATCGATGCCCTTGCCCTGGACTGGCGTTGCCTCTGCGGCCGGCATATCAGGAATTAGCGCCCTGAGCCCGCGCCCTAACGCCTTTTTATTCGCCATTCTTGATAATTTCCTCTGCCAGACTCATATAGTTTTCCGATCCCGAACAGACGGCATCGTAAAGGATGATCGGCTTGCCAAAACTGGGGGCCTCGCTGAGCCGCACATTGCGCGTGACGATGGTTTCAAAAACCCGGCCTTCAAAATAGCGGCGCACATCCTCGGCCACCTGACGGGAGAGATTGAGGCGCGCATCGTACATGGTCAGCAGCACCCCTTCGATCGCAAGGTGTTCATTCAGGTGTTTCTGAACGAGCCGGATGGTGTTGAGCAGCTGCCCCAGTCCTTCAAGGGCGTAGTATTCGCATTGTATGGGGATCAGGACGGAATCGGAGGCAGTCAGGGAGTTGATCGTCAGCAGCCCAAGTGATGGCGGGCAATCGATCAGGATATACTTGAATTGATCGCGCAGGGGTTCAAGCGCCCGGGCAAGGCGCTGCTCGCGCGAAATCGCCGATACCAGCTCGACTTCCGCGCCCACCAGGCTGATCGAGGAGGGCAGCAGCTTGAGATAGTCGAGTTGGGTGTCCAGGAGGAGCGACTGCGCAGAGTGCTCATTGATGATCGCATCGTAGATCGTGGCCTGGAGCGCGCGCTGATCATAACCATAGCCACTGGTGCTGTTGGCCTGCGGATCCATATCGACCAGAAGCGTTGGATACTCAGCCACAGCCAGGGCCGCCGCCAAATTGACGGCCGTCGTGGTTTTGCCCACGCCCCCTTTTTGGTTCGCTATGGTTATAATTTTGCCCATCTGGGGGGCTTCCTCCATTTTCTGATATATTGTGTTAATATACTCCCCGCAAATTTCAAAATCAATGAAAAGTTTCTCCTCTACACCCTCCCCCTGGGCGCCCGGTCAGGAGTTAATTCTTGACATTGAGGGCAAAAACATGTAATTTTTCCAGCATCACTATCCCCGTCGGCCCGGACTCCATCAACCACCGCCGCAGCTCTTTTCTGACCCCCACAAAGCGAGGATGCATCATGATAAATCTCTTCAACAAACTGGTCATCTTCTTCCTGCCCATCATCCCCAAATTCATTGTCCGCATGGTCGCCAAGCCCTATGTGGCCGGACCCACCCTCGAAGATGGCATTCGCGTCGTCAAGGAGCTGAACAGCAAGGGCATCAGCGCCACCATGGATGTGCTCGGCGAAAGCGCCAGAAAGCTGGAGGAGTGCCAGGAAGCCATCGATGACTATTTCAAGGTGCTCGACCGCATCGCCGCCGACAAGCTGGACGCCAATATCTCGGTGAAATTGACCCAGCTTGGCCTCACTCTCGACCAGGAGCAGTGCTATCAGAACATCCGCAAGATCGTCGCAAAGGCGGACCAGCTTGGCATCTTTGTCCGCATTGATATGGAGGACTCATCCGTCACCAGCGAAACCATCGCCCTCTTCCTGCGCATCAACGACGAATTCAAACGCACCGGCATCGTCATTCAGGCTTACCTGCGCCGCAGCCTCGCGGACGTCGTCCGCCTCTCCGCCCGCAAGACCAACTACCGCATCTGCAAGGGCATCTATATCGAACCGCGCAAGGTGGCCTTCAAGGATAAACAGACCGTCAACGACAACTTCGGCCTCCTCGTCGATACCGCCTTCGGCATGGGCAGCTATGTCGGCATCGCCACCCACGATGAAAAACTCTACTGGAAGGGGCTGGAGCTGATCCACAAACACAACCTCACCCCGGCGCAGTACGAATTCCAGATGCTCCTCGGCGTGGATGAAGAACTGCGCAACATCATTAAAGAGTCGGGCCACAAGCTGCGCATCTATGTCCCCTTTGGCAAGAACTGGTACGCCTACTGCGTCCGCCGGCTGAAAGAAAATCCGATGATGGCCTGGTATATCGTCAAGGCGATGTTCGGTCTGAGGTGATCATGACCAGCCGTCCCGAGGAGCGGATCAGTGAGCTGCGCGACCTGATCCACTACCACAACACCCGCTATTACGGACTCGATGATCCGGAGATTTCGGACGCCGAATTCGACCGCCTCATGCGGGAGCTCTTTGAACTCGAACAGCAGTTCCCGGAGTTCGTGACGGCGGATTCACCCACCCAGCGCGTCGGCGGCGCCCCCGCGGAGGCCTTCCCCCCCGCACCTCACACTGTGCCCATGCTCAGCCTCGACAACGCCTTGAACGAAGAGGAGTTTCTCGCTTTCGACCAGCGCACCCGCCGCGCCCTCGGCAGCGACGAAGAGATCGAGTATGTCTGCGAGCCCAAGCTCGACGGCCTGGCCGTCGAGCTGGTCTATATCGACGGCCTCTTCACCCTCGGCTCCACCCGCGGCGACGGCTACACCGGCGAGGAGATCACCCGCAACCTCAGGACGATCAAATCGATTCCCCTCAAACTCAATAATGCGGTTCCGGGCCGGCTTGAGGTCCGCGGCGAGGTGATCCTCGGCATCCGTGAATTCGCCGCTCTGAACCGGCAACGGCAGGAACGGGGCGAGCCGCTCTTCGCCAATCCGCGCAACGCTGCGGCGGGATCGCTGCGTCAGCTTGACGCCCGGATCACCGCCAGCCGGCCCCTGGCCATTTTCTGCTACGGCATCGGCCAGGCCGACGCCCTCCCCTTCACAGCTCACTCCGGGATGCTCGACCAGTTCAAGCGCCTGGGGCTGCGGGTTAATCCGCTGATTGAGCGCGTCCGCGGCGCCGGCGCGGTCCTGGCCTACCACCGCGCCATGTCGGAACGGCGCGAGCAGCTCCCCTACGAAATCGACGGCATCGTCGTCAAGGTCGACAGCGTAGCGCACCAGGAAGAGCTTGGCGCCAGAAGCCGGAGCCCGCGCTGGGCGATCGCCTTCAAGTTTCCGGCCCGCCAGGAGGTGACGCAAGTTCTTGATATTCAGGTCCAGGTCGGCCGCACCGGCGCCCTCACCCCGGTGGCGATCATGCAGCCGGTCCAGGTCGGCGGCGTCACCGTCAGCCGCGCCACCCTGCACAACCAGGATGAGATCGAACGCAAGGATATCCGCATCGGCGACTGGGTCGTCATTCAGCGCGCCGGGGATGTCATCCCGGAGATCGTCAAGGTGGTCGATTCCCGCCGCACCGGCAGCGAACGCCCCTTCCTCATGCCCGAGAACTGTCCGGTCTGCGGCAGCCGGACGGTGCGCCCTGAAGATGAAGCGGCCCGGCGCTGCATCAACCTCTCCTGCCTGGCCCAGATCAAGGAGCGCATCTTCCACTTCGCCGCCAAACACGCCATGGAGATCGACGGCCTTGGAGAAAAACTGATCGATCAGCTCGTCGAAGCGGGCCTCGTCCGGGACGCAGCCGATCTCTATGGACTCACCCGTGAGCAGCTGGCCGGCCTCGACCGCATGGCCGACAAATCGGCGGCCAATGTAATCGCCGCTATCGCGGCCAGCCGCACCCGCCCCCTTGAACGGCTGCTCTTCGCCCTCGGCATCCGCCATGTCGGCGAGCATGTCGCCCGGCTCCTGGTCGAGGCCTTTGGGAGCATGGAACGGCTGATGAACGCCCGGGCAGAGGAGTTGATGCAGGTGCACGAGATCGGGCCGCAGGTCGCGGAGAGCGTGACCTCCTTTTTCGCCATGCCCGAAAACGTCAGGGTCATCGAACGGCTGCGCCAGGCGGGGGTGGAGATGGCTCCATCCCGGGGTGTCAACGGCGATCTCCTCGCCGGCCAAACTTTCGTGCTGACCGGCACGCTCTCTTCCTATACCAGGGAGGAGGCCGAAAAGCTGATCCTCGCCCTGGGCGGCCGGCCGGCCTCCTCGGTCAGCAGCAAGACCTCCTATGTCATCGCCGGCGAGGCCGCGGGCAGCAAACTGAACAAGGCCCGCGCGCTCGGCATCCCCGTTCTCACTGAAGCAGAATTCATAGAGATGATCAAAAAATGAAAAAATCCGTGATCACCCCGATCCTCCTCGCCGCTGCAGCCCTGACCCTTTTCGCCTGCGCCGGCAGCCGCGATACCGGCAAACTCGCCTTCGTCAGCATCGAAGAGGAGATCGCCCTCGGAAAAGAGATCTCGATTCAAGCCGGGCAGATCCTCAAGATCGTCCGCAATCAGGAGGTGAACCAGTATCTCAACAGCCTGGCGGCTGAAATCGGCCCCCACTCCCACTGGAGCGGTCTCACCTATTCCGTCCATCTGGTCAACGAACCGGACCTGAACCACTTTTCGCTGCCGGGCGGACAGATCTTCATCTATCGCGGCCTGCTCGAAACCCTCGCCAACAGCGACCAGCTGGCCGCCGTCCTCGCCCACGAAATCGCCCACATCGCAGCGCGCGACGGCGTGGAGAGACTCTCGGCCAAATACGGCTGGGCCGTGGCCGCCCAGAGTGTCATCGGCCAGAATCCCGAGATCAGCCGCCAGCTCTTCCTCAATCTGTATACAAAGGATACAATTCTGGACTATCCCAAACCAGTTGAACGCGAAGCTGACCGGAAATCCTCCACTTATCTCGAAAAGGCCGGTTTTGACCCCGCCGGGCTCCCCGAGATGATGCGCATCATCCGCCAGGCCGAGAAGAGCCACCCGAGCCTGGTCAGGTTGCTGCGCAGGACCCATGCCTCCGCTTCGGTGAGGTATCGCAATGTTTCTTCTGATGTTAAATTACTTGCCTCCCCCACTATAAACACCCATCCTTTGGCCGATTTTCTGCGCATCAGAGAGATCCTGGCTAAAATCCCCTACTGAGCCGGCACCCCGTTTTTCAGCCATTTCCTCTTTTTTGGCATGCTTGTTGTATTAGCTGATGCAGTAGCAAGAGCATCCAGAGACAGGCATCGCCGCAGGCGATTCCGGGCCGTATACACAGTGGTTGCAGCGCTTTTGAGCGTCCTTTGGAGTGGGATTTGCCATAGCATCTGTAACGGCCTGGAGCCTGTTGCATCCAGCAACCTGAGCAACTGTACAGGACTGAGTGAGCCTGTCAATGACATAGCATTCAGCCGCTCGCCTTCCGGGCAGCGGCCGGGGCAAGGCAGCCTGTCCAGCTCATCTTGCCCCGAAAATCTCCCTCCTCCTCCTCCTCAGATGCCAAAACTAAAAAGCCTCCGCTGAGCACACGGAGGCTTTTTAGTTTTTATACCTCTCCCAACCACCCCGGGCTAGCAGCCCTTTCCACACCCCGACTCATTCGCGCCGTATGCGCAGTTTCTGCATCTTCTTGTAGAGATTGGTGCGGTCAATGCCGAGCATCGCCGCGCTCTCCTCCATCTTCCAGTCGTGGCTGCTCAGGACCTGTTCGATATAGTTTTTTTCAAAGCGTTCCCGGGCCTGGCGGAGGGTGATATGGCCTTCATCGCCGGCCGGCTTGCCGCCCATCATCAGGCGCAGATCGGCTTCGGCGAGGCTCTCTCCGCGCGCCAGGACCACCGCCCGCTCGATACAGGAGCGCAGCTGCCGGATATTTCCCGGCCAGTCATAGCTCATCAAAGCCTGCAGCGCGGCCGATGAGAGCCCCTCCAGCCTGCGGTTGTAGTGACCGCAGTAAAAATTCAGAAAATAGCTGCTCAGTTCCGGAATATCCTCCTTGCGCTCGCGCAGGGGAGGCAGATTGATGTCGATGACGCAGACACGATAGTAGAGATCCTCGCGAAAGAGTCCGTTGCTGATGCAATCGGTGAGGTTCTTGTTGGTGGCGGCGATGATGCGCACGTCGATGGGGCGCGGCCCGGTCGAACCGATCGCCTCCACTTCACGCGACTGCAGCACGCGCAGCAGTTTGGCCTGCGCCGGCTGGCTGAGATCGCCGATCTCATCGAGTAACAGGCTGCCCCCCTCCGCCTGCATGAACTTGCCGTCATAGTTATCGGTCGCGCCGGTGTAGGACCCCTTGCGGTGGCCGAAGAGTTCGCTCTCAATGAGGGTATCGGGGATGGCGGCGCAGTTGACGCGCACGAAGGGGCCGGCAGCGCGATGGCTGCGCAGATGGATTGCCATGGCGACCAGTTCCTTGCCTGTGCCGGTCTCGCCGGTGATCAGGACGGTGCTTTCGGTGGGAGCCACCCGGTCGATGCGCGCATAGACATCCTGCATGACGGCACTTGTGCCGACCATGCGGTAGCGGTTCATGATCTCGGCGGCCATCCAGCTGTTTTTCTGCTCCAGCCTCCGCCATCCCAGGGCGCGTTCCACAGTCAGCAGCACCCGTTCCAGATTGACCGGCTTTTCGAGAAAATCGAACGCCCCCAACCGGGTCGCCTGGATGGCACGGTCGATCGAGGCATGGCCGGTGATGACCACCAGCGGCAGGTCCGGTGCCAGGTCGGCCGCCTTTTCGAGCACCTGCATGCCGTCCAGACCGGGCATGGAGAGGTCGATGAAACCGATGTCCAGCCCCCCGGCGGAGATCTGCTTGACCGCTTCGTTACCGTCGCGCGCCACCACGACCTTGTACTCCTCGCCCTCCAGCACGGAGGCCAGCTCCGCCGCGAATGCGCTGTCGTCCTCGGCGATGAGAACACGCCCCTTGAATCTCTTCATAATACCTTTCTCTTTACGCAGAGCGGATGGGCAGCCGGACAAAAACTGTGGTGCCGCTCATCTTCCGGCTGTCGATCTCGATGGTGCCGCCCAGTGATTCCAGGATGCTCCTGGCCAGGGGCAGGCCCATGCCCGTCCCTGAAGCTGAGGTTGTGTATCCATCAGTGAAAAGACGGGAGAGCTCCTCTGATGAGATTCCTGCCCCGTTATCGGCAATCTCGAGCAGTGCCTGATCCTTCTCCCCCTTGGGAAAAAGCGGATTTTTCTCCAGCATCGTCGTGATCGACAGCAGGCCTTCACCCTGGATGGCGGCGATGGCGTTGTCCAGCAGATTGTAAAAGGCCTCCTTGAACTGGCTGATATCGATGTGGACCGGCAGCTCCATGGTTTCGAACTGGCTGCGAACCTGCACTTCATCCGGAATGCGCGGCAGATACTCCTGCAGGCACTCCTGGATGACGCGGGAAAAATCGTCAGGCAGGAAGACCGGCGGATCAAGCCGTGCGAACTTCATAAAAGCATTGATCGAATCGCGCACTCGCTCGATCTCGTGAAGCGCCGTTTTGGTCATCTCCTCATATTCAGGAGCGAATTCGGGACTATGTTTCCGGTAAGAACGCTGCAGCCTTTGGATCGCCAGCAGAACAGTCGCCAGCGGCGTCTTGGTCTTGTGGGCCATGCGCATCGCCATCGCCGCCCAGATCTTAAGCCGCTCTTTCTGCAGGCTCTCCGAGAGATCGACCAGCAGCAGCACGACATGATCCGGCAGCTGCGGATTGCGGATCAACTCCACGGCAAAGTTCTGCATCCTCCCCTCTACCGTCAGGTCGAACTCCTGCTGTTGATAGTTTTCGCTGTGTTTTCTGAAGGCCCGGTAAAAGGAGAGCAGCCCATCCAGGGGAGCGGCTGCCATCACCTCATCAACGGAATGTTCGATGACCTGCTCTTCTTCCCGTCCAATTACGCGCAGAAAATAGGGACTGCAGGCGAGGAAGCGCCCCCGCTCATCGAGGAGGGCCTGTCCGATACGATGGGATGGGAACCGGCCGGCCTTTTGCAGAAAATGCCGCTGCCTGTAGAGGAACAGGAGAGCGCCGGTCAGGAGGAGAAGCAGCAGAGCAGCCAGTGAGAGCAGCACCCCGGGATGAATCCCCACCTTCTTGCCGAAAAGATCGAATTCCTGCCCGGACCGCGGAAAGAGGGCATCCACAGGCAGAGTCAGCACCTTGAGCACCCCTTTATCCAGCAGGGCGAAACTCCGCTGTGCGCCATCCGTCACGGCCAGCGCCGCGATCTTGGCATTGTCATGCTGCGCCAGCGGCATCCAGGCCAGAGGCCGCAGGGCGGCATCGGTCAGCCAGAGCGCAAGGGGCGACTGGGT
>ENA-UOWO01006747-UOWO01006747.1-activated-sludge-metagenome-genome-assembly--contig:-NODE-6747-length-11629-cov-3.985571_pt1 | contig 11629 bp, 9 predicted proteins | sample MGYA00238148_ERZ761564 | MGnify/ENA primary metagenome ERZ761564 (study PRJEB28885, sample SAMN05720194) | activated sludge metagenome | isolation source: Anaerobic digester | place: USA...
GGTCCGGCTGCCCAGTTTTTTGTTGGGCGCGGCACCGAACCACGTGAAAGAGCTTGTTGCCCAGGCCGTTTTGCGGATAATAACTGTACAGCAGCGAGTGCTCATCACTTTCGTAACCGGTTTCCTCCCACACCTCACGACGAGCTGCTGCCAGAACCCCCTCCCCATTTTCCACGCCGCCCGCGGGCAGCTCCCAATCTTCTGTATCGGTGGTGTACCTGTAAATCCGGCATAGAATAAGCTGCCTGTTCACATCCTCTACCAAGGCCGTCACAGCGGGACGCGGAAAATCCAGTAGATGGAACGGGTTGATTACCCTGCCATTCGGGAGACGAATATTATCCAGATAAAGATTGACCCATTCGCTTTCGTAAATTATTCGACGCGACAGCCGTTGTGCTTTCATAAGTCATCCTTTTCAGAACCGCCCTGGGGAAATGGTTGTTTCGTGCCCCTGGTTCACGGCTCGCTTATCGGGAAAGCTCCCATGCAGCCAAAACCCCGCGGCGCGTTGATAACGCCGTAGGAATACTGGTCCAGGTACAGCGTGACCTCTTTGCCGTTAACGGTCAGCTTGTATTCATCCACAATGCCATCCGGGGTCTCGACGGAGCGCGCCCACGTATAACTGATTGGCGCGCCGCTGCTCGCCAGCAGGTTGTCCAGGTAAGCCCGTTCGCGCAAGGGCCCGCTCAGCAAACCACCGCCCACTTTCACCGCCTCTTCCGGGGAAAATCCATAAGCGGCGTTGGGCGAAACCGGACATACCACCGCGGTTTTTAGCGCTTCGGCTGGCAAAATCCGAAACCGTGAGAGCAAATAATTGAAGGCTTCTTTGCCGGTGGTGGCCCAGAGCGCTTGGTTTTCTTCCACGATTGCCATGCCAAGGATCGAAACATAGCGCTTAGCTTCCGGCTTAACTACCAGAGCGCGGCCTTCCACCTGGGAACCCAAGAATTTACCGGTGAAATCGTATGCGGCCCCTTCATACCCCTCCAGAGATGCGCTGATTATGTTGGATTTCTTGTAGCTGCTTTGTTCTCCACTAAAAAGCGACTTTAGCAAGGTCTCAAGAATTTCTTCATCCGATTTCTCGGCGCTCATTTCATTGATGCCGTTGAGCGAAAAGAGCAATGAGGAATCCAGCGCGCTGATGAGCGTTCCAGAGGCAGCGATGCTGACATCGCTCCCGTACGGCGCCTCAAAGCGGTAACCGCCCTGGATTACCTCAAATGCCGAACCTTTTGCCTCAAGGTCCAACAGAGTTCCCATTTCGGGCGTATCCGCGGTCGGTTGAGCGGTTGGAGCGGCACACGCGCTGATGATGAGCGCGCAGATTAACAAAACGAGCACTCGATATTTACTGTTTCTTTGGAACTTCATGATTGCGTATCTACAGGACCTTTTGAATCGCGTCCCTCGTCTCCTTGAGTAAAGTTTCCAACCCGGAGAGACTGCTTGCGTCGGAGCTGATTTTCTCCTGGTCGGCAAGCACTTCCGCGGTGTAAGGCGATATTTTATCGTTCAACCTTCTGATTGCCAACTCCGATTCCCGGCTGAAGGTCCCGGATAAAGTACTCATCAGGTTAGCGCGCAGTTCTTCCATTTTTTCTTTAAAACTTTGCTTCACCTGCTTGCGTTTGTAGGGAATAACAAATAAGCCCAAAATCGCAAGCGTGCCCGCCGCGACAATGCCAGTCACATCCATCGCGGAGGAAAACAGCGCCGTAGCCACCAACGCTCCCAGACCAACCGCGCCAACCTCAAAGAGAGCGGTCTGCGCCACCGCGCCTTCCACAAAAGCGCTCAGCTCCTCTGCTTCCTTCTTGCGGTTGTAGCTGTTCACAATCCCGCGAATGGTCTGCCCGACGCTTTCCATCAAATCCTTGCGCCGCTCCGCCTGGGCGCTCAGGTGCGAGCCATTCAGGTTGGCCCGGTCGGCCGCCTGCCGTCGTTCCAGCGCGCCCATCACCTGATACCAGACGTTCAGGTCTTTATCCACCAGCCAATCAATCATGCCGCGCACTTTTTCGTCAATTTCCTGCGGGACTTCGGCGAGAACTTCCTGCTCAAACTTCGCCTTGATTTTGTCGCTCTTGGTCAGGTTGCCGATATTGGTCAGGCGCAGCGTATTATCAAAGAAATCCTGCCCGCGCGTTTCAAAGCGCTGCAGCACATTTTCGACCTCCGCAAGGCGCGGCGCAGTTTCGGATTGCAGCGCCTTATCGTAAGCGCCCAGCATCCCCTCCAGGTCCGCCACCAAGCGCGTGTCAGCTTCCAGTTCCTTTGCTTGCTCCTGGTTCAGCTCCTGCGCCTTCCGGAGCACGTTTTCAGCCACTCCCAGCGGGCTGTTCAGCTTCAAGCCCAACCTGGCGCGGTCGTCCAGCTTTTCGGTGATATACGTTTCCAGCGCGTCCATGCCGCTTTCCGCGCGCATGGCTGTCTTATGGTCAATATTTTCTTGCAGCAGCGCTTTTTGCCCCAGCTTGGCAGAAACCACAAAAAGCTCGGGTTCAGAGCCGAGAATGCCGGCTGTGTGCTGAGAGACAAAAGAACGCACTTCCTCCACCGCTTCCTGGTTTTCCAGGATGTCGGCTTTGTTCACCACAAGCACAATTTTCTTGCCCCACGAGAGGATTTTCTCCAGGAAGAGCCGCTCGCTTTCGGTCAACGGTCGGTCCGCAGACGTGGTGAACAGGACCAGGTCGCTGCGCGGCACATACTCGTTCGTCAGAATCTCATGCTGGCGGATGATGGCATTCGTGCCGGGGGAATCCACGATATTCAGTTCCTTCAGCATCTCAAGCGGGTAGGTGAATATCGCGAAGCCTTCGTCCACAATTTGCTCGCCAGGTTTCTCACCCCAGCGCACCAGCGTCACGCGGGCTGTGGTCGGGGTCACGCCTTCGCGCAAAACCCGCTCGCCCAGCAGCGCGTTTATTAGCGCGCTTTTCCCGGAATTAAACTCTCCAACCACAACAATCAGGAATAGCTCATCTAACTGACGCGCGGCTTTTTCCAGCGCGCCCAAAGCATCCTTGGGGAGTTCAAAAGCGGAAAGGCGGCCCAGGGCTTCATTCAGCACCTCTTTTTCGCGCTGCAGGTGCAGCAGTTGGTCATTGGTAAGCAGGGTCTGGCGCATAATTTTCTCCTTCGGAGCAGAGCGCGATAATCGCTCTGGAAAGTATTATACCTTTGAGAAAAACCAACCGGATTCGTGTGCAATCCTGTGGAGTCGGAGACCCCTCAATTGACGTCCCCCAGATAAACCGGACGGTCTGGAGCGCTAAGCTTCAGCAGGTGGGGCACCAGCGCGCGGGGATAAAAGTTGGCTTGCTCCAGCGCCTCCAACGGCACCCAAAGCACCTGCTGCTGCCCGCGGTCCGGCTCAGGTCCACTGCAAGGCTGGTAGTCTTCCGCTAGCGTGCAGGCAAACAAAAATTCCACCTGGTGCACATACCCCGAGGATGCAGCAAATTCGTGGTGGTCGCTGATGTAATCGCGCACAAACAAGAGTTCACCCACGCTCACAGGCGCGTTGATTTCCTCCATGCATTCCCGCCGCAGCGCCTCAGGGAGCGCTTCTCCCATCCTTTGCCCTCCGCCGGGCAGCACGGTATAGGCCCCTAAGCCGTCCTCTTTTTGCAGCAGCAATATTTCCCCTGCGCGGATGACAACTGCCTTGACTGAGTTTCGGATATGTTCTTTCATCGCCTCTCCTCCTGTAGTCCGGGTCAATCCGGCATACTCAAGCCGCCCGTGGTTTCCATCCAATCCACCACGCGTTCCACTGCCGCGTCCAAGTGGTTATCGGAGATATCAACCCGCAGGCAGGGCAGCTGGCTGCGCGAAACGAGGCTTTCAAGCAGCTCCTGCTCGCGTTTAAAAACTTCCAAATCATCATACTGGCGCGGATTGCCAGAGACTTTCAAGCGTTCCTCGCGTGCCTGCGCGAAGGACTCCGGGCTGCGCGTGAGGAAAATCAAGCGGAAGTTAAGCGGCAGCAGCCGCTCTTCCAGCCAACCAAAATCGGGGCATCTGCCGTAGGTTTGCAGTTGGTAAGCCTGCGTGGAAAGGTGAAAACGGTCCACCACCCAGGAATAATAGCGCTGTAGTTCAAAGAGACGCGCCCAGGTGCGGTAGGTTTCCAGCGCCTTTTCTTCTTCTTCGGGTTGGTAATTAATCAAGCCCCTGCCCCAGGGGAAATTGGTAAACGCGCACCATTCCGCGGAGATGAGCGGCGAATGGTAGCGGTATTTGCGGGGACCCACAAAGCGTGGATGTTCATTCAGCCTGAACGCGATTTCGGTTTTAAAGGTCAGGCGGGTGCCTTCCAGGATGACTTTTGGCGTAAGTTTTGCGCCCATGACTGCTCCTTGTTCTACTTTCTACTTGTTTCTTCCTCGCCTGCGCGCCATCGCTCTGCCCACCGAAAGGAAAATTGCTCTTTCACCAATGCAGTCTAGGCTCTTTAAATTGAGCATGCAGGTCGCCAACAAGGTTTATTCTAAAATCAGTTCCCACAGGTGAACATGGGCTATATCGCCGTCATTCACGTTTAAAAGTGAGACCCTCAGCGCCGTGATGCGCAGCGCCCGGCCAAATTCCAGGCTCAGAGGGCTTACTTTTTCGAACCCGGTGGTTTCAACACGCAAGCGGATCGTCTCACCGCCGCCCTCCGGGCTCAGTTCCACTTCCAGGCGGCTGGCCGCGTTGCCTACCAGCGCTGTAACCCGGCTAAGTGTAAGCGCCTGCGGGAATTCTAAGCTAATAACCAGCGGATTAGCTTCAAATGTACGGATGAGGGTGTTTGGGTCCCCATCGAAAGCCTGGTAGATAGCGTTGATGTCCAAAGGCGAATACTCCGCCCGCACCTGCTGCCCAAAAAGCTCCAGAACCGCGCTTTTGGGCTGGCGCCGCTCGGCCTGCTCCGCCGCGAAGACCTCTGCGATGCCATCGACGTAGCGCAATGAGATAAAGGTAAATCCAGGCTTGCCGTTGGGGTAAGGCAGTACCCTCAGCACTTCAACATCGCTAAATTTGCCAGTTTCAGGCAGCCAATCCACCTCTTCCGGCGTCATCACAAAGACCTTGCTTTTATCCAGGGGCAGCTGGTAGAGGGTATAGGGAGCGATATTCCCCACGCTAATGGGCAGTGGGTCTCCCAGAAAGTAGCGCGCGATAACGTCAGTGCCATTCGCCCAATTTGGGCTCAGGATTATTTCCTTATCCGGGTTTTCGCGAGCGTATGTTTTTATTGCATCAAAGAGGGTCTGGCCGCCCCACTGCAGCCCATACATGCCGTAATTCTCAAACCAGGTGGGACCGTTCTTCAGGGCGTCATAGGTCATCAATCCGCTGAGGGCGGCCCAGCTTGCCCAGAATAGTGCTGGCAGCAGTTTGCGCAAACGTGTTTCAGGGCGCGGCAAAGTAAACACGCGTTCCATGCCAATCAGCGCCATGTAGCTGAGCGGCACAATCATCACCAGCAAGCGCGTGATTGCCGGACCAACCAAGGCCGCGCCGCTTGGGGCTGCCAACAAGGCGATAAAAACAGTTTTCTTGGCTGGCTCACGCAAGCCGCGCGCGGATTCCACCAAGCCAAGCAAAACCAATGGCAGGCTGAGTAAAGGAAAATGCCCCATGCCCTTCATCTGGTGCCGTATCAGGTCAGTATCATTCGGGAAAAACCAATACCGTGGATCCAGCCCGCGTAAGTAGTTGCGCAGAAACGCGCCCGCCTTAACAGGCAAAGCCGCCTCCGAAATCCAGTAAGACCGCAACTGCGACAGGTGCCGCGCCAACGCATCAGGATGGTTGAGCCGGAAAAGCGCGTAGGGCAGCGCCGCGAGCACGAGCGTGAGCAGACCAGCAAGCAAGACGCGTTTATCCTGCCAGTGGTAGCGCCAATCCGCGAAAAGCAGCGCTGCACCCGTGAACACTACTACCAGCTGCAGCGGACTATAGGAATAGAAAGCCAGCGCTCCAAAGAGGATTGCCAGAGGCAGGGTTTTGCGGTTTTTTAGCCTGTAATGGAGGTAAAAATACAGGTAAAGGCTGAACATCGACGCGCCCAGGCTGGTTTCAAAAGCGGTGCGGGAATGCAGGAACCAGGCCGGAACAGCCGCGATGAGCACGGGTGCCAGCCACCAGGCGCGCGCCCTAAAGTAATCCCGCAGCGCCAGCCCCACGCTAAGTGGGAAAACAAGCGTCACCAGAGCGCAAACCCCGCGCGTGAGCCAGACCGAGCGCGGCAGCAGCGCCGGCAAGAGCTGCAGGTAAACGGACAGGCTGAGGTTATATTGCCCGCCGTTTTCAAAATAGACCGGGAATAAGCGCCCGGCAGTATCCCTGAACCCGCGCGCAATAAGGTCTACCGCCGAAATAGTCTGCACGGCTTCATCGGTGAAGAAGAAAATTGGAAATTTATCCAGCTGGATGAAGCGGGTTAGGAGATACAGCGCCAGACCAGCAGCAAAAAGCCAGTTCTCGGCGCCCCAATCACGCAGCTTTGAGCGCTGTTTTTGTTCAGTCGGCAGAGATGGAGTGATAGAGTTCTCCATACATCCAGATTATAGCATTCCAAGCGTTCGCCCTCAGTTGTCGCGGCACCGAAAACACCTCGCGCCAGGAAACTTGCTATAATAACGCCTAACGCAATGAACAAAGGATGTACTTATGACGCCTGATAACATCACGCCGGAAATGTTTGCCAAATTGGTCACGTTGGCAGCCTTGGAACTGACGCCCGAAGAAAGCGAGTACCTGCGCACGGAACTAAACCACCAATTGGCGGCGGTAAAAGAGTTGAGCGAAATCCAACTGGCGGAAGGCGTGCAGCCCAGCCTGCACGGCCTGGACTGTCAGGGCAACCCGCCCCGCCCGGACGTGTGGATACCATTTGCCAATTCCCCGGAAATCCTGGCCCTTGCGCCCGAGAGTGACGGAGCTTATTTCCAGGTTCCTGATTTCCGCCGCAGCGATGAGGAGGCGAAATGAGCAGCATACAGCTCTCCGCCTATCAGATTGCCCAAAAAGTGCGCGCGGGAGAACTTTCCCCGCTCGAAGTTCTGGATGAGCACCTCAAGCAGATCGCGGCGGTGGACGGTCTTCCGGGCAGCCTTTCACCCAAGCCCCTCGACCCAGGTGAAGAAGCTAAAGTGCACGCCTTCATTGAAGTCTCCGCGGACCTTGCCCGCAAGCAAGCGGAACAGGTGCAAGCCCGCCTGGAACGCGGCGAAGACCCCGGCCCGCTGGCTGGCGTGCCGGTGTCGGTCAAAGGCATTTTTTGCGTGAAGGGCACCACCACGACGGCGGCCTCGCGCATTCTGCACAACTTCCGCCCGCCCTACAGCGCCACTACGGTGGAACGGCTGGAGAAAGCCGGCGCGCTGATTATCGGTAAAACCAACCTGGATGAATTCACCTACGGCTCATCCAGCGAATCCAGCGCCTTTCAACCGCACCCAAACAACCCCTGGAACACCGAGCGCGTCACAGGCGGTAGCTCCGGCGGCTCGGCCGCTTCTGTCGCCGCGCGCGAAGCTCCCCTCTCCCTGGGCACGGATACCGGCGGCTCTATCCGCCAACCGGCAGCGTTCTGCGGGGTGGTCGGCCTCAAACCCACCTACGGGCGCACCTCGCGCTATGGTTTGATTGCCTTTGGCTCCTCGCTGGACTGCCCCGGTCCGCTGGCGCGCGACGTTCGGGATGCCGCGCTGATGCTGCAGGTTTTGGCAGGCGCGGACCCCAAAGACAGCACCAGCGCGCTTGCTCCGGTGCAGGATTACCTCGCCGCGCTGCAGGAGGGCGTGAAAGGGCTGCGCATCGGGCTCTCGCGTGATTACGACCACATCACCTACCCGGATACTCTGACTGGCGAAATGAGCGTTCAAGCTATCCAACCTGAGATGAACAGCGCGGTGCGCGCCGCGGCGGAAGTGCTGGCCGGGCTGGGCGCCGAAATTGTGGAGGACGTGCCCATGCCAAACGCCCGCCACGGCATCCCGGCCTATTTTGTCATATCCCGCGTGGAAGCGGCTTCCAACCTGCACCGCTTCGACGGTGTCAAGTACGGATATCGCACCAACAAAACGGTGCCCGGTCTCAGCGAACTTTACCGCGCCACCCGCGCCGAAGGCTTCGGTCTGCAGCCAAAACTGCGCATCCTGATGGGTATGTACGTCAGCGCCGCCCAACACAGCGCTCAGTACTATCAAAAAGCGCTGCGGGTACGCTCTATGATCCGTTCGGACTTTACGCAAGCCTTTGACCCCCGCGGAACCTACCGACTGGACGCGCTGCTGACGCCCACCACCCCAACCACTGCCTTCTTGCGGGGTGAAGTCATGGGCGACTCGGTGCTGATGCAGTACTCCGACCAGATGACCGTGGCTGGCAACCACGCCGGTATCCCTGCCGTCAGCATTCCAGCCGGCTTGGACCCCCTGGGTCTGCCTATCGGCGTGCAATTCTTCGGCATGGATTTCCGCGAGGACTTGATTTTGAGGGCGGCTTACGCTTTTGAACAGGCGACCCAAAACGCGGAGTGGCGCGGAGTTCTCCCGCAGGTTTTGCGCGGCAGCGAGGTGAAAGCATGAAGAACTATGAGATTGTCATCGGTCTGGAAACGCACATCCAGCTAAATACCGCCAGCAAAATTTTCTGCTCGTGCAAAGCGGATTCCTGGGGCGCGGACCCAAACACCAACATTTGCCCGGTCTGCAGCGGCTTGCCCGGCGTGCTGCCCGTCCTGAACGCCGAAGCTGTCCAAAAGGGCGCGCTGCTGGCCGCTGCCATGCACGCGGAAATCAATCCGACTTCCTACTTTGACCGCAAGAACTACTTCTACCCGGACCTGCCCAAAGGCTACCAGATAACCCAATTCGATGAACCGATTGGCAAGGGCGGCTACATGGACCTGCACATGCCCGACGGTTCCCAAAGGCGCGTGCGCATCCACAAGCTGCACCTGGAAGAGGACGCGGGCAAAACCAAGATTGAGCACGGCGAGCGCCTTGTGGACTTTAACCGCTGCGGCGTGCCGCTGGTGGAGATGGTCACCGAGCCCGATTTGCGCTCCGCGGACGAAGCCGCCCAATACCTCACCCAGCTGCGCCAACTGCTGCGCTGGATTGGGGTGTCCGAAGCGGATATGGAGCGCGGGCATTTACGCTGCGACGCGAATGTCTCCATCCGCGAAGTTGGCAGCACCCTGCTTAACACAAAAACGGAAATTAAAAACGTAAACTCCATCGACGCGGTGCGCCTGGCGATTATTGAGGAAGCCAAACGCCAGATTGAAGCTGTGGAAGCTGGCGAACGCATCCAATCCTACACGCTGGATTGGGACGCCGACAGCGGCACCCTGCGCAAAATGCGCTCGAAGGAAACCGAAGCCGACTACCGCTACTTCCGCGAACCAGACCTGCTGCCTGTGGTGCTTTCGCCAGAAGAAGTCGCGCGGGTGCAGAGCAGCCTGCCAGAACTGCCGCTGGCAAGGCGGGCGCGCTTTATTCAGGACTACCAGCTCTCCGCCTATGACGCCGATATCCTCACGAGCGAACGCGGCCTTTCGGATTATTACGAGGAAAGCGTGCGATTGTGCGCAGGGTCGGCAAAAGTAGTCTCAAACTGGATGATGAATGACCTCATCCGGCTGATGAACGACACAGGCAAGAGCGCCGCTGAGCTGCGACTGCGCCCGGCAGACCTGGCAGAGATAATTCAGCTGGTGGAAGGCGGAAAAATTAACCCCTCAACCGGTAAAAGCCTGCTTGCCCGGGTGGAAGCCGGCGCGGGAAAAGCCTCGCAGATTGTCGCGGACGAAGGCTTGGGACTGATCGCGGATGAAGATGCCCTCAGCCAGCAGATTGCGTCCGTTCTGGCAGAGTCCGCAGCCGAGGTGGAGAGCTTTAGAGCAGGGAAGGAAAGTTTGCTTGGGTGGTTTGTTGGCCAGGTGATGCGCCGCACTGGCGGCAAAGCTGACCCCAAACGCACGCGCGAACTGCTCCTGGAGCTGTTGAAGCAGTAAAGGCACCAACATGAGAGAGCTCTGGCATTGACGCCGGGCTCTCTTTTGCATAGAATAGAGGGCACGCGGGCGTCGCCAAGTGGTAAGGCATTAGCCTTCCAAGCTAACATTCGCCGGTTCGAATCCGGTCGCCCGCTTTTTTGTTTTAAGTTAATTCTATCAACCTTGAGCCGGTTCGAACACCCTCAGGGGGTGCATTGTCCGGTCGCACGCTTAATCGTCATTGCGAAGGAGCGTCAGCGACTGCGGCAATCTGCCTGTAATTGTCCGGTCGCCCGCTTGATCGTCATTGCGAAGGAGCGTCAGCGACTGCGGCAATCTGCCTGTAATTGCCTGGTCGCCCGCTTTATCGTCATTGCGAAGGAGCGTCAGCGCCTGTGGCAATCTGCCTGTGTTCCCGCCGGTGTCCCCACCGAGCGGGTATTGCTGATAGCAGACCTTGCGGTCAGAAGCCCTGGATGGTCAGGAGACCATGCAAGACCAAGTTCCCGTCGCTATGACTATTCGGTCACAATTTACGCCAAGCAGCAGCCAGCTAAATTCACCGTTTTCCCTGATACAATAGCCGCATGTCCAGGCCGCCCCTCAACATTCCTGCTCTCTATGCCGGCTTCAACGCCCCCGCTACCAGCTTCGACTGCGGCCTGCTCTGCGCCCCGCACAACCCGCGCGGCATCCCCTTCTGCTGCGATATTTGCTGCGCTGTTCCGGTTGCCTACCATGAAGAATGGGAATACCTGCGCCCGCGCACCAAGCTATGGCATCCCTGGCGCGGCGACGAATGCACGGCTGAGCCCGAAGACCCCGGCCGCCTGGAAGCCGATACCCCCGCGCATATGCGTTTGCTGGCCTGCCTGGGACCGCAGGCCTGCCAGCGCGAGTACCGCAGCATCACCTGCCGGCAGTTCCCCTTCTTCCCCTACATCACCGCAGACGACCGCTTTATCGGGCTGGCTTACCACTGGGATTTTGAGCCCCACTGCTGGCTGCTCAGCCACCTGGAAACTGTGAGCTTTGATTTTCGAGCCGAGTTTATCAAGACCTACGACCAGCTCCTGGTGGACTGCCCCGAGGATTACGACTCTTACTATTACCTTTCAGAGGATATGCGCGAAAGTTTCGCGCTAGCCCACCGACGCATCCCACTGCTGCACCGCAACGGCGGTTTTTACCTGCTCAGCCCCCGTTCCGGAAGGCTCACGCGGGCAAAGCCTGAAAACTACCAGCGTTTTGGCCCCTATCGCAAAGAGCCCGCTGAAGCCTGAGTTCGGGGTATACTTTTAGCAGACCAACCAAAGGAGCCTTACTGTGGCATTTTTTTCTGATCCCCTGACATTTAAACTCGCTGGCATTGCCGGCGTGCTGGCCGTCCTGATCGGCGCGCTGATTGCTGGGTTTGCCTACCGCGGCAAAGATGGCGAGCGTTACTCCCCCCTCAATCACTTCATCTCCGAGCTCGGCGAGGAAGGCGTCTCCGCCAATGCTGGCTGGTTCAACATCAGCCTGATCGTCAGCGGCTTGTGCCTGTTGTTGGCTTGTATCTCGCTAGGACTCATACTCCCGGGCACACTGGCCAGGATTGCGGGCGTGATTGGC
>ENA-UOWO01006750-UOWO01006750.1-activated-sludge-metagenome-genome-assembly--contig:-NODE-6750-length-11624-cov-16.600570_pt1 | contig 11624 bp, 10 predicted proteins | sample MGYA00238148_ERZ761564 | MGnify/ENA primary metagenome ERZ761564 (study PRJEB28885, sample SAMN05720194) | activated sludge metagenome | isolation source: Anaerobic digester | place: USA...
CTAGACAACAGCCAATTGGAATTAATAATCTGTAATATTTTTCTTTAAAAAGAATTATTGAAAGCAAAAATGAAACCAGAAAAACAAACGAGAGAAGAATAAGCCAACCAGGCGTGTGAAAATAAAAACCAATTTCTAAAGGGGAATTGGAAGAGTTTATTAACCACACGCCTGTATAGTTCTGCTCAAGTATTCTAAGAAGAGAACCAAAGAATACAAAGACAAGCACTCCCCAAAGAAAGTGCTTGTCAATCTTTACAAATGAAGCATATTTTTTGATTGCCTTGTAAAATAGATAATAACCCGTAAACACTATTGCCGCATAGACTGTGGTATTTACTAGATTATATCCTCCCCCTACAAAATACTCTAAAATATGCTCCATTTAAATTATTTTAGATTTTAAATTATATATAAAACCCAGTTATTGATTTTTTTGTGAAAATGAAAATGAACACCATAAAAATTGCAAAAAAACAAGCACAAGAAGTAATTGCTAAACTAAGAGAAGAAAATAATCTTGATAATAGCTATAAGATTAAAAGACTTGAAGAACATATAATTATACCTGTACTTAAGATTACGTCGGAACTTAAGGAATTTGAAGTTGACGAAGAGCTAGAGAAACAAAAGAACATTAAAAAAAGCTTTAAAGATCTACTTCTTGAAGATGGCATCGCTCCTGAAATGGTATCCCAAATAAACAGCGCTTATGATATTGTTGGAGACATCATTATTATTGGAATTGACAAGGAATTAAAAGCATATTATCCTGCAATTGGAAAAGCATTACTAAAATTACATAAAAATGCAAGAACTGTTCTTAATAAGATTGGAGAACATAAAGGCATCTACAGAACACAAGATATGGAATTGGTGTCTGGAGTAGACACAAGAGAGACAATAATTAAAGAAAATGGCTGTAGAATTAAGATTGATGTTGAAAAAGTTTTTTGCTCTACAAGGCTTTCAGAAGAAAGAAGAAGAATTGTTTCTTTGGTTGAGAATGAAGAAACTATCGGAGTTTTCTTTGCTGGTGCCGGGCCTTTTGCGATTGCGATTGCAAAAAACAAAGAAGTTAAAGAAATTGTGGCTATTGAACTTAATGATTTAGCAGTAAAGTATTTGATAGAGAATATTAAACTAAACCACGTTGAAGGCTTAGTAATACCTGTGCTTGGAGACGTAAAGATTGAGGCGGAGAAATATCCTGATTATTTTGATAGAACGATTATGCCCTTACCAAAATCTGCAGAACTGTTTTTGGATTCTGCAATCTTTTCTGCAAAAGACGGGGGCATAATTCACATATATAAGTTTGTGCCTAAAGACGACCCCTACACAGAGACTGAAAAAGAGATTGAAGGAATTGCAAAGAAAAATAAGGTTATCCTAGAAATAATGAGTAAAAGAATTATAAGAAGTTACTCCCCTTCAATTGTTCAGATTGTTATGGATTTAAAATTAAAGAAATAACTTTATCTTTTCTTCTTTGTAATTTTCTTTCGAGATTTTACTTTTGGTTTTTCAACTTCCTGTGGCTGTTGATATCTTTTAAGTCTTGGATTTTCATTTCTTTGCTCTATTTCTTTTAGCTCTTTTAAATAGCTTTTTTTCATATCCTCATAAGTGAATTTACTTATGCGTCCTTCACTTAACTTCTTTTCTAATTCTAAAAGAGAAGATTGTATTTTCTGATGTCTGCTATTCCTACGAATTTCGTTATCTATGACAATTGCTATTATCATTAAAAACAAACCAATAGCAATTATCCAAAAAATGGTTGTGTCGTTGTTATTCTTATAAACATAAACCTTTTCTTGGGAAGAATTTACATTTGTGATGGTATTATTTTCTGTTGTTTCTTTTTTATCTGAATCTATAACCTCTATTACCATTTCTCCTTTATTATAATAATCTAAAATCTTGTTTTCAACATCATATAATTCAACAGAAAGACCAATAATTGACATTGCGATTTTAATGTTACTTTGAGCTTTTGTAGTGTTTTTATTCTTATAATAATTATAGCTTTTATAGTAGTGTGTTGCATGATCATAATACAATTTTGACCAAATATTTTTCTCTGTTTTTAAATTTTCTTCGGAACTTAAAAAAGTCATTGAGTTATATTTTGAGATAAATAAATTTTCATCAAACATTTCTGTATTTGTTTCTTTTCTAGAATTGATTACTGCTTTAGCAGATGCTGCATCATAAATTGAAGTAACGTACCAGCCCATTTCATAATCGGTTTTTGCGGCCTTTAATCTTCTTTGAATATCATCATCTTGTGAAATGGTTGTATCTAACAAAACAATTTCGTTTTCTAAATTCACGATGTATTGCTGTGCTAATTCTTTAAATTCTGAACTCTCCACAAACTTTATATCCTCTTTATCTGTCGAAACCCCAATATCTAAGAAATCATTTGCTATTTCTATCCAGCCAAGAGCATAACTATAATCCATAATTCTATCAAGTGGTGCTCCATCTTTACTATTTTCCTTAATATCTTTGATTTTATTTTTTGCCCAAACAATTCTTTGCCTTGCACTTATACACCATTCAATTTTGTCTAAAGAACAAGATTTTGATCGATTTTCTGTTAACTCTATTCTGTCTTCTATTTCTTTAAGTCTTAAATTATATATTGTAGAATCGGCGGTTAGAATAGAAGGATTACTTACCACTTCATCAATTGCAATTAGATAAATCTTTGCAAGGAATGCTTCGTTTGCTGCAGTGTACAGATAATTCCCTGCGGAATATTTATGTGCATTAGATATCGACTCCTTGGAATAATCAACTAAAGACAATAGGCTTTGAACAGTTGAACTGTCTTTTATTTTACTAATATTAATGTTGCTTTCTGTTTTTTCTAAAACTTTGTTTGCATCAACTAAATATTTATCTACTAATGATCTCATTGGCTCTAGTGCTTTTGAATATTCAATTGGTGTTGGTGTATATTCTTGTTCTGTTGCTTCTTTTGTTAAGTTAATATCAATATCATCAATATCTATGGAAACATATTTTTGAATATCCTCTATGGTTTCAACCTCTATTATTTTCATGCCCCACTTATCAAATGCATATTCTGGAAGATCAACTATTTGAGAGTTTCCAGAATCTGTAGTTATTGCTTGCTTTCTTGTACCTATTGGTATCATAAATAATTTAATTCCGGTTTCTGCAGCTTTCTTTGCTTTTGCTCCAATCCCCCCAACTTCTCCAACATAACCATCTTCTGTTATGGTTCCAGTAATACTTACCTTTCCTGAAAGATCTTTATCGCTAAGCATAGAAACTAATAATAAAGACATTGCAGCACCTGCTGATGGTCCATCTATACTGCTTGCTGCAGATTGTATTTCAAATAAATAATCATATTTTCCTTTTGTGTCTTTTACTACCCTCTCTGCAGCATTTACTGCATTTCTTTCAGATTCTTGAGTTAATGAACCAACTTGAGAATTAACATTTGAATAAATTTTACCAGTTCCTGGTTCTATTTCAATAATTAGATTAGCATCCATGCCTGCATTAGAATTATTTACTGCAAAAATTTTCATTTGTGCTTTTGGGATATATGCAAAGATGTTTGCAGATAGCATTATTAAAAACAGAAATATAAATATTATTTTTTTCTTCATTTATTCTCACTTTTTTATTACTTTCTAATAAACTGGCTTTGCTTTCTTATTATATAAAATATCAAACTTTTTAGTGGTTTCTAAAACATTTCTTCTTCCTTTCTTGTAAACTTGTATCAATCCTAATTCTTTAAGGGTAGGGAGATGATCATTAGGTCTTCTTTTAGTAATCTTACATTGATCAACAGGAGAATTTAAGGCAATTAATGCTAATGTTTTTAATTCTGATTTTGTTAGTTGTTTACCTGTTGCAAATACACTAAATTTAGCATAATCTGGCTTAAGTAGCATTTCTGCAGAATCTCCATCAATAATAATTTTAATTGCTGTATTCTTTTTTTCGTATTCTTCTTTTAAATCTGAAAGTATTATTCTTATGACCTCTTTATCTATTTCTGGAAAGCTCTTTTCAATTTTTTTAATTGGGATGCTTCTCGGGCTCATAAATAGTATTGCTTCAATTGCGCATTTAATATCTTCAAGGCTCTGTTTTTCTTTTGTCATATTTTCTCAGTTATAAAATTTTAATAAATATTTCTGAAAAAAAGTCTTCTTGCCAAGCATCTATCTTCTTGTCTTGTACAAGGAACAGGAGAGGTATAAAGTAATTTTCAACTATTAAGTATGGGTCTTTTTCAGATTTTGTAAAACTAGAGAAAAGAACCATATTATATTTGTCTGCGTTATCCTTTATTTCAGCTAATAGACTATCGCTTCTTTCAGAAAAATCAATTGTTCTTTTAGGAAGAACAAACTCTATTTCTTTTTTTTCTTTTAATTTTCTATCAACATTTTTCTTTGTTGGGGCATTCATCATGATATCAATAACATCAATTAACTCATCAAGACTAACTTGCCCTTCCTTTAATCTCATTGGTGTATTTAAATCAACAGAATTACTTAATATATAGTTGTCATCAGTTAATAATTTTAATTCTTCTTCGTTATTATCTGCGGCTGTTAATTTTAGAGAATATGCTTTAAGTTTAAGAAGAATTGCTGCAGCAAGCAAAGCATTAGCCGGAATAATTAGGTTTTCTTCTTTTAAATTTCTAATCTTTTCTAAATATAAATCTGTTAAATTAATCAAATCGACATTCCATATATCAATTTCATTAGACTTAACAAGATCATAGAGAATGATTTTCCAGTTTGGTTGATCTATAATATTAATTAATTGTTCCATGTTTCTCTTATATTGCTTTATTTAACGATTATTCTCACAGAATCTGTTGCAATCTGATATCCATCACTTGCAGTTACTACTATTGTATAATTTCCGGGAGATAATTCGTTTGTGTCAGAACAGGTATTTGTTAAAATCTGTGTTGATCCGGCACTCCAATTACAATCTACTGAACCGTTATTGTTTGTAAAACCGGCAGTAAACTGTATTTGGGTTCCAGCACTATATGTTCCATCAGATATTGGAGACATAATTTCTACTGAAAATCTATTAATTGAATCAATAAATGTGTCTGTGGCATCATCTACATCATTATCGTTTTGATTTGAAATTGAAGAATTAAGATGATTAACATAGTATACTCCAAAGATAACTCCACCAACTACTAACATTGCTAAAATTATTAAAATTTCTATAGATACTTGCCCTTTTTTATCAAACATATTTACCCCTTCAAATTTAATTGACTACTATAGAATAATATTAACAATAGGTATATAAATATATTATACCAAATATAATATACAAAAATAATTAAAAAAGGTGTAAAAAATGAAAAGAGTACCAACAGGAGTAACAGGATTTGATGAATTAATACAGGGCGGAATGCCAGAAGGCGCAACAATTTTAGTTTCTGGTGGTTGTGGTTCTGGAAAAACTATTTTTGCTACAACTTATATCTATGAAGGAGCAAGAAGATTTGGAGAACCTGGATTATTTGTTACTGTTGAAGACAATCTTAAAAATATAGTTTGGAACATGGAAAACTTTAATTGGGATATTAAATCTTTAGAACAGAAAAATCTTATGAAGATTTACAGAATGCATATCGATCCAAGAAAAGACGTTGAATCACAAGTAGACAAAGAAATGGATATAATTTCTTCTATGGTTAAAGACATAGGGGCAACTAGACTTACAGTTGACTCCACTACTGCTTTTGGTGGTTGGATAAACGATGCCGGTAGACTTAGAAATCTTTTGTTTAGATTTGGAGATTATTTAAAAGACTTAAACTGTACAACAATGATGACTACAGAAACAAACGGTGGGGCAAGAGACTTCTCTGCTTATGGTGTTGAAGAATTCGTAGTTGATGGTGTTTTTGCGTTATACTTTATTCCCCCACACAGAACTATATTTGTTAGAAAGCTTAGAGGAACAAAGCACTCTCCAGCAGTACATCCTTGTGAGATAACAACATCAGGCTTAGTTGTAAATCCAAGAGATGAAGTTTTATGGAGTGCTATTAAGCAATACTAGAACCCCTTTAAAAAAGTGGTTTTCAGTCCCAAAACGACTGGTTGCTTATTTCTTTTTCTTATTTTTTAAAAACAGAAAAACTATTTTTCTTGCATTCTAAATAGCTTTTCTAGTTCTCTCTGACTGGTTGTATCATGAGAGCTTTTATCTGTTCTAACTTTAACAAGCCTTGGAAAGCGAAGAGCTAGGCCTTGCTTTGTCTCAGGATCAAAACTTGCAGTGTGTATTGGGCTTTTTGTTATTTCATCATAGTTTATCTCAACCACAATCTCTGGATAAACATAAAAATCCGGTGAAATATTTGTTACTAAATTTTTTGGTCTTGTTTCAAGCTTTATGGACTCTAGCTTTTCTGCTAAGTCTAGAAGTGTTGCATCAGTTAGGCCAGTTCCAATCTTTGCTAACGTGAAATATCTGTCTTCTTCTTTATCATAAAGCGCGACAAGAAGTGCACCAATGCCTTTGTCTGTTCTTTTGCCTTGACCAAAGAAGGCACCTACAATTACTGCATCGATGGTATCAAGGCTTTCTGAGCCTTTGTAAGACTTCTTAAACTTTATCCAAGAATAGCCACGAGAGCCTGCCTTATAGCTTGCTTCTAAGTCTTTTGCAATAATTCCTTCAAAACCATCTTTTATAGCAGTATTAAAAAAATTTTCTAAGTCTTCAAGCTTGCTTGTAATAAGAATTTTTGTAGGTGCAACAAATGGCGCATGATTAAAATACTTCTCAACAAATTTTCTTCTTTCTCTAAATGGAAGATAATAGATGTCTTTACCATCAAGATATAAACAATCAAAAACCTTTAGATGTAAAGGAAGCTCTTTTGATTTCTCGCCTATGTCATATTTCCTTTTTCGCGTTATTGTTATTTGAAAGGTGTGATATTTTTTTTTTATGGGGTCATATGCAATTGACTCGCAATCAATTATAAAATCATGCTGTATTCTTTTAACTGCTTCTACAATTTCAGGAAACATCTTTGTTATGTCTTCTTCTTGTCTTGAAAAGATCTTTATTTCGTTTCCTTTCTTATGTATCTGTTGCCTAAAGCCATCTATCTTTGTATCAACTGCTATAACTTTTAGTCTCTCGTGAATATCTTTAAGACTTTCGGCTCTTTCACAAAGCTGTGACTTGATTGGAATAAATGGCATAATCTTTAAAGAATCAATTCCTTTTATCCCTTTTTCTTTAATTATCTTTCCAATCAAACCAAGATCAGAAACTAGTTGATATTTTTCAGTAATAGCTTCTTTTGCAATCTTTTGCTCTTCTGCTTCTATTGTTGAAAGGCTAGCTAATGCATCAATTATTGTGGAATCTCCAAAGCCAAGCCTAAAAGATATTGGAAATCTTACTAGATATTTTGCTGAAGCAGGACTTGAGTTAAAAAGAACAAACTTAAACAGCTGTTGTTTCTTTTCTGTGGAACCAGTACCTGTTGTTTCTGCAATCTTTTGAAAGGTCTCAAAGACTTCTCTAAATAATAAGGGCTTATAAAAAAGAGTTGATTGTTTTCTTTTAGAATGGTGCTTTTCAATAACAAGACCAATGTCTCCTAAAGTATAAAATTCTTTTTTTATTTCTTCTTGAGGAATTGAAAGATATTCTGAAACTAGAGAGATTAAAGTTGCTTGGCCAATATTTATTTCTTTTGTTTTATGTTTTGGACCAAGAGTGCCTTGACAAAAATAAATTAAATCTTGAATTTCTTCTTTTGAAGTTTCTAAAAAAAGCTTTTTTAAAATTTCAGTCATCTCTAGACGACTATTAGTTTTACTGATTTTTTCAAAGTATTCAGATATAACATCAAAATTCAATTAAGAATCACTTCTTTTATTTTAGTAGCTTCTAGCAACATAGACATAGTGCTTTGCTTTGTTGCCACAGATAACGCACTGCTCATCATGCTCAGGAACTTCTGTAATATCCATTCTTATTCCTCTGACTTCTCCACCATCTGTTGCTGCTTTTAACTCATCAAAACATTTTTTCCCATCTGGGTCTATAGAACAGAAAGGAATTCTTACAAGCTTTCCTTTGTTTATTTCAGAAACTAATTCTTCTTTTGTTGTTGCGATTGCTAATGATTCTTCAAAATCATCATCTGCTTGACTTCTTAAATTGTCTGTAAACTCCATAGATATTTTTTTTAGGCTATCGAAAAGATCAGCGAATAATACTTTCTCTTTAGTATTTAGATCTCTTCTAAATAATACAACTTGAGACTCTTCAATATCTTTAGGGCCAATCTCTATTCTTAGTGGTACGCCTTTCATCTCATAAAATGAAAATCTTTCCTTTGGTTTTTTTTCTTTATTGTCATCAATCTTTACTCTATAACCTAATTTGTCAAGATCGCTTGCAAAATCTAAACATATTTTTTCTAATTGCTCAATATCTTGACCAGAGAAATATAGGGGAACTATAATTATCTGTATTGGCGCCAATTCAAAAGGCAATCTTAAACCATTCTTGTCTCCATGTACTCCAATTAAACCGCCATACATTCTTGTTATGCCAGGACCATAACAAGTACCATAAGGAATCTTAGTTTCTTCGTCTTTATCTCTAAACTTAACATTAAATGTTTTTGTAAATTTCTGGCCTAGAAGGTGTGTGGTTGCTAGTTGACAGGCTTTGCCGTTTGGCATCATGGTGTCTGCTGCAAAGGTGTCTTCTGCTCCTGCAAATTTATCCCATTGTGGGCGTTTAAAGAAAATAAATGGTATGCCTAGTTCTAAATGTATTATGTCTTCAGTTATCTGCATGTCTTGAAGAACCTGTGCATATGAGTCGTCATAGGTTTCAAAGATATTGTGCGTTTCAAACCAATAGAATTCTCTGCCTCTAAAGAAAGGTTTTGTTTGTTTTGTGTCGTATCTAAAGATGTTTGCACGCTGATAGGTTTTTATTGGAAGATCTCTATAGCTTTCAAGCCAATATGCAAACATGTAATAGAAAGCTGTTTCTGAAGTTGGGCGTAATGCATATCTTTGCTCAAGCTTTTCATCACCGTGCTCTGTTACCCAAAAAACCTCGGGAGTAAAGCCTTCAACATGCTCTGCTTCTTTAAAGAAGTTCTCTTCTGGGATTAAAACTGGCATCATAACTTGTTGGTGTGCTGTTTCATCAAATATGTCTTCAAACAATCTAAATATCTTGTTTAGAGTAAATGTTGACCATGGTCTATAGACTACTACGCCTTTGATATTATACCTTAAATCAGCAAGCTCTGCTCTTTGATTAATATCATTAAACCATTCATTAAAATCTTTTATTTTTAGTTCTTCATTTGATGCCATAATATTCACATTTAACTATAATATTTATTAGAACAATAATTTAAAAATAATGATGCTTTAGCTATTTGCCAAACAAGTTATCCATTAACTCGTTAAATTCTTTTATTAACTTGCCTCTAGAAACATGTGTGTTATATAAAGAAACATGCAAATTTCTAATATTTTGAATAATCTCTAAATATGCTTCTCTTTTCTCTAATGTTGAAGTACTATTAGAACTGCACTTTTCTGCTAAACTGTTTAAACTGGACAATATTTCTTTTTGAAAAGAATTTGTTTTTTCGAATTTAAATAATCTTTGTATATTTGAATTAAGGGGTTCTGCTAATTTATTAAGGTCTATTGTTGGACTATCTAATCTGCTAAGCATTCTTTTAGAAAGACCCCAGATTCTTAATTTTGTTTTTAATTTTACTATCTGTCTATTAAGATAGTCATTTGGATATCTTGGATCGACATGTCTTAATTTTGCTGCAAGATCATTACTTAGTTCTGAGATTTTTCTATCTGCGGTATTTTTTGCAGTTTTTATTTTTTTAAAATTTTTTAATAAAGCATCAGGTACTTTTGCTTTCTTTGGTTTATTAATGGTTTTACCCCAGATTTCTCTTTGAGAAGTAGATTTTTGTTTTTTTTTAACTAAACTCCAAATTTCTAATTGTTTTGAAGTTCTAATCTTTGCTATAGTTTTCACCATTTTATTAAAAAGTGAGGCTGCCCCGATTTGAACGGGGGTCAAAAGCTCCCAAAGCTCTTATGATAACCAAGCTACACTACAGCCCCATAATATATAATATATTATAGATAATATTTATAAAGAATAACTTTTAAGAATTATTGATAACTACCAGGATTTGTCATTAGATCATAAAGCTCTCCAGAACATCTGCTCATATCTTGAACTGCAGTTTCAAAATCCAAACTATTATCATATAAACAGATCATTTCTTTATTTACCCATTCTGGATTTGGATTTGCAGTAAATTTGGATTTTACTTCACATAGGCCCTCTTTTGGGCCAATTATTTCATAATAATAAGTAATTGTTTCAAATAGCTTTGATTCTACACTTGCTGATTGACAACTTGCAAATTTTTGTTTAAAATCTTCGTAGCCTTCCTCAGTTACTACTTCCATATCAACATTGACATCAATATGCATTTGGCCAAAATTATCCCCATTTTCATCAACTAGATTTATATCTTTTTGTGTTGCGGAATTTACATTTTCGGAAACCGATCTTTCATTATTAAAAACAAAAAAATACAAACCTGCACTAATTAAAATTAATACAATAATTCCAATAATTATTATTGGCAAAATTTTATTTCTTTTTGGCATAGTAACAGATACTGGTGCAATTATAGAATTATTATTTTCAATATTCATAGCTTCATTAATTTCTTCAGTAGTATAGCCTTCTTTAATTAATGCTTCTTTAATCTGATCTGGACTATATCCTTCTGCTGATTTATTTTCTGCCCATTTCCTAAGTTCTTCATTTACCATAATCATCATTATTATTTAGAGAAAAAACATTTATAAACAAAGCTATTTTTAATTTACTTGGTTATTCCAAGCTTGCCAGTGCATTTGAAAGTTATCTAGATACTGCTTTGAAATATTTTGGTCTTTTATTATCAATAAGGTTTCATCATTATTGTTTGTACCGTTGTTTGAGAAATTCATGGAACCAGTTGTCAGGACTTTGCCATCAAAAACACAAAACTTGTTATGCATCAAATATGGCTGGTTATCTTCAATAACTTCTATGCCCTCTGCTTTTAGTTTTTGATATTCTGAATATTGGCTTGTCTGCTGAGTCTCTAGAATTACTTTTATGTTTGTTCCGGTCTTTCTTTCTTCAACTAAGGCATCACCAAAATCGTCAAGCGTGAAACTATACATCATACATACTATTGATTTTTCTGCATTTGAAATTTGAGTTAGCACTTGGGTTTTACAATTTTCGTTTGGGCAGAAATAAATTGAGAAGTTTTCATTAAAGGTTTTTCCTAAAACACTTGATGACTTTGAGAAGTTTCCAAGATAGAAAGAATCAATCTTTTCTTTTAGAGTTTTTGAAAGTTCTGTATTTTCAAAAACTAAAATATTGTTATAACTTTGAGAGAAGCTGTTTTCTGTAAAGTTTGTTGAGCCTATTAGAGAGATGTTATTATCAAAAACACAAAACTTGTTGTGCATGTAGCT
>ENA-UOWO01006751-UOWO01006751.1-activated-sludge-metagenome-genome-assembly--contig:-NODE-6751-length-11622-cov-4.729835_pt1 | contig 11622 bp, 12 predicted proteins | sample MGYA00238148_ERZ761564 | MGnify/ENA primary metagenome ERZ761564 (study PRJEB28885, sample SAMN05720194) | activated sludge metagenome | isolation source: Anaerobic digester | place: USA...
CCATTGATGGCGAAGCCCAGCGCCAGCTCTTGGCCTTCACCTGTGTGTCCGCCCACCAGCGCGCAGTTGGCTTCGTTCAGCACTTCGACAGCGCCTGTCATCATTTGCATCAGCGTGTCTTCTACTTTCGCGTCCACGCCGGGCGGCACGGTGGCGATGGCGGTGGCCGATTGCGCTTGTGCACCCATGGCCCAAATATCGCCCAGCGCATGGTTGGCCGCCACTTTGCCAAAGATGTAGGGGTCATCACAAAAAGCGCGGAAGAAATCAACCGTTTGCACCAGCGCCATGCCAGGCGGCACACGCAGCACAGCGGCATCGTCGGGTTCTTGCAGGCCTATCAGCACATCGTCGCGCTGCACAGGTTGCAATTGGCTCAAGGCGTTTTGCAACACGCTGGCACCCACTTTGGCACCACAGCCACCGCAGCGCATGGCAATGGCAGAGATGGCTTGCAACGATTCATCAGAACTGAGCTGAATTGCGTTACCAGCGTTGGATGCTGTTGTTGCGTTGGCAGACATGGCTGGAAACTCGCTGAATTTGCGCATGAAGCGCTGGTCTATCCAGTCCTTCCACCGCCACACCCACGCACCCGCAAAACCCAGCCAGCCGCGCGACGCCACGGCGTAGGCGTCACCCGTGCTGATGAGTGCCAACCAGCGGCTTTGCGGTTTGTAGGCTTCAAGGGCTGTGCCAGCCACAGCGCGGCGCAAATTCTCTGCCAGCGGTTTGCCTTGGCGCACCGCAAATACGCCAGCTTTTTCCAGCTTGAAATTGACCATGTTGGCAATATCACCTGCTGCAAATATCAGCGGGTCTGTCACGGTTTGCAAGGTGTCTTGCACAGAGACAAAGCCGTCTGCATCCAACTGCAAACCTGTGCTTTTGAGCCAAGCCGCGCCACCCGCGCGCGTCACCCAAATGATTTCATCGGCTTGTACCCGTTGCCCCGTGGCGGTGGTGATGACACCGGCATCCACGCGCGTGGCTTCGGCATCGGTGTGCAGGTGCACGCCGCGCTGTGCCAGCACGCGGTTAAACCAGCGGCGCACACGTGCGTTGTGCGTGGGCAAAATCGTGTGGCTGCTGGTCAGCAGGTGAAACGTCAGCTCATCAGGGTTGCGCCCCAGCTTGGTCAATTCGTTGCGCAAGCGGTATTGCATGGCCAGCAGCAATTCCACACCACCCGCACCCGCGCCAACCACGGCAATGGTGGTTTTACCCGCATGGGTTTTGACGCGCTCTAGCAATTGCAGCCAGCGGTCGTTGAAATTGCGAATCGGTTTCACCGCCACCGCATGTTCAGCCGCGCCCGGCACATTGTGCAGTTGCGGGGTCGAGCCGATGTTGATCGAGAGCTGGTCGTAGGGTATGGGTGGGCGGTTTTTGCACAGCACTTTTTGGCTGGCTCTGTCGATGCCAATCACCTCGTCGTGGTACAGCCGCGCACCCGCAAACATGGCCAAGCGCGATAAATCAATGTGCACCTGGTCAAAGTCATACAGCCCCGCCACATAGCCTGGCAACATGCCCGAATACGGCGTGTGCATGTCGGTGCAAATCAGCGTGATACGCACACCGGCAATCGGGTTCATGCCAAAATGCTTGAGCACCACCACATGGCTGTGGCCACCACCAATCAAAACAATATCGCGCAGAATGGGCTGGTCAGTGGTTTGCATGGACATAGCCCCAAATTATGCACGGTAAGATGCTGTACAACGTTTCAAAACACATTTAAAGACACACCACCATCATGCAACAACCGATTACCGGTTATTTACAAGACGAGGAAAACCACTGGGTGGCCAAACTGGCGTGTGGGCACAACCAACATGTGCGGCACAACCCACCTTTGGTCTACAGACCGTGGGTGCTGACGCACGAAGGGCGCGATGAAAAAATTGGCGTGCTGCTCAACTGCAAAAAATGCGACGAGGGCGCACCGCCTGACCGGGTGGTTCGCTAGTTTTTATACCGCACTGCTAGAGCTGATGCGGTCAGTTTTGATGCGTTCCCACGCGTCATTCACCCAATCGCACAAAATTGAACGTGTCTCGCGCGGGTCGATGATGTCCAATATGCCAAACTTTTCTGCGGTGCGGAAGGGTGATGTCATGTTCAGGTAATACGCTTCCAGTTCGGCGCGTTTGGCTGCGGGGTCGGGTGCGGATTCAATTTCAGATTTGTGTGCCGCCATCACGCCACCTTCGATGGGTATCGATCCCCAGCGGGCAGATGGCCATGCGTAACGCAGGTTCAGCGCTTCGCCATACTTGGGTGCGTGCAAAGCGCCTGCCATGCCAAAGCAGCGGCGAATCAAAATGCTGATCCATGGCGATTTGCAGTCGTGCAAGGCTTCGCCCACGCGGGTCGCACCCAACAAGGTGCCGCCCAGCTCGGCTTCCAGGCCAGTTTGGTTGCCGGGTTGGTCCACAAAATTGACGATGGGCAAACCAAATAGACTGCACATTTTGACGTGGCGTTCCATTTTGTAGGCGGCTTGGTTGGTCATGGCGCCGCCCTGTACTTTGGGGTCGTTGGCAATCACACCCACGGGAATGCCATTGAGCCGCGCCAATGCAGTAATCACAGAGCCACCTTGGTAGCGGCCAATTTCAAAAACGGAATCGTGGTCCATGATGCTGCTCAAGATTTTGCGCGGGTCAAAGATTTTGCGGCGGTCATGCGGTATGGCGTTTTTCAACCAATCATCGGCGCGATTTGGGTCATCGGTCACCGGCAACACGGGTGCGGTGTGGAACACACTGCGTGGCAGGTAGCTTAAAAATCGGCGCACTTGGTTCAGCGCATCGGTCTCGTTCTCGGCTTCGTTGTGCACCAGCGCGCTTTTGCGGTGGACCATGTGCCCACCCAGTTCGTTTTTGTCAATGTCTTGGGCATAGGCTTGCTTCACCACGTGCGGTCCGGCCGCCATCACCTGCGCTTGCTCGCGCACCATCACCGAAAAGTGCGATGACAGCACTTTGATAGCACCTTGCCCAGCGCACACCCCAAGCGCCACGCCCACCACGGGAACGGTTTTCAGCAGTTCATTAGCAGGCCAGCTGGGGTATTCAGGGATTTTGGTGCCACCAAGTTGCAACAACAGCTTGACACTGCCACCTGCCGAATCAACCAAGCGAATCAGCGGAAAACGCAATTGATGCGCCATGCGTTCAATGTAGATCCACTTGTCGGCAATGGTGGCTTCGGATGAGCCAGCGCGGATGGTGAAGTCGTCGGCATGGATGGCCACTTTGCGCGCGTCAACCATGCCTGTGCCCACGATGGCGTTGGTGGGGTCAATGTGCTCAAACTGTCCTTCGCGGCTGTAATGGCCTTTGCCAGACAGTGCGCCTACCTCGCGAAAACTATCGGCATCGACCAATTGGGCAATGCGTTCGCGTGCGTTGAGTCGGCCACTGGCTTTGAATTTGGCCAGTGCTTCTGGGCCGCCCATGTTGAGCGCTTGGTTGCGGCGCAGTTGCAGCTCTGCCAGTTCGGTGGCCCATTCGCCACTGGCATCGAGTTGTTGTTGAAGCGATGTGGGTGTGCTCACAAACTGGCTCCCAAGCCCAATGCGGCAAACAGCTCTTGGGTTTCTTTCAGTTCAGCTTGCAGGTAGCGATGCGAATCGACAAAGCCTTTGAACATTGGTTTGTTACCCGATTTGTCAACCAGCGCTTTCCATTCGGCTGATTCAGACACTTTGCGCAAAGCCGTTTCCCAAAAACGAATTTGGTCGGCGTCCACTCCCGGTGCCAACAAAACACCGTTGTAGCTGACGTAATCAGCCGCTACGCCTTGCTCGCGCCAAGTGGCTACATTGGCCAATGGCCCAGTACCACGCACTGGCGCAGCGCTGGCCAACATGCGCACTTTGCCACTGATCGCTTGCGGTACCACGGTGGGGCCGGTGGCCGATACCACATCGACGTGCCCACCCAAGAGTGCCACCATCGAATCGCCTGACGAACGAAACGGCACCACGGTGAGTTTGCTGACATCCACGCCCGCCACTTTCAAGGGTTTGGCAATCGCCAAGTGGGTGTTCAAACCTTTGAGTGGGGCTACTGCAATTTTGAGGCTGGTTGGGTCTTTGCGCAGTTTTTCTATGAGATCTGAAAGTGATTTCAAAGGGCTATCTGCAGCCACTGCAACCAAGGATGTCTCTTCAACCATCATGGAAACAGGCACATAGTCGCGCATATCGGCTTTGAGAACCCCCGCCACTTGGCCCGCAATGCTGCCCGTGTGAAAAGTGCCTATGTAGTGCGCATTGCCACGGTTGCGCTGTAGCACTTGCAGTGAAAGCAAACCTGCTGCACCGGGCTTGTTGTCGGGCAACACAGTGAAGCCATTGACCAGTTTCAGGTTTTCTAAACTGGATTTGATTCCACGCGCATACAAATCAACCGAGCCACCTGGTGCTACACCAATCACGTAATTGAGATTTTGCGAGGGTGTCCAGCCCGTTTGCGCAAAGGCAGAAGGGCCAAAGTGCAGGCCGGCTGCGGCTGCGGCGATGGTTTGCAGGGTTTGCCTGCGTTGCAGGGAGGGGCGTTGTGCTGGTGTCATCATGAGAAACCTCTTTTCTGTAAATGAAGGGATGAAGTGAAACTTGTGTGAGTGGTCGTTAATCAGGAATGTGCACGGCACCACTGTGGGTTAATTCGGCAATGCGTTCGGCCGACAAGCCAAGTGTTTGGGATAAAACTTTGGAGGTATCTGCGCCTAGATTCGGGCCGGTATGGCGGATGTTGCCCGGTGTGGCGCTGAAGCGTGGCACGACACCGGTTTGGGTGGTGTGCCCCAACACGGGGTGGGCCACTTGCACCAACATGTCACGCTCTTGAAAATGCGGATCGGCATAAATGTCGGCAATGGTGTACACGCGGGTACATGGCAGTTCACCTTGGCGCAGCAGGGCTTCCAAATCGGCCGCGTCAAAGCCGCGCGTCCATGCGGCCACAATGGCATCTATCGCCCGCATATTGTCTGGCAGACCGCGGGCTTGTATGGTTTCGAATCGGGGGTCGGTCAACAGTTCTGGTTGCTGCATCAAGGCCACCAGTCTGCGCCATGTGGGTTGGCTGTTGGCGGCTATCAATACCCAAGCACCATCGCGAGTGGGGTAAGAGCTATTGGGCGCCATTGATGGCAAATTGCTGCCTTCGCGTTGGGGTATGACACCCAGCTTTTCATAGGCAGGTACAACAGGCTCCATTTGGGTGTAAGCGGCTTCGTACAAGGCCACATCAACAACCTGGCCTTTGCCAGTGCGCTGCCGTGCATGAATGGCGGCAACCGCGCCAAATGCGGCGTGTACGGATGAAAGGTAATCGGTCGTCGCCAGCGCCACGCGTGCGGGTGGTCTATCAGGGTCACCCGTCATGTGGCGCACGCCTGCAACGGCTTCACAAATGGCGCCATAGCCTGGGCGTTCGTGGTACGGGCCTGTTTGCCCGTAACCACTGATGCGAACCATCACCAAACCAGGGTTGCGCGCTGAAAGGGTGTCATAGCCTAGGTTCAAACGCTCCAGCACACCTGGGCGGTTGTTCTCAACCAAGATGTCGGCTTGGGCAATCAGGTCTGCGGCAACTTGTCTGCCCTCAGGTGTTTTAAGGTCCAACACGATGGAACGTTTGTTGCGTAAGATGGATGCCGCATACAGCGATTCGCCTTGGAAGTGTTGCCCCATTTGGCGCACGGGGTCGCCTTCGGGCGGCTCGATTTTGATGACCTCGGCCCCCATGTCTGCCAACAAACGGGCACAGGCTGGACCGGCGATGGTGGTGCAAATTTCAATTACTTTGAGGCCAAGCAATGGGCCTGTGGCTGTGGTATCGGTCATGAGGAGGTACTTTCTAATTGGCGAATGGTTTCAGCGCCTGATTCATCAATGCGTATGCGTGTCAAAGCCACGGCTTTATCGACATCGCCCATGCGCAGCGCATCGGTGGCTTGGCGCCACAAATTGGCAGATCGTTGGCGACGCTCCAGACTGGCCAATCCCAGTTTGCTGTAGCGCAGGGTTTGCAAGGACAAAGCGGTCAACATGCTGTGCAAGCGGCGATTACCTGAATGGCGCGCGCACAAAATCAGCAAGCGGTATGCGGCTTCGGCATAGGCGTCACCTGCATCGGGTGTTTGCGCCAACAGGTTCAAGCGTGCCACACCCGCTTCAAGCATGGCAATTACATCTGGTGATGGGTTGGCAGCCAATTTGCGTGTCACCAACTCAAATAAACCTGAACGAATTTCGAGCAAATCTTTCAATTCACTGATGCGCAACTCGGTAACAATCGCGCCGCGCCGCGCCAAGATGGTGGTTAAACCTTCGCGTTCCAAAATGCGTATCGCTTCCCGCACGGGACCTCGGCTCACAGCAAATTCGTCTGCCAATTCTTGCTCGCCAATGCGCTCACCCGGAGCCATTGCACCTGACAAAATGCGGTCTCCAACTTTCGCAGCAATTTGCTCGGGAATGGTCAGCGTGAGATCGGCTTGATCGGCAAACAAACGAAATGCAACTGCGCTTTCCCAGTGGGAAAAGATGTCACCCGTTTTGTCCAATTGTTTCATGTTGACGCTGTTAGCTCAGAATGACAAGCACTTGTCCATCGGTGACGGATTCACCTTCGGCTGTATAAATGTCGGTCACGGTGCCCGCTTTGGGCGCACTGACAGGAATTTCCATTTTCATCGATTCGACGATGATCAAAGTGTCGCCTTCGGCCACTTGTTGACCTACAGCGACTTCCACTTTCCAAACTGAACCGGTTACTTCGGATAACACTTTCATGGTAAACACCTCTATTTTTGTTAACGATAAGATTGTTAACAATTTTGACTGAAAGCAAAATGGGGTTTACCCTAGTTTTACAGATCGTGGGTACTGACGCGTGAAGGGCGCACCGCCAGACAGGGTGGTGCGCTAAAGTTTTTTGCGGCCATGCACCATGGCGGCGGCTAAATTTTCGCGGTGTCTGATCGACGTAAAAATGACACCTGCCAAGTGCAGTATCAGCAATGGCATGATGAGTGTGCCGAAAAATTCATGCAATTCTTCCAGCCATTCCATGCCCCAAAACGCATCGGTGGTGAACAGCCAACCTGTCAGGCCTGCGGCCATGGTGTCAGCCAACAGCAGCACCACCATCCAGCCGCCCAAAGGGTTGTGACCGAGGTAGCGCTTTTCGCGTTTGTGCACAACATCTTTTGCATATTGCACGGTTGTTGAAATACCACGAAAAAATTGTGAAAAACGCCAGTAGCCATTGGCGGTAAAGCCTAAAACGATTCGAATGCTGGCCGCAGCCAATGCCACATAGCCAATGTATTCATGCCACACGCTGCCGCTTTCGTGCGTGGCAAAGGCGGCAATCATCGAAACAGCCAAGGTCCAGTGCAGGATACGAATACCCAGGTTCCAGACCAACTGTGTGGCAGGTAAATTGTTTTGCATGGCTTTTGGTGTTCCATTTTCAATTATCTGGATTTGGTCGGAACGGCTTCAAGGGTAACTGGATGAAAGTAGAACTCACCACGTTGGCCTTTTTCGTCAAAGGCATACACCTCGTAGCAGCCGCCATCTTCTTTGATGCGGCGAACGGTGTAGCCTTTTTCTTTCAGCTTGGCTTCGAGTTTTTCAACTGGCTGCCAAGTCGATTTAGGACCAGAATCGCAGGTTGCCAAACCTGTTGCAAAGGCGCTGGATGCAGCAAAATAAACAGCGCTTGCAGCTAAAAATGCACTGATCTTTTTCATGATTTAATCCTTGATAAAGTTGATGTATGCGCCATGCTAGCGTGCTTGTGTAAAGATTTGATGAAGTAATTTACCAATTGAGTAATTGATGTGCAGCAATTTTGATGGCTTGCTAGACCCGATTCGCTTTGCCGATACCTTTGGCGCAGCCATGCCCAGTGGTGGCAGGGGCAGTGTGTGGCCGGTTTATCCGAGTAGTTTTGTGTTGCAAGACAAAACCACGCGCCAACGCACAGCGCGCGTGGGCAAGTTTGGCATGGTGCCGCAGTGGGCAGCGAATGATGCGAAATACGCCAAGCTGGGGCTGAAAACCTACAACGCACGGGTTGAGACCGTGGCCGAAAAGCCGACCTACCGTGATGCGTGGCGGCAAGCGCTGCATTGCATCGTCCCCGCTGATGCGATATATGAACCCGATTGGCAGAGTGGCAAAGCCGTGCCCGCCCGCATCGCCCGCGCTGATGGTCAGCCTATGGGTATTGCAGGCCTGTGGACACAAACGGTGGACAGCGATGGCGTGATTGGCTACAGCTTCACCATGCTGACCATCAACGCCGATGGCCATGCCGTGTTTCAAAACTTTCATCGCCCAGCCGACGAAAAGCGCATGGTGGTAATGTTGCAGCCACAACAGTATGACGATTGGCTAAACGCCACCGCCAAAGACAGCATGGCCTTCATGCAGCGCCTGCCAGCAGAAGATTTGACAGTCAGCTACGGCCCAAGAGTGATAACTTAGCGCTATAAATAAAATAGCAAACTAGGCAATCAATACGCCGTCTAGAGGCCAATTTTGTATATAAAACTGACTAAACCCATGCGCCAAGCACCTTGGGGTATTTCTGGACTGAAATGACGTTTTGTGTGATGGATAATTGGCGTTTTGAATTTTCAATTCATTCTTTTTAATTCATTCAATCATTTGCACAAAAGGTTTTCGCATGAAACACAAACTACTCGCCGCTTTGTTGATTGCCCTCTTGGGTGGCATGGCCATTTATTACAACGCTTCGGTGTCCAGCGCTGCCGATGCCACCAAACTTGAAAGCACCAAATAGCCGTCATACTACAGGTCTCAACCATCTACGTCAGCAAACAACAAAGGGGATCAACATGCAAGCCACAACCAAACTGAACAAAGGTGTATCTGCCCATAAAAAAACCTACCTGGCAGCGCTGCTGCTGACTTGCAGTTTGACTGCTATTGCACAAACGACCACATCGACTTCACCTGCTGTACCAGCAACTGCGCCAGCTACACCCAAAGGTGAAATCATGGGCACAGCATGGGTGCACACGGCTGAAACTTTGTTGGCATCGGCGCAGTTGGCAGACGTGGTGTTACCCGCCAAAGCAACTGGCGGCGCGGTGTTCACCGGCAAGCTCAAAGACGTGCCCAAGTTCAATGGCGGCAAAGTGCCGGTGGTGGTGTTCATGCACGGTTCGTCCGGCTTGGGCTTGAAAGCCATTGGCGAATGGCAGCAATGGCTGGCAACTTTGGGCTATGCCAGCGTGGCACCCAATTCATTCAGCTTGCCCAACCATGTGACCTACAAATCACCCATCGATGTGGATTCGTACGAACGCATTCACGCCTTGCGCGCATCAGAAATTGCACCCGTGTTAGCCGCTTTGAAAACGCAATCGTGGGCAGATGCCAACCAAATGGTGCTGGCTGGCACCAGCGAAGGCAGTGTGCCAGTGGCGCGCTACACCGGCAAAGAATTTGCCGCACGCATGCTCTATGCGTGGAGCTGTGAAAACAATTATTTTGTGAAAGACCCGCAGAACGCTTTTGAAGCGGGCAAGCCGGTGTTGAATATCATCAGCTCTACAGACCCGTTCTTTTCCAAATCCAACAGCTGGTTGGGCAATGCCAGCGCGGCAGGGCATTGTGGCGCGGCACTGAAAGGTAACGCTGTGGCATCTGTCGTATTGATACCCGATGCGCCACATACCTTGCTCAATTTCAATGCCGCCAGAAATGCCACCGCAGGGTTTTTGGCGCAAGTGCTCAAACCATAACAGTTTGCAATCTGTATCGACAGATGCTATAAATAAAATAGCACACTAGGCAATCAATACGCCGGCTAGAAGCCAATTTTCCATATAAAAACGCCGCACAGCTCTCGCTGGCGGCGTTTTTTTTCGTTGTTGCTTGTTTGTCTGTGCTTAATTGATTAAGCGGTTAAACCCAGCTTGGCCGCCAAACCAATGCGTTGCAATTTACCTGTTGCGCCTTTGGGGATTTCGGCCATGAAGAGGATTTTGCTGGGCACTTTGAAGTTGGCCAGTTTGGTGCCAGCAAAGTCGCGCAGTTCGCGCTCGGTCAATTCTTTGCCTTCGCGCAGCACCACGCAGGCGGCCACGTCTTCGCCCAGCTTGGCATGTGGCATGGCAAAGGTGACAACTTGCATCACAGCGGGATGGTCCATCAGCACTTCGTCCACTTCCAGTGGGGAGATTTTTTCGCCACCGCGGTTGATGATTTCTTTCAAGCGGCCGGTCAGTGTCAAATAACCATCGGTAGACAACTGGCCTTGGTCGCCCGTGCGGAACCAGCCGTTGGTGAAGCCTTCGGCATTGGCTTTGTCGTTGTTCTCGTAGCCCAGCGTGACGTTTTCACCGCGAATCACCACTTCGCCAATGGTGTCGGCAGGCAACAAGTTGCCTGCTGTGTCCATGATGGCGATTTCGGGGCCAGCGGCAACGCCCACAGAGCCAGGAATGCGCTTGGCGGGTGGCAGTGGGTTGCAGGCCATTTGGTGCGAAGCTTCGGTCATGCCGTAGGCTTCAATTAATGGTGCTTTGAAAACTTTTTCCAACTCGGCAATCACCTGTGTTGGCATGGATGAAGACGATGAACGCAAGAAGCGCAGCGGGTTGGCTTCAATGATGTCCATGTTGTTTGCCGCGCGCGACAAAATGGTTTGGTGCATGGTGGGCACGGCGGTGTACCAAGTGGGTTTGCATTCTTTCATCCAGCCAAAGAATTTGAGCGCATTAAAGCCCGGTGTGCAGAAGGTGGCGCTGCCCACAGCCATGGGTGCCAACACGCCGGCGATTAAACCGTGGATATGAAACAGTGGCATGACATGCAAGCCACGGTCGGCGGCGGTGAGCTTCAAAATACCGCTGATGCTGCGCGCTGAAGCGCACACGTTGCGATGTGTCAGCGGCACAATTTTCGGGCGTGAGGTGGTGCCCGATGTGTGCAAAATCAGCGCCACATCGTCAGCCTGTGCCAAACCTTTTTTGACATTCGTGCCATCGATCTTGGCAGTGGTGCTGAGGGTGAATGTGCCTGCGCCTTTTTCAGGCTGTGGGTTCAGTTCCAACACGGCCACGCCCAATTTGGCGGCGACTTCACGAGCAGGTGTTTCGCCACCAGCGGCCACGATCAAGGCTTTGGCTTTCAAATCGCTCAAGTAAAACTCAAACTCGTCGGCGCGGTAGGCCATGTTCAATGGTGCTGCGGTGCAGGCGCTGGCCACAGCCACGAATGCGGTGGCCATCTCTGGGCAATTGGGCAACACAATGCCCACGCGGTCGCCACGGCCAATGCCCATGTCGTTCAGGGTTTGCATGGTGTTGTTGATCAAGGCTTGCATGCCGGAGAAGCTCAAAGGTGTGGCAGAGGGGCCAGTGATGGCAACCGCGTCTGGCGTGGCCTTGGCGTGGATGGCGATCATGTCCGATAGGGTGGTGAAGTGTGTCATGGTGAACGAATAGTGAAGTTAAAAAAATGATTTTGACTGAGTTTGTTGACTGCAAAATGACGTTAATTCTGATGCAATATTTGAGTCTGATTACGACAAACTGAGTGTGGCTTTGTGGTCGGCC
>ENA-UOWO01006753-UOWO01006753.1-activated-sludge-metagenome-genome-assembly--contig:-NODE-6753-length-11619-cov-14.966275_pt1 | contig 11619 bp, 8 predicted proteins | sample MGYA00238148_ERZ761564 | MGnify/ENA primary metagenome ERZ761564 (study PRJEB28885, sample SAMN05720194) | activated sludge metagenome | isolation source: Anaerobic digester | place: USA...
GGTGTCGCCATCGTCAGCAGCATCGCCTCGATCAGGTCGTCGACGTAGCAGAAGCTGCGGCTCTGGCAGCCATCGCCATAGAGGGTAAGGTCATCGCCGTTCAGAGCCTGCACGATGAAATTGCTCACCACGCGGCCATCGTTGGGATGCATGCGCGGGCCGTAGGTGTTAAAGATGCGGGCGATCTTGATGTCCACATGGTGCTGGCGGTGATAGCTGAAGAACAGCGTCTCGGCGCATCGTTTTCCTTCGTTGTAGCAACTGCGCGTTCCGATCGGATTGACGCGCCCCCAGTAATCCTCGGGTTGGGGATGCACATCGGGGTCGCCGTAGACCTCGCTGGTCGAGGCCTGCAGGATGCGCATGCCGGTGCTTTTCGCCAGATCAAGCAGGTTGATCGCACCGAGGACGCTGGTGGCGGTGGTACGGATCGGATCATGCTGGTAATGGATCGGCGAGGCGGGACACGCCAGATTGAAGATATCGTCCACGTCGACCTGCAAAGGAGACGTGACATCGTGGCGCAGCAATCTGAAACGCGCGTTTCCGTCCAGTTGCGCGATGTTGTCGTTCGAGCCGATAAGGAAATTGTCGACACACAGCACCTCATCGCCGCGCTCGACCAGGCGATCGCACAGGTGCGAACCCAGAAATCCGGCGCCGCCCGTGACGAGTACCTTCCTAGTTCCGTTGTCGGTCATGGAGCGTCTTGTTTCCGTGGGACTGGGTAATGACGCGCCGAGGGAACGAGGCGAGCGGACAGCGGCCGGGCATTCTGACCCTGATGGCCGTATCTCGGCAATCCAGCAACCCTGTTTTTCAACGTCCACCAACTCGACGGGGAGCGAGGAGAAGATGATTCCGGCATTCCGAATGCGCAGCATCGTCTGCGACCGTTTCGATGGGCCGCTATCGCGGGAAAACCGATCGCATTGAGGCAATCCGTGCCGCATGGACCACTGGCGCACTTCGGCATCGGCGCATCGCGCCTGAAGGCGTTTCCTGTAGCGGCATCCTGACTATGAGGCGCGATGGATAGAGGCTGCAAGCTGACCCGGGAGTTCGGCCTCCAGCATTCGATCACGTTGACAGCGAGGCCGCCGCGCGAGGTTTCCTTGTACTTGTCCTGCATGTCGCGGCCGGTGTCGCGCAGGTTCTTGCTGACCTTGTCGAGCGAGACGCGATGCCTGAAGCGAAGGGGCAGATGCCGTCATGAAAAGCAAGTCGCTGTAGAGGAATTTGCAGACCAGCAGGCTGCCGGATCTGACGACGCCATAGCTCAGGCGGACAAGTTTTCGCATGCTGGCACCGACGATGGCTTTCGGAGCCATTTCAGACCTTCCTTGGCGCACGGATTCCAGCCAAAATAGACTGCTACTCCATCTCTTGAACCGCGGCAGAGCCGACTCTGCCTCTGTTGTCAATAATTCATGACCCAGCGCATTCCCCCTGCCAGTAGGAAACAAGCGCGCCATTCCCCGGCATGTTCCAGAATACTGCGCGAAACATCGCGACTGCTCGACTCGGGCGACACTGACAAAGCACAACGGATCTTGGCCGGCGCCATGGCGTTGGCTCCTTCGGACTTGAGCGTGCTCAAGCTGGAAGCGAACATCTACCTGCGTCAGAAATTGCACGGACAAGCCCTCAAGGTGCTTGACAACATCCGCAAGGATCACCCGCTGGATGCGGAATGCCTCTTGTGGGAAGCCCGCGCGTTGGCTGGCATGGGCCGCGTGGAACAAGCCATTGCTACGCTCGTTCGTTTGTGTGAACTCCGTCCAGGTGTGGAAAGTTCGATGGAGCTTGCGCTCATGTACGATCATCATGGCGATCATCAGCTTGCGCTGGAGTTTGCTGATCGGGTGCTGGAATGGACGCCGAGCCACGCGCAAGCAGGCCTGCTTCGTGCACGCTCGCTGCTGGCTCTCGGCAGCGTTGTCGAATCAGCCCGACAGTTTCGGCACCTCATTGCTTCCAACATCGAGTCTGCGCGCTCCTGGTTTGGTCTGGTCGACATCAAGACGGTCCGCCTCTCTGGCGATGAAATGGAGCTCCTGCAGCACGCTGCAGGCAAGCAAGGTCTGCGCGAGGCTGACTCGTTGCTGCTGGATTTCGCGCTGGGCAACGCACTTGAGAGGGCGGGCAACTTTGCGGAAGCCTTTGCTGTGCTGACGCGCGCCAACGAGAAGGCCGCTTGGCGTGAGCCCTGGAGCGCCTCGGCCCATCGAAGCCTGACCACCGCAATCGCGGTTGCATTTGACGAGGTCAGCCCTTCCCCGGCCAGCTCTTCCCGCGGAGCCGAAGTCATCTTCCTCTGCGGCTTGCCGCGCTCGGGATCCACCTTGGTCGAGCAGGTTCTGGCGTCGCACTCCAAGGTCGAGGGAGCGAGCGAACTGCCCGATCTTCCCGCTGTTCTCGCCGAAGAGTCTCGCCGACGGTCCTTGCCATTTGAAAAATGGGCGGCTCTTGCCACGGAGGAAGATTGGGCGCGACTTGGCGATGCGTATCTGACTCGCACCGAACGCTGGCGGAAAAGGAAGCCTGTCTCGACCGACAAGAATCTCGAGAACTGGAAATTCATCGGTGCAATCAACAAGATGCTGCCCGGCAGTCGGGTCGTCGAATGTCGGCGCGACGCCGTGGAAACCTGCTGGTCATGCTACAAGCAGCTGTTTGCACAGGGGCTGGTCCCGTTCAGCTACCGGTTCGAAGACCTCGCCGGGTACTGGAACGACCACGTCTCCCTGTCGAACAGATGGTCCCGCCGCTATGGCGATGGCCTGCTGATCCAGCAATACGAATCGATTCTCGAGAATCCTGAACAGGCGATCCGCAATCTACTGGCCCATTGCGGACTGGGTTTCGAAGCCCAGTGCCTTTCGTTTCAATCTACTGGCCGCGCCATCAGAACCGCCAGTTCCGCTCAGGTACGCGAACCCTTGGCCGCCCCGCCACTGCGCCGCCAGGACTACGCGGCGTTGCTTGAACCGTTGGTTGGATTGCTTGAAACGCGCGTTTGATTGCCAGAGGCGGCAGGAAAGGGTTGGCAAGTCCGGTTCAGGACCCTTCCCGCCCCTGTTTCCCATCTGCCTGGTCGAGTGAAGGGTTGTAGTCGGGTTCATTCGTGGGAATAATGCAGATACCCTCGACACCTCTTATCGAATTGAAATTAACGGAAGCATCAAGTCACCAAGGAATTAGTGGGTATGTATCGTTGTGGTCAAAACCTCCTGCGTCGGAGGGCAATGTAAACCTGAGGATATTTCTAATGATGTTTTCGAAATCTCGATTCTGCCGCATGTCGGTCATGACTGCGTTTGCGGTGGCATCCGCTACGTTCACCTCTTCTGGCGCGTTCGCCGCAGTTCAATGCGGTGCGTCTGCTATCAGCATTCCGGCGAATATCGACGGCGTTTACATGAACATCGCCACGGGTGCCACGGGCACCGCGGGCAGCGGGGTCGCGGGTTGGGACATCAACCTCTACCAGACCGGCGCCTCTGCCTTGTACTTCTTCTGGCCATCTACGCCGGCAACCAGCTCCGGTGGCTTGGCCGACGGCTCAGGCACCGTGTACGCCTCGCTTGCAAGCGGTGCGGCGGTCGATGCCAGCGGAACCTACATCGTGTCCTCCGGTGGTGGTGGCCCTGCGCCATTCGTCAATTGGCAGACGGCGAGTACCGGCAAGTATCTCGGTGTTCGTTTCTTCAATGAAGCCACCAGCTCCATCAACTACGCGTGGCTGCAGATCAACACGGGCGCCTCCGGCGGTTTCCCGGCAACCATCAATGCCTATTGCTTTGAAAACGGTGGTACTGGCATCTCCACTGGCACCACCCCGGTAACGCTGCAAAACTACTCGGTCGACTGATCCCGGTAGTCTTGACGTCAAAAAAAGAGCAGGCCAGCCGGCCTGCTCTTTTTTTCGCCTTCAGGAAACCAGGGTTCTGGCATCGACGAGTTCGCTGATTGTTACCCCATTTTTCGACCGAGCGTATGCGGCCGTCATTCATCGCACGCAGACTGAGTTGAATGGGCTCTCGGCGGCGGCCGAGACGCCGGTTGCGCTCAGCACTCGATCACGTTGACAGCGAGGCCGCCGCGCGAGGTTTCCTTGTACTTGTCCTGCATGTCGCGGCCGGTGTCGCGCATGGTCTTGATGACCTTGTCGAGCGAGACGCGATGCTTGCCGTCGCCGCGCATGGCCATGCGCTGCGCGTTGATCGCCTTGACCGAGCCCATCGCATTGCGTTCGATGCAGGGGATCTGCACGAGTCCGCCGATCGGGTCGCAGGTCAGGCCCAGGTTGTGTTCCATGCCGATTTCGGCCGCGTTCTCTACCTGGTAGATGCTGCCGCCGAGCGCTGCGGTCAGGCCGCCGGCCGCCATCGAACAGGCCACGCCGACTTCGCCCTGGCAGCCGACTTCGGCGCCCGAGATCGAGGCATTTTCCTTGTAGAGGATGCCGATCGCGCCCGAAGTCAGCAGGAAATCGATGATGCCCTGCTCATCGGCCTTCGGACAGAAGCGCTCGTAGTAGTGCATGACCGCTGGCATGATGCCGGCCGCGCCATTCGTCGGCGCCGTGACGACACGGCCGCCGGCGGCGTTTTCCTCGTTGACGGCGAGTGCGTAGAGATTGACCCAGTCGAGTATCGTCAATGGATCACGCAGCGCCTGCTCCGGACGATCCCGAAGTTCCCTGGCCATCGAAGGTGCACGACGCACGACCTTGAGTCCGCCGGGCAGCACACCGGTCTCGCGCATGCCGCGCGCAACGCAGTCCTGCATCGCGTGCCAAAGCGTCAGCAGGCCTTCGCGAATCTCGCTTTCGCTGCGCCATACCCGTTCGTTGGCGAGGATCACTCCAGCGATGCCGAGCCCGGATTCCTCGCAGCGCGCGAGCAGTTCATCGCCGCTGTGGAAAGGATAGGGGACCGCTGTCGTGTCGGCGACGATGCGATCGTCTGCGGCTTCATCGTGATTGACGACAAAGCCGCCGCCAACCGAGTAGTAGTCGCGCGTGGCCAGCTCGTTGCCATCGGCATCGAACGCGGCAAAACGCATGCCGTTGCTGTGGTAAGGCAGCTTCTGGCGTTTGTTGAAGACCAGGTCCACCTTCTCGTTGAAATCGATCTCGTGCCTGCCGAGCAGATGGATGCGCTTGTCCTTTCGGATTCGCGCGAGCTTGGCGGCAATGATGTCGGGATCGATCCGATCCGGCCATTCACCCTCGAGTCCGCACAACACGGCCTTGTCGGTACCGTGACCACGCCCGGTCAGGGCGAGCGACCCGAACAATTCGACGCGGATGCGCGTGGTCTGCGCAAGCAGATTGCGCTCATCGAGCCAGCGCGTGATGAATCGCGCTGCTGCCCGCATCGGCCCCACGGTATGCGAGGACGAAGGACCAATGCCGATCTTGAAGAGGTCGAAGACGCTGACGGCCATGGCGGAAGTCGTGTGGATTGGATATCGGGATTCTACGCCGCTGCGATCAGCGCGCGCGCCAACGCGCTGCAGCCGCGAGCGGTGGCGCGCGCGGGATCCGGACTACCCGGTGACCGATTTCGAAAGGACTGGTGACAACCGCATCTGCGTTCCGCTCTTGGAGAGCGAATCGATGTAGTAGTAGTAGGTCTTGCCGGGCTCTACATCCTCGTCGGTGAAGGTGTACTTCGACGGTTCGGTCGGATTGCCGGCCATGGCCGGGATGGGACGCGCATTCACACGCCGGAAAGGGCCTGCCCGATCTGCCGATCGATAGATCATGTAGCCATAGAGACTGCCATCGTTTCGTGCCGTCCATTTCAAATGGACCGGGCCGCTGCCTCGACTGCGGCTGACCTTCTCGGCGGGTGCCGGGACGACGGCGGCTTGCGCAGCCTGCGATTCCGTCACGGTTGATTCGCGGCGCGGCAGGGCGGAAATATCGATTGGTTCCGGTCTCGTCTGCGCGGCGTCCTCGTTGACGAGAAGCTCGCGCACGTTCTGGCCCGTGGCGAGGCCAATCAGGCCGAATGGGATGGACAGCTCGGCATCGTCCGGCATGCGAAAGCGCAGTTCGCCGCTGACCTGGCCGGCTTCCTCGATTTTCCGATTGACGGTGACCTGGACGCAGGCGCGCCCGTCAGTCGCTGCCTCGGTGCATTTCGATCGACTGCTGGTCCAGCCAGGCGGCAGTTCGACTTTCAATTTGTCCAGCGAGGTTTTCCCGCGGTAGCGGATATTCATGCTTGTGGTCACCGTTTCGCCGATCTCGGTAGGCTTGAAACCCACGGCGTAGAGCGATGATTCGAGTGCGCCGCCAACGAAGGCCCGGGCCTTGATCTCGACGAACGGTTGTTGTGGCAGGTTGGTCGAAATCCGGATCACGCCGGACTTCAGGCCCAGCGTCGCGGTCTTGATGATGCGCAGCTTTGCAGTCGCCTGCTCGATCTCGATCTTCAGCCAATCCGGCGCTTGCACAACCTCAACCAGTTTGAGTGGGCGATCCTCGCGGGCGCTGAAAGCGAGTTCGCGCTGCGTCTCGGGCAGAACCGGAGCGGAACCGAAATCGACCGAGGGGCTCTCTGGCGCGATCAGCGAATAGACGAAACCGGACAGGGTGAACCGATATCGCTCCACGTCGGCTTCGTCGGTGAACAAGGCATAGCGGAAGCCGCTCTCTCCGAGCTTGCCCGGCAGGTCCAGTTCGACGGCGAATTCCTTTGATTCACCGGCTGCCAGCGTTGCCGGAAGCCCGACTACCGAACCCTGGCCGCTGATGGCCTTCCATTCGCGCAGCGCCACAGGTCTGGGACCGGTATTGGAAATCACGTAGGTCTGGTGGACCCGGGAGGCGCTGATGGCGCTGCCGAAGTTGGCGTGCTTGGGTTCGATTTGCAGGCTGGCCGCGCAGGACAATGAAGCGGAAAGCAGGCCGACCAACAACAGGAGCAATTTCGACATGAATGGAATCCGGTAGCCCAAAAATGCCGAAACCCACCGCGAGGTGGGTTTCGGGGAAATCACAAGACCATGAATCAATCGATGCTGTAGGACTCGAGCGAGACCGGCAGGGTGCCGCCAACGTTCAAGGTGTAGCTGCCGCACGAAATCCCACCTGAACCGTAGTATGAATCGACGTAGACGAAGTAGGTGTTGCCAGCAGTCAAGCCGGTCAGCGGAAGCGGAGTCGCGGGAGTGCCGCCATCGCTGTTCATGACTTCCGGTCCGGCACCCGCGCCAATCGCATCCTGCGAATTGAACAGGCAGGTGGTGCCGTTGCCGCAGGTGCTGAGGAAAAACAGGGCCAGGTCGCCGGTGCTGCCGGTCAGACTCGCCGACACGGTGATCGCGTTGCCGGTTCCGACCGTGATGGCCCAGACATCTTCCGGACCCGGATAGGGGAATGGAAGATCGGCGTTGCAGGGACCGCCGTAATTGGTGACGTTGTTGGTGCCGCCGCAGGTATTGCCGGCCTGGCTGAACGGCAACGATGTGATGTTGCTGGGCGTGGCACAACTGCCGCCGCCTTCAGGTACTTCGCCGGAATTCGTGTACACGAACCCGGGATCGCTGCGGTTGGCGGCTTCGGCGGAAACGGCACCCAGTGCGAGGGCGATGACGCTGAACAAGGCAAGTGAACGCAACATTGGATTTCCCCAAGATGAAAATGCGACAAGCAAACAGATCAATCAACGAGACATTGGCGCGAGACGACGCCAACCAGAAAAAAAGGGTGTTCTTAACCGAAAACTAGCGTTCCTGCCCGGACAAGTCAACCTCGGAGTGCGAAACGCGCGAGCGGTCCCGTTGCCGGAGACGGCTCTGCGACCGAGATGTACGTACACGGATACACTGGGATTCCGACCGGGCTTTGGATTTTTCATGCGTGCGATCGTGTTCCGGCGTTTTCCGCGAATGATGTTGCTGACCGCAGTGACAGCGATGTTGGCTGCCTGCAAGCCGGCGGAGCCCCAGGCAAATGTGTTGCTGATCACGGTCGACACCCTGCGCCCCGATGCGCTGGGTGTCGTCGATGGACAGCGCGAGACGCCGGTCATCGATGAGCTGGCCAGATCGGGACGGCTGTTCTCGGCAGCGGTTTCGCCGGTACCGCTGACCCTGCCTTCGCATACTTCGATCCTGTCCGGGCTGTTGCCTGTGCATCACGGCGTGCGTGACAACGGGCAGACCGTTCCTGCTGACATTCCCTTGTTGCAGGAGCGCCTGCAGCACGAAGGTTATCGAACCGCCGCGTTCGTCAGCGGCTTTCCCCTGCAGGCGATGTTCGGACTGGATCGTGGTTTCGACCGTTACGACGATGACATGCACGATGGCGAGCAAGGTTGGGTCGAGCGTCGCGCCGAAGACACCGTGACCGCGACCAACGCCTGGCTGCAGGCTCGGAAAGCGGACCAGCCCTGGTTTGCCTGGACCCATTTCTATGATCCGCATGATCCCTATGCGCCGCCGCGCGAGTTCTGGCGGCCTGGTCCTCGTGGCGGCTACGACGGCGAAGTGACCTACACCGACTACTGGATCGGGAAACTGCTGGAGGTGGCTCGACAGGCCAGTGACGGGCGGCCCTTGCTGATCGTGCTGACCGCCGATCACGGTGAAGCGCTCGGCGAACACGAGGAACTGACCCATGGTTTCTTCGTGTACGACTCGACCATGCGCGTGCCGCTGATCTTTTCCTGGCCGGGGCGGATTGTTCCGGCGCAAGGCAGCGAGCCCGTGCAACTGATCGACGTTGCACCGACCATCCTGCAGTTGCTCGATCTGCCGCCACCCGAAAACGCGGATGGCCGTGGAATTGGCGAGGGCCTCGCAGGTGGAAAGCTGGATCTCCATCCAGCGATGATGGAGACATGGCTGCCGTGGACCTACTTCGGCTGGGCACCACTTACCGGCTGGCTGGATCGGCAGTGGAAGTTCATCGATGCGCCCGAAGCAGAGTTGTACGACGTGCTCGCCGATGCGCACGAAACCCGAAACCTCGCGCGTCAGCAGGCAGCTGTCGCGGATCGGCTGGGCGTGACCCTCGATACGCTGACGACAGCGAAGCAACGCGTTGCCGCCACCTCGCAGGACGACGAGGCGATGCAGCGCCTGCGCAGTCTCGGTTATGTCGGGGTTGGCGCGCCGGTCGAGGCGCCGCCGGCTGGCCTGGCCGATCCGAAACAGCGCATCGGCATGCGCAACACCTTGCAGCAAGGTGAAAGCCTGTTGCGTGCAGGCCGCTTTGCGCAGGCGCAGGAAGTGTTCGCCGGCGTGATTGCCGAAGATCCGGACAACCGGTTTGCCAACCTGCGATCGGGTATCGCCTTGTTGCGTCTTGGACGGATCGACGAAGCGTCGCGGGTACTTCGACATGCGGTAGTCGTTGAACCGCACCGCGCCGAGGCACGCTTCGCGTTCGGTGACGCGCTCATGCGCGAAGCACGGTTTGCCGAGGCTGCCGAACAGTGGGCCGTGCTCGCCGAGTTGCAGCCGCGACGCAGGGAAGCCTGGTTCAATCTGGCGACCGCGTTGGAGAAGAGCGGACAGGCGGAGCGCGCGCGCGGGGCGATGGCCGAGTACGAACGCCTGTCGGTCGGTCACAAGCAGGATGACGCTGCTGCCGAGGCGCAACCTTGAAGCGCCTGCCCGCACGCTGGTTGCTGTATGTCGCAGCGGATTGCGAACTGTGTGATCACGCGGTCCACGTGCTCGCCCAGGCCCGTGCACCGGATTTCGAATGCGTGGACATCGAGAAAGAGGCGAGCCTGGTCGAGCGCTATGGCGTGCGTGTTCCGGTATTGCACGACGTGGCCGGAAACCGCGATCTGGGTTGGCCGTTCGACGTTCTCGAGGCCAGGCGTTTCCTCAGTGCGGGCATGCCCCCGCGCTAGTTCCACCTTCGTTGTCGAGACTGATCCGTCAGTTGAGCTTCCAGCGCCAGCGCAGCCAGAGCGAGACGATCAGCGCGGACAGGAAGAACGCCGCTTCCCAGCCGCGCAGCCATTTGGGGCCCCAACCGATCAACTCGATCGCGGGCAGATCGAGGTGTACGCGGGCGGCGGCGCTGGCGTCCGCAAGATAGCCGGCCGGATTGCCGACCAGGGTGTTCAGCCAATGGCGCTTGTGGACGATTTCGGCAGGTGCCGGCAGCGGCAATTGCAGGAGCCGAGTCGCACCTTCAGTCAACGTGGTCGTTTCGCCATTCGCCGGCCAGCTGACCGTATTGCAGGCGGCCGAATCCGTCGGTGTCGCGTGGCTGCTCCAGTGCAGGGATGTGGCAACGTCCGCGGGCTCGACACAGATCCGTATCGCGGTTCCGGGCAGCGGATCGTGCACGCCGTACTGGTTCGACAGCCAGGGCAGCACGAGCAGGATCGGCAGGGCGGCGAGCAGGGCGGCGCCAGCGGTCAGGCGCATCTGGCGCAGGGCCAAGGCGAACTGGCCGCGGATCAACGGCAGCAATCCCGAAAATTCACCGTCGTAGGCGGCGAGGCGTTTCTGCACGTCCGCGAGTTCGATGCGCAGCTCGGCGATGCGCTGCTGCGGTGACCAGCGGCGGTAGATCCACATGCCAATGTATCCGACCAGCGCACCCCAGCCGAATACGCGCAGCAGTCCGGGCACATGGGCCAGCTCAAGCAGATGGTCGAGCGGACCCAGTGCAAGGCCGGGCAGATCGAGTATCCCTGGATTCATGGAGCGACTGCCTTGTCGGTGGCCGCGGATGACGTTCGGATCAGCGCGGCGAGATCGCCGATGCCAACGACCGGCGCAGCGGGAGCAAACGAGGTGAACAGCACGCCGGGAACCGCGTCGGGATCGATGCAGTGATCGCCGCTCCAGTTCTGCAGGTTGTCCTCCACCAGCAGGGGAGGCGTGGCACCGAGTGAAGTCTGCCACGAGGCGCGATAGCCCGGTTCGTAGCCGACCACGAGATCCGGCGCATCGTTGGCGTGATCGCCGGAATAGATGGCGTCGGCATCGTAGACCTTGCGCACCATGGCAGCCTGATCGGCGGGGTCGTGGATGTCGGCGAGTGCGACGATCAACTCCTGCTTCAGGGACGCTACCGACTCTGCAGCGACGATGCCCTCGGGTTCGCGACCCTTGCGATTGATGAAGATGCCGTTCAGGCCAAGCGCATAGGCGCGGCTGCGCGACCAGTCGACAGCGGCGAACAGCGGCTGGTTCGCGTCGGCGCCGGGTTTGAGAATCAGATAGCCGTGGTCGACCAGCCAGCGGTTCAGATGCACGCTGCGACGGTACGAGGCAAAGCCGTGATCGGACAGGACGATCAGGCGATCGTCGGCGCCGAGACGCTTGCGTACTTCGCCGAGCACGCGATCGGCTTCGGCGTAGATCCACGGAATCGCGTTGCGCGCGACCTCGCTGGATTGCGCGTGGGCGGGATGGTTCGGGTCGAGCCCGCGCCAGAACATGTGGCTGACCCGATCCGGCTGCACGAAAACCTCGATGACCAATTCGCTGTCATGCCGATCGAGGGCGTCATAGAGCATCGCCTCGCCCTCGGCCAGGGTGGTCTTGACCATGTCGAGCCAGGCCGCTTCGCCGAGGTGTCCCTGATTGAGCGCCCAGGTTTCCTCGGGCATGCCCAGCGTGTGGAAG
>ENA-UOWO01006754-UOWO01006754.1-activated-sludge-metagenome-genome-assembly--contig:-NODE-6754-length-11618-cov-12.767707_pt1 | contig 11618 bp, 11 predicted proteins | sample MGYA00238148_ERZ761564 | MGnify/ENA primary metagenome ERZ761564 (study PRJEB28885, sample SAMN05720194) | activated sludge metagenome | isolation source: Anaerobic digester | place: USA...
TTAAAGAGACAATAACAGAAATGGATATTACCACAATTGTTGACTGAATTATAGACTCACGTTTGGGCCAGGAGATTTGCTTGAATTCAGCTTTGACCTCCTTAAAAAAATTAATGATTTTTTGCATCAGGGTATTATAACTTAAACAAGGATAAATCTCATGAATTAATTTTAGTCTTTGCGACTTGCTTAATGTACAGTTATAATGAACATATGAATGTTATTAGCAGTACAAAATTAAGAAATAATTTGGCTGACGCTTTGAAAAAAGTTAAGGCTGACAAATATTTATTGGTGTCACATCGGGGGAAAATTCAAACAGCAATTGTCGACATTGATATGTTGGAAGATATTTTGGAATTGTCGGACAGTAAATATTTGAAAAGTATCCGCGAGTCGAGAGAACAATACAAAAAGGGGGAATACTATACTTTTGAAGAAGTTTTTGGCAACATATAAATGTGGATTATGTAATATTGCTAACTAAAAATGCTAAAAAAGATATTGATAGATTAGATGGAGTGATTCAAAAACGGGTTGCCAAGAAATTAATTTATTTAAAGTCTGATCCAATAAATTTATCAAAAGCTTTAATTGATTTTGAACAAGGTCAATACCGGTTTCGAGTTGGTGATTTTAGAATTTGTTTTGACATTGATGGAAATAAAATAGTGGTGAATAGGATTAGACATCGGAAAGAGGTATATAAATAGATTTATTAGCGGTAGATTTACCGCAAAATGGGCTTTGATATGGTTTTGATTATTAAATTCTAGTTGACAGACACCAAGGGTAGTAGATATGATGAGACACAAACGCTATAAATAGTGTTATTAATAAATAGCGGAAAAATACATGCTTTGTCCATATTGTGCTTTTGATGAATCAAATGTTTTGGAATCGAGAGAGGCTTTGGATGGTCGGGCAACACGGAGAAGAAGGGAATGTTTTAAATGCAAAAAAAGATTTACGACTTATGAGAAGGTGGAGAATATTGAACTTAAAGTAGTTAAAAAAGATGGTAGGATTGAAGATTATAATCGGGAAAAATTGGAAAAATGTTTTGAAAAAGCGTGTTGGAAGTTGAATGCTGAGGAGAGATCAAGGTTGATTGATGAAATCGAAATGAAGCTTCTCAATTGGGAAAGTGTGGAAATACCCTCGCGGGAGATAGGTAAACTAGTAATGGATAAACTGAAAGATATTGATCCGGTAGCTTATGTCCGTTTCGCCACCATATATTTGGATATAAAAAATATTGAAGATTTTCGAAAATTATTAAAAGCGATGGATAAATAAAATATGGATGAAATAAATCAGAGAGATAAAAACCCTCTGTCCTCCAAATTGGAGGACGTCTCCCTTGAAAAGGGCGACTTAATGGAACCGGTGATGTCTGAGAATGCGAAGTATATTGCCGAGACGCGCTATGCCATGAAGGACGAAGAAGGTAAACGAGTTGAGAGTGTCAAAGATATATTGTGGCGAGTAGCTCTAAATATTGCCAAAGGGGATGATAAATTTGAAACGAGAAACGAGACACTAGAGGCTAGAGCCAAAATATTTTATGAAATGATGGCGGAGCAGAAATTTTTTCCAAATACTCCCTGTTTAGTCAATGCCGGTAAAGAAAAACAACAACTATCTGCCTGTTTTGTTTTGCCCATCGAAGATTCAATGGATTCAATCTTGGAAACTATGTCCAATATGGCCAAAATTCATAAAAGCGGTGGCGGGACCGGTTTTTCTTTTTCAAGATTGAGACCAAGCGGCGATTATATTAAGAGTAGCGGAGGGACTACAGTGGGACCAGTGTCTTTTTTACAGGCTTATAACGACGTCACTTCTCAAATAAAGCAGGGTGGAGTGAGGCGGGGGGCGAATATGGGAATGCTTTCAATTGATCATCCGGATGTCTTACGCTTTGCGGTAGCAAAGCTGGATGAATTTAGTTTAACTAATTTCAATCTTTCTCTCGCAGTAACTAATTCTTTTATGGATCGAATTGAAAGAGATAGATCTTTTGTTAAAGAGGAAGATTTCCCAGAGGAAATTATTGAAAAGATTAGAAGAGCTGAAGCCAATCGTGATGTTGATGAAAGATTGAGGCAAATTGAAGAGGAAATAAAAAAACTATATGATTGGGCTTTGGCTAAAGAAGAAGGAGAGGGGTATGAACTAATAAATCCTCGAGACGGAAAAGTGGCTAAAAAACTGAATGCTTATAAAGTATTTAATTTAATTACGAGACTGGCCTGGCAATATGGAGATCCGGGACTAGTTTTTATTGATCGGATGAACGAGCCAAGCTCTAATCCAGTTCCAAAATTGGGCAGAATTGAAGCAACGAATCCCTGTGGCGAACAACCTCTCTTACCTTATGATGCGTGTAATTTGGGGTCGATAAATTTATCTAAATTTGTTAAGACAAATTTAGATGAGGAAACGAGAGACGAGAAACGAGAAACGGGGGATTTGGACTGGGATGAACTAGCCAGAGTGGTAAAAGAAGCTGTCCATTTTCTTGATAATGTCGTCGAGGTAAATGTTTTTCCAGTGGAAAAAATAAGAGAAATGGTAAATAAGACGAGGAGAATAGGTCTCGGGGTGATGGGTTTTGCAGACATGTTATTTAAGCTCGGGGTTGCTTATGACAGTGAAGATGGTCTGATGTGGGCCGAGAGAGTGATGAAATTTGTTTCTGAGTCAGCTAAAAAAGCGAGTCAGGAGCTGGCAAAGGAAAGAGGAGTGTTTCCGGAGTGGGAAAACAGTGTTTTTGCTGGGACAAGTTATCAACCTAGAAATATGGCTTTAACAACAATTGCCCCAACGGGGACAATTTCCATGATTGCTGATGCCTCTTCGGGGATAGAGCCCTTATTTTCCCTGGGCTATCAAAAAAATACGGTTGAAGGAAAGACTCTTTATATTATGAATCCCATTTTTGTCGAGAAGCTTAAAACAAGGAATTTAGATAGTGAAGAACTTATGGATAAAATTATTAAAAATGGTGGTAAGCTTGAGGGAATTGAGGAGATTGATGAAGAATTAAAAAGGATTTTTAGGACGGCTTTGGAGATTAGCCCAGAATGGCACATAAAAATACAGGCTGCTTTTCAAAAATATACTGATAATGCGGTTAGTAAAACAATTAATTTCCCTAAATCGGCAACTGTCGATGAGGTTAGAAATGCCTATAAATTGGCATATTCTTTAGGAACAAAAGGAATAACGATTTATAGAAGCGGAAGCAGAGAAAAGGAAGTGATTCAAACTGTAAAAAAAGAAGAGACCCTGCCAAAAGCTTCGCAATTAGGCGGGTTAGTTGCAGAAATAAAAGCAACTAAAAAGAAAACACCAGAAGCGGCCAGGGGAATTAGATTGCGAAAAGCCTGTGATGTGGGTAAGGTTTATACTTCGGTATTTTTTGAAGAAGGGAATGGACCGGTGGAAGTATTTGTAACCCTCGGGAAAAGTGGTGGTTATTTGGCTGGATCGGCCGAAGTGACGGGGAGACTGGCATCTCTAGCTCTAAAATATGGAGCAGAGCTTAGTGAGGTGGCTGAAGAAATGGTAGGAATTTCCTGTGGTCAAAGAGTGGGTTTTGGAAATGAAGCGGTCCTATCGATGTTTGATGCGGTAGGAAAATCTCTTTTAGAAATTTCCCGAGGAGAACAGCTTGATTTGTTTACTGAGGAAAAGATGAGACTTGAGGTACCGGAAATTAAAGCAGAAAAGAAAGAAAATATTTTAGCTGATTTAGGAAAAAAGATAAATGAAGGTGAAAATAAGTTTATTTCCTGTCCTGATTGCGGTAGTCCTCTATATGCCGAAGAAGGTTGTTTTAAATGTTCAAATACTTATTGTGGTTATAGTAAATGCTCATGATAACAACTAAAAATGGAGATGGGGGAACCAGTGAGTACTTTGGTAAAAAAGTTGGTAAGGGTGGAAAGCTACTGGAGGCAATAGGAACTTTAGATGAATTGCAGGCGGTTTTGGGACTGGGGGGACTGGAAAAAATACAAGAAGATATTTATAAAATTATGGGAAATTTAGGGGAAGAAATTAGAAACGGGATTCTGGAAACTAGGATAAAAGAGATTGAAAAAGAAACAGAAAAGATAGAAAAGGAAATAAAAATCCCCAAAAATTTTGTAATTTTTAAAAATAAAAAAGCGATGGAATTAAATTGGGTAAGGACCATCGTCAGGAGAGCAGAACGCAAAGTCGCTGCTTTGCGAAATTATCAATTATCAATTATCAATTATCAATTGACATTGATTTATTTAAATAGATTGTCTGATTTTATTTATTTACTGGCATTAAGAGAAGAGATGTAAAATAGAAATTGAAGAAGGGTGTGATTCCCTCGCAGTGCCGCTACGGTGATAGCCCGAGCCCAATTCACGAGCATGAAAATGAATAAAGAAAGACTAAACTTTGATCCAGTAAAAGAAGTAAGCTATTTGGGACAGTTTTCAGATGAGTTAAGAAAAAGACAACTAGAAACAGAAATCAGTACAGCTTTGTCGGAGCTGCTCCTGAGTGAATATAGTCATGACTATCTTTGGAGAGATGGAAAAATTATAGATAAGAATACAGGAATAGAGGCAAAGAGTTTGTCAAGAAACTGTGAATATGAAAGTAAAAAGGTTGACAGAATTGAAGAAGAACTGGAAGAAGGAAAAGAGCTGGTGGTGGGCATTAGTCCCAAAAATAAAGAGCTTGATTATCCTGATGATATGGTTGACTTTTGGAAAAGAGGCGAGGGAGACAAATTAACTTTGATGAGATTTAAAGTGGAGATGAGTCCGGAGCAGCTTCGAGATTTTGAGATGATAGATAAAGAAAATTATAAAATGGGAGATTTGATTAAAATGTTGAATTTGGCAAAAAGTGATGAGAGGGTGTCGATATCAGCTATTGAAAAAATTACTCAATCCTTGGTGGAAAGATTTAATAGAGAGTTTGGTGAAAAAATATTTGTGGATGCAGAATTAATTACTAGACTTTTTGTGGCGACGAGACTTGAAGTGGAAAGGCAGGGAGAGGTAGAACCAGTGGTTGGTCGATGGGCAGAGTCATTGTATGGATCGAGAATGCAAAATTATTTATTTGGCCAATTGAAGACGGTTTTGGTAAGCGGAGGTGGTTGTGGAGGAAGGAGTATTAGTGGACGCTTTGCGAGCGAGGGAATTATTATTATTAAAAATGTCGATGGAATAACTTTTAGAAAAGGGAGTACGGAGGGGCTAACTTATTGTACCAGGTGTGGTTGCTGGTATAGTGGGGATAAATGTCCAATTTGTAAGTAAAGTCATTTATTATATAATTAACCAATATGAAAAAAATAATTGGGACGGTGGTTCTCGTTTTAATATTAGTTTGGATTGTTCCTTGGAGCAGGGTTAACTGGGGAAGGATTATCTGGCAACAGGCAGAGGTGGTGACGGTCAATGGAGAAGCCAGAAGTCAGGAAAAAAATCAGCTAGCTAATTATTCGGCGGGAGTGATGGCCCAAAATATGGATAAAAATGCGGCGATAACAGAAGTGAACACTAAAATGGAAGATTTAATCAAATCGGTAAAAGATTTCGGAATAAAGGAGGCTGACATTAAAACTCAAAGCTTAAGTTATTATCAGGAACCAAAGGGGGGACAAAATCCAGGTCAGTGGCAGGTAAATAATACGATTGAGATTATCTTGAGAGATATAGGTAGATCGTCTGATTTGGCGGATTTACTGGCAAAAAGTGGGGCCAATAGTGTCTATGGTCCGAATTTTATGATGGATGACACTAATGAAGCGGAAAAAGGATTGTATGATGCGGCGATAAAAGATGCTAAGGATAAGGCTGAAAGTATTGCCAGGGCTTCAGGAAGAACATTGGGTAAAATATTAAGTGTTAGTGACGGAGCGGCGGGATCAAATGTTATTTATCCAATGTCTGCTCGAGATGGGGCTGGGGGTGGGGGAATGTCGGTTGAGCCAGGAAGTACCACGGTCTATAAAAACCTGACGGTGACTTTTGAGCTGAAATAAAAACTGAAGAAAAACCGCAAGAAAAAATATTGATATAGATAAGACTATTGCTGGAATGTGTTTGAGGAGCTAAAAATAGCCATGGCGGAAATAATTAGACAAATTCCTAAATTTTTAATTTTAGATAACAGTGAAAGTTTAAGGCAACAATTATTAAAAATAGAAATAGCTGGAAGAACTAGTTATCAATCAGAAAAAGGTGAAGTGACATTAGAAAGTGCGACGAAATTTGCCAAAATGTTAATTTCCAGGGGGCATGAAAGTGTTTTGGAACATACTTCAACCTCAGTAAAATTTTTAGATAATTCAATTGGAATGATGCGGGAATTAAATCGACATAGAATTGCATCAGTGACGGAGGAATCGACAAGATATGTTGATAATTCAGAATTGAAATTTATTTTTCCAAGACACAAAGAAATAAAAGAAAGAGTAAATTTGACGGACGGGAGCGGGGAAATATCAATCGAGAAAATGGTAAATACGATGGAAATTTATTATCGATCCTTGCGAAAAGCAGGTTGGTCTCCTGAAGAAGCCAGATCATTTTTGCCACTTGGGCTAAACTCAGAGGAGGTATTTACGGCCAATTGGCGAGAATGGAGACATGTTTTTGAGCTGAGAACGGCAAAGGCGGCCCATTTTGAAATTAGAAGTACGATGGTGGAGGTTTTAAATGCTTTTAAGGAGATTATACCCGGTGTTTTTGATGATTTTGAGAGATCTGGGGTTGACAAAAATGGTTATCCATATTATGAAAAAAGGATAAAATGAAAGAAAATAAAGGGAAATTTATTGTTTTTGAGGGGATTGGAGGATGTGGAAAGGGAACACAGATTGAAAAGATTGAAGAGTGGTTGGTGGAAAATGGTAAAAAAGTTTTAGTTACGCGTGAACATACTAGAGATACTCCAATTGGTCAATTAATTGAGAGAACTATAAAAAAGCAAGAAGAAGGGGTGGATCCAGTGGCCTTGCAGTTGATGTTTGTGGCGGACAGAGCGAATCACACTGTAAGAGTTATTAAGCCTGCGTTAGAAGTATTTGATTATGTGTTGGGAGATAGATATGAAGCTTCGACTTTTAGTTATGCACCAGTGGAAAAAAGAGATTATTTTTTAACCGTAAATAGAGGAATAACTTTAAGACCTGACTTGACATGTATAATCGATTTGGATCCAGAAGAGGCGGTTAAAAGAGTAAATCATAAGAATGATGTTGATATTTTCGATGAGGTCGAAACGATGAGAAAATGTCAACAGAGTTACCGATGGTATTTTGATAATTCGGGTTGGCCATGTGCGTGGTTAGACGGGAGTGGGAGTAGAGAGGAGGTTTTTGAGAGAATTAAGGCGGAAATTCAAAGAAGAGGGATGTTGTAAAAATAGAGTAAAATTACATATGGATAAAATTTTTGACTTAATAGAACAAGAGGAAATATATCAAAATGATACAATTAGACTGATTCCGAGTGAAAACTTTGTGTCAGAGAATGTAAAAAGGGCTTTGGCGAGTGGTTTGACTAATAAATATGCCGAAGGGTATCCGGGAAAAAGATATTATCAGGGAAATAAGATTGTAGATGAGATTGAAAATTTAGCCATTGAAAGAGGTAAAAAATTATTTGGAGTCGAGCATTTAAATGTGCAACCGTATTCCGGTTCTCCGGCAAATGCGGCGGTACTTATGGCTCTACTTGAACCGGGAGATAAAATTTGTGGGATGAAACTTTCAGCTGGGGGACACTTGACCCATGGTCATCCCAAAATTACATTTTCAGGAAAATATTTTAATTCGGCTCAGTATGATGTAGATGAAAATGGGAAAATTGATTATAAAAAATTGAGAGAAATGGTAATGATGGAAAAACCAAAGTTAATTTTTGCAGGGACAACGGCGTATCCATGGATACTTGATTGGAAAAAATTTGGAGAAATTGCGGAAAGCGTGGGGGCGTGGCTGGTAGCTGATATTTCTCATATTGCTGGACTAGTTGTGGGTGGGATGCATCCGAGCCCGGTGGATTTTGCTCATATTGTTACATCGACGACACACAAGAGTCTCCGAGGACCGAGAGGGGCAATAATTGGAGTAACTAAGCTGGGATTAAATAAAGATTCGGAATTAAATAAAAAAATAGATAGGGCGGTGTTCCCGGGATTGCAGGGCGGGCCACATATGAATACAATTGCGGCGATGGCAGTGGCATTTGAGGAAGCAGATACGCCCGAGTTTAAAAAATACGCTGAACAAATTGTTAAAAATGCGCAGGCGTTAAAGAAAGGATTAATGATGGGAGGGACAGGGCAATGCCCTATCCGTATATTTGGAACGGAGAATCATTTGATGGTGGTTGATTGTGGTTTTGAGAGGGGTAAAGAAGCGGCGGTAAAATTAGAAGAGGCGGGAATTATTGTTAATGCCAACACTATTCCCCATGATAAGGCAGGTCCATTTAAACCATCGGGAATTAGAATTGGGACGCCAGCAATGACGACTAAGGGGTGGAAGGAAAAAGAGTTTGAAGAAGTGGGAAAGAAGATTGCGAAAATAGTTGTGGGATAATTGTAATTTTTGTTACAATTATACGTGATATTAAGAGATAGAAAATTAAATCGTTTGTCAGGACATGATTATTCGTGGGAAGGGTGGTATTTTGTAACAATCGATTGTATGAAGATGTATTCGTGGTTTGGAAAAATAAATGCAGGGAACTGGCATTGCCCGTCCCGTACCATAATGAAATTAAATAATTATGGTTTAGTGGCGGAAAAATATTGGAAAAGTATTCCCAAAATTTATAATAATGTGGTTTTGGATGAATTTGTGATTATGCCAAATCATATGCATGGGATAATTCAGATTGTAGGGACAGGGCAGTGCCCTGTCCGTACGAGAAATGGAATTTGGCAGTGCCCTGTCCGTACGAAAGATAAAGTTTGGCAATGCCCTGTCCATGCGGATAGTAATAATCATAATCGATATGGAAAATTATCGAAAATAATTAATGGATATAAAAATATGGTTACGAAAGAGATAAGAAATAATTTTGGAGGTAAAAGTTTTGTTTGGCAGCGATCATTTTATGATGAAATTATTAGGGATGAAAAATCATTAGACAGAATTCGAAAATATATTATTGGGAATCCCGAGAATTTTTTGAAATCCAAATAATTGTGGCAATTAATAGGCCAAAGCCGAGGAATTCAAGAATCTGGGGCCAGAAAAAGATATATATGTAGGGACAGGGCAGTGCCCTGTCCGTACGAGAAATGGAATTTGGCAGTGCCCTGTCCGTACGAGAAATGGAATTTGGCAATGCCCTGTCCGTACCGGAAATAGAATCAGGCAGTACCCTGTCCGTACAGATATCATTCGAAATTTCCCAACCATTAGCCCAGTTATTTATTTCAATGTGGGGTAGGAGTTTAAGGCGATGATAATCATCAAAATAAAAAGCCAGCCAACCAGAGTCAAAAGATTGGGGTAATATTAAAGTAGAGGGGGATGGATTTGCCTTTACAATGTAATAAAAAATACTGGATTTTGAATTAAGATATTGACGTAACAAGGTGGGATAAGTAATGGTTTGATCTACGGAGATGGGGTATAAAACAATTTCGTCGACATAATTAATATTTTTATTTAAAATGGAAGTATTATTAAAAATAAAAGTTAAACCATAATCAAAATTATCAGTCTGACGGGAGGGAATAAAAAACCAGTTGGTTGAAGGTGTAGCAGAATCTGAAAGAAGAGTATCAAAATATTTGTTTTGGAGGTTGTCGGAAACGGCACTTATTCTTAAAGGTAGACCGGAAAAATGGCGGGAAGTAATCTTTGCTAGATAATTTTGGGCCAGTGAAGCGTGAGGAAAGTTAAAGGCAAAAATATTTTGGGAGGGATCAGAATTAGTAACATCTTGATTCGCGAAAGGGTCAGGCTGATCAATAAGAAACTCGGGGTTGAAAGATAATTCTGATTGAAGTCGATTGGTAAAGAGATTGGCAGTGATGTTGTTTGGTTGCTGAGTGGATAAATAATCACCGTATTGCTGGTAATTTTTATCAATTAAGGTGAAGTTAAATTTGGATGCAGGAGTTGTCGACTCGGATTGATATATTTTAGTAGGATATAGAGATTGATAAACAGAAATATTTTGAGTTTTTTTAATTAATTTTAGAGAGGAAACAGAATTTAGAAGCTCTTTGGTTGAAAGGGATAATTTACTGTAGATTTTTTCGTCGGGATAGAAAATATTGTTATCAAAAATAAGAAATTCAATAGAATATTTAGATAAAATATTCTCTAAAAGAATTGGGTCCTTACTTTGAAGAGCGTGACTTAGTTCCCAATAATATTGCTCATTTTTTAAATTCCAGGTATCAAAAGCCCGGTCGAGAATGGGATTTTCTAGGGCATACCAAAGGAAACCGGAGCCGCTGACACCCCATTTATAGTTGGTCCAGCCCCAAAAAGAGCCTTGAGGCAGATTGGCGATGCGGCCGGCAGGATTTTGAGATTTAAAAAAGTTAAAAATTTCAAAATATTCGGAAGGAATTTTTTGACGGATGTCAGGAGAGAAATAGTTGCCCTTAAAGGCAGGAAAGGAGAAGGAGAAAAGAGAAATTAGAATGAGGAAACTAGATAAGTGAGAAATAATGGGAGAATATTTAATTTGATAAAGAAAACTAGTTAGGGAGCGAAGACCGAAAGCTAATAGAAGGGAAAAGGTAAAGGAGGCAGGAACTAAAAATTTAGTCCAGGGAGAACGAAAGATTTGATTGATCAGAGGGAGGGAACGGAGAAGATAATTTAGTTCTTTAAATGGGGATAGATTAGAGAGAAGGGCAAGGCAGGAAAGAAGAAAAAAGAGGAGAAGGGAGATGGAAAATAAATTAAGTTTTTTAGGACGGGAAAGAAGAGAAATTAAACCTAAAATAATAAAAAAAGAAATAAAATAACCACAGATGAGGAAGTATTGATTGGAAAAATGAGTGATCCAGGGGGCCATTAGGGGTTGGCCATTGCTGGAAAAATCATAGTAGTAGCCCCGAAGGAGAAGAAAGTCAGGGAGATTGCCTCGGGCCTGATTACGGGCAAAGGTTTCCTCATTGCTCATATAGTTGCCGATGCCGGTAGTGGGGTTTTGAAGATTATTTTTTAGGAAATAAAATTGGGGTAAAAGCCAAAAAGAGTTGATTAAAAAAATTAAAAAAAATATTTTTATGGCTTCAACAATCGAATTTTTGCGGTGCTCACGCCCTTCGGTATTAACCTCGGATGATTCCGCTCCGAAAAATTGATTGTTTCGCCAAATATAAAAACCAATTAAGATTAAAAAAACGCAAATTAAATAGACAATAAAAATAGTTTGGACGTAGAATGAGGGAATGGCGAGAATGTTGATGAAAATTAATTTTTTTAATTTTTGGAGGGACAGGACATTGTCCTGTCCGTACTTGATGGAATTTAAATATTCCCAGAGAAAATAAATCAGCCAGGGAAAAAAGCCCCAGAAGGTAGAAAAGGGTTCAAAAGCCACCCAAAAATATTGGATGGAGCCAAAATT
>ENA-UOWO01006755-UOWO01006755.1-activated-sludge-metagenome-genome-assembly--contig:-NODE-6755-length-11618-cov-9.284615_pt1 | contig 11618 bp, 11 predicted proteins | sample MGYA00238148_ERZ761564 | MGnify/ENA primary metagenome ERZ761564 (study PRJEB28885, sample SAMN05720194) | activated sludge metagenome | isolation source: Anaerobic digester | place: USA...
GTCACGTCAATTAGTTCATCGCTTTCAATAAAATCAAGTGCTTCCTCAATACTATATTTGACCGCTGGTGCCAGAATTATGGCCTCATCATTTCCGGCCGAGCGCATATTAGTTAACTGTTTGCCTTTACAGACATTAATTTCTAGGTCGCCAATTATAGGTCTGAGGCCAACCACCTGACCTTCATAGACTGGTTCTGTCGGTTCCACAAAAGTAATACCCCGTTTTTGGGCCAAATCTAATCCAAAAGACAGAGCCTTGCCGCTTTGAGTGGCAATTAAAACCCCGTTTCGGGTCTTATAATTTTCTTCCTCCTTTTCCTCATAGTCCAAAAACAAAAAGCTAATTGACACTTGGCCTCTGCTTTCCGTCATCAAAGTACTGCGGAGGCCGAGAGCATTTCTTTCAGAAATTTTATAAATCATTTTTATACCATTTCTTTCATCACTCGTCATATCCAGCATCTTGGCTTTTCTTTTTCCCAGCTCTGCCGTAATTACCCCTACGTAATTCTCCGGTGTCAAAATAGTCAATTCGGAAAAAGGTTCCAGCCATTTGCCGTCAACTTGTTTCAAAATAACTTCCGGTTTTCCAATTTCCATCGCATAGCCTTCACGTCGGAGTTTTTCAATTAGGACCGCCAAATGCAGTTCACCTCTCCCAGACACTATCATTCGGATGCTATCAACCGGATCATCTTCGACCTTTAGACCTAAATTAGTTTCCGCCTCTTCAAGGAGTCTTTCTTTTAATTCTCGACTGGTCATAAATCTTGATTCTTCTTTAGCAAAGACAGAGGTGTTTGGGCCAAAACTAGCTTTTAGAGTTGGTTGAGTTATTTCGATCATGGGTAGGGCGACCTGGTAATTAATATCCGTAATACTTTGACCAATTTCAATTTGAGGCATCCCAGCCAGATAAACTATTTCTCCACTTAACGCTTCCTTGGCCTCAACTTTATTTATGCCTTCATTAACGTACATTCTCTCAACTTTAAAATTTCCGAGAGATTTTTGATCAGGTCTAATCAGGGAGACAAAACTGCCTTTTTTTATTTTACCCTGGTGAATTCGACCGAGGGCCAGTCTGCCTAAATACTCATTTTTTTCAAAAGCCGAGACCAGCATTTGAAAAGGGGCAGCATCATCTTTTCGCGCGGAGGGTATATATTTTAAAATTGTTTCAAATAGGGGAGTCGTATCACCGCTTATATCCATATTATCGGGCATATTATAAAATGTCTTACCTTCGCGACCAATAGCATAGATTACCGGAAAATCGAGCAAATCTTCATTAGAAGCCAGCGATAAAAATAAATTTTCAGTGTCGGCCACTACTTCTTTGACTCTTTGATCTTTTCGGTCAATTTTATTGATTACCAAAATTACTTTTAAGTTATAATCCAAAGCTTTTTTTAGGACAAATTTAGTTTGTGAGAGTGGACCCTCGGCCGCGTCAACTATGAGCAGGACTCCATCAGCCATGTTTAAAACTCTTTCCACTTCTCCGCCAAAATCAGCATGTCCTGGAGTATCGATAATATTAATTTTAGTTCCTTTATAGAAAACGGAGGTATTCTTTGACAAAATTGTAATTCCTTTTTCTCTCTCCAAATCATTGCTATCCATAATCCGCTCCATTTTCATTTCATCCTGATTTTCTCTGAAGGAATGAGTCTGCTTGAGCATGGCATCGACCAGTGTCGTTTTCCCATGATCAACATGGGCAATTACGGCTATATTTCTAATATCGCTGGCTATTTGCATCCGTCGATTTTACCACTAAAATATTAACTATGGTTAAGTATATCCGCTTTTTATTAATATTGCTAATTATATCGGTGTCTTCCATTTTTATTTATAAATATCGCCGTCAGCTACCTTCTCCGGAAGCCCCAACTATTATTCAGGAAAATGGCTTGCCAAATAAACACCTGATCAAATCTGTCTTTGTTCCTCAGGCCCCGGAAAAAAACTGGGATCAACCCTGGCAGGATGCCTGTGAAGAATCTGCCTTACTTACCGTCAATTACTATTATGAATCTAGGGAGGCAGATATGGCTACCATGCTTGCCGATTATCAAAAAATATTTTCTTTAGAATCAGATCTTGGCTGGACTCACGATATTACTCTTACTCAAATGGCGACTCTCTCGGCCGAGCTTTGGAATTATCAAAACAGAATTATAGAAAATCCGACTATTTCCGACTTTAAGCAGTATCTGGCAAAAGATATTCCCATTATTATTCCGAGCAATGGCAAAACCCTCTATAAAGAAAATAAACACTTTAAAAGTGGTGGTCCTTGGTATCACAACCTAGTTATTCTGGGCTATGATGACGAAAAAAATCAGTTTATAGTTCATGACGTCGGGACTCAGTTTGGGGCTTACTTTCGCTATTCTTATGCTACTTTAATGGATTCCATTCACGACTTTCCCCCCTCCCTCAAAAAAGAAGATATCAATCAGGGTATTCCTAGAGCTCTAGTTCTGATAAAATAAGCAATGAAATTTTTAGTTATCTTATTTTCTTTAATATTTCTCTCTTCTTGTTCACTTAATAATTCAACTCAAATTTTACCTACACCCACTATGACCCCTCAAAATCCAATTGTTGAAGAAAACACATCAACCCAATCAGCTGTCGTTAATACTGAGACTGTTGTCGCTCTGGACACTATCAATGGTCAAATAGTTATCAAACTATATCAAGATCAAACTCCCAATACTGTGGCCAATTTTCTTAAAAAAGTTAACAGTGGTTTTTACGATGGTCTTATTTTTCACCGGGTCATTCCTGGCTTTATGGCTCAGAGTGGCGATCCCACCGATACCGGCTCTCAAAAATCAGAATTAAATCAGATTCCTTTTAAAAGAGGTTCTCTAGGTTTAGCCCGAACTCCAGCCTCAAAGGAAATTAGTAACGATAGCCAATTTTTTATCTGCTTTACCGACGAAGGTTGTCAGCATTTAACCGGAGATTACGTTAATTTCGGTGAAGTCATTTCTGGTCTTGATGTCCTCGATAAAATAGTTCAGGGTGACAAGATATTAAAAATTTCCACAACTACCAAATGAAAAAATTAATTCCTTTCTTTTTAATTATGGTTGCCGCTGCTGCTTATTTTTACGTTAATTCTCAAAAAACTGATGTTCTTGGCTCAAAAGTTGACGATGCCTCGGCGCAGTTAATTCTTTTTTGGGGTGAAGGCTGTCCTCATTGTGAAAAAGTAAAAAATTATATTAAAGATAATAAATTGGATTCTAAGGTAAAAATAGCTAGTAAAGAAGTTTATTACAACAAAGATAATCAATTACAGCTGGAAGAAACAGTCAAAAAGTGTCCCGAGATTGATTCAAGTCAGGGAGTCGGGGTTCCCCTAGCTTTTGATACCCAAAATAGTGTCTGTCTTTATGGCGACACCCCCATCATCAAGTGGCTAGAAAGTAGGTGATACAATTTATTTGTGTCCTCAAAGTCAAAAAGAAAAAAATTTCATTTTAATCTCGGTGTTTTATTTCGCTGGCTTATTTTTGCTCTAATTATTTATTTCTCTATAAACTATTTATCTAATAACCATTTATCTAATAGCCATTCATCTTCTCCTCTTTTCCGCTATTCATCTAATTTAAATATTGCCGGAGTCAGCACGGAGCCGTTGGTAAATGAAGCCACCAAAACCTTTGAACAATACAAAAATCAAGTTATCAACTTTATTAACGACCAATATGTCGATTTAAAAAAACAAATTATTACCAAAGTCTACGAAGATATTATAAAAAGTATTGATAATTCCCGCAAATGAATCTAAACGAACTCCAGCAAAAATTAACTGCTATAAAAAATAAATTAAACTATCCCGATCTTGTGGCAAAAGAGTCAGAGTTAAAAAAGGAATCAGAGGACCCTTCTCTTTGGCAAAATCCGCAAAAATCATCGGAGATTATGCAATCGCTTTCTGACCTGCAGAAAACTATTACTACAATTACGAGTCTTGATAAAGAAATCACCGAATTACAGGAGTTTTCCGCCATGCTTGAAGCTGAGCCGGATGCTTCCCTGACATTAGAGCTAGAATCAAAAATTAAATTACTTGAAAGAAATATTGATACCTTAGAACTTAAAACCTATCTCTCAGGTAAATATGATAAAAATCAGGCTATTCTCTCAATCCACTCCGGTCAGGGTGGCACCGAAGCCATGGACTGGGCTTCAATCTTACAGCGGATGTATCTACGCTATTTTGATCATCAGGGCTGGCGATATGAACTCCTCGATATTACTCCCGGAGAGGAAGCCGGTATAAAATCAGTTTATTTTAAAATTAGTACTCCTTATGCTTATGGCTATCTTCGGCGAGAGGATGGGGTTCATCGTCTTGTCCGCCTTTCACCCTTTAATGCCGATCAGCTTCGTCAAACTTCTTTCGCCAAGGTCGAAGTTTCTCCGGTCATTGAAGATCCCCAAGAAGTTAATATCCGCCCTGAAGATATTGAATTTGCGGCTTACCGGGCCGGTGGTCATGGTGGTCAAAATGTTAATAAAGTTTCTACCGCCGTCAGAATTGTTCACAAGCCTACCGGCATCGTTGTCGCCTGTCAGAGTCAACGCTCTCAAGATCAAAACCGGCTGATTGCCATGGAAATGTTAACTTCAAAGCTGTGGAGTATTAAGCAAAATGAATTATCAGAAGAAAAGAAGGAGATTAAGGGAGAAAATATCATTGCCGGTTGGGGACATCAAATTAGATCTTATGTCCTTCATCCCTATAAAATGGTAAAAGATTTGCGCACCCGTCACGAAACTTCCAATACCACGGCTGTTTTAGATGGCGACCTTGACGATTTTATTACGGCCGAACTAAAATTATGAACAAATTTTTAAAAATATTTCTACTAACTATTTTTTCACTCCTATTTATCTTAATAATATTTTTTATTTATTTATCAAAAAATACTAATCGACCTTTTCTCTATTTCCCCAAAACTATTATTAGTGCCTTGAAATTTACTCCCACGACTGACAAACCTAATTTTATTATTTTAGGAGTTGATAAAAGAGATGATTGGCTTGAAAAAACTGAGACGACCGATACGATTATTTTTTCGGAGTTAGATTTAAAGCAAGCAAAAGTTCATCTATTTTCCTTACCTCGGGATCTTTGGAGCTATTACACCAATACTAAAATAAATCAAATTTACCCCTTATCTTTAGATAAAAATAATTCAATCGAAAAATTTGAATATATTTCCCAAAACTTTGCATCGATTTCCGGTCAGCCTATTAATCAGGTTTTAATTTTGTCTACCGAAAATTTAAAAGAGCTGGCTGATATTCTCGGTGGAGTTGATTTGTATTTAGAAAGGGGTTTTAAAGACGAACTTTACCCAAACGAGGCCTATATTCTTAATCCTGATTCTAATGCCCCCGTTTATCGGACCGTAGAATTTAAAAGTGGTTGGAACCATCTTGATAGCCGCAATATTAGCGAATTTGTTCGCTCCCGAAAAAGTGCCGACACTGCTGCCGCTGGAGGGACTGATCTTGGTCGTATCGAGCGTCAACAACTTTTGATTAATACATTAATTGACAAATTAAAAAGTTCTCTAGCCAAAAACCCTCAAATTATTTTTAAACTTTATCAATTTTGGGGTACCTTAGAACATAATTTTACTGATACTGAGTTAATTTCATATCTATTAAAATACAGCCAAAAACTAAAAAATATCGAAATCCTCAGACATCCAATCAGTATTGGTGAAGATCCAAAAACGAATTTAATTTATCATCCAGCCAAATTTATCAACTCTCAGTGGGTTTATCTCCCTCAGGACAAAGATTATGCTTCTCTTCATGGATTTATCTCTGAGTCTTTAAACTCACTCTAAAATTTTTTGCTATACTGGTTCTATGGATATTCCAAATCTGTCCTCAAACCCGTCTCCAACTCCAGTTTTAGCTCCCAAAGCGACTCCTCTGGTTAAATCTAACTCTTCGCCCCTATTATCCGTCAAAGTTTTGCTAATAATCTTAGTTGTAGCCGTAGGAATGGGTTATTTTATATCCAGAGCTTACCCTCTTTCTGGCTCAAAAAATGCCTCTCTTTTGAACGGTGGAGAAAATGCCATTAGTACCGAAAATATCACTGACAAATCGGCGATCGAAGTGGGAAAACTTTATGGAGACACTGCCACTGTTTTTAAAGATTCGGCTACTGGTACTATCGAAAAAGGATCTATTAATGGAGTCGGAACTCACATTCTCAATCGTGAAGGTGGCGTCTCTCAGCGGGCTTCTTTAACTTCATCGGTAGTTGATCTTGATTTATTTGTTGGCCGTCAAGTTGAGGTCAAAGGTGAAACCAACGCCTCAAAACAGACAAACTGGCTCCTCGATGTTGGTAGTGTTAAAGTCTTACAGTAAAAAATGGAAATAGTCTTTGAAAAAGTTACCAAAAATTATGGGCCCATCAATGTTTTTCAGGATCTTGACCTAAAAATTGCCCCCGGAGATTTTGTCTTTGTAACTGGTCCAAGTGGCAGTGGTAAAACGACTTTAATTAAATTAATTCTCAACCAAATCAAACCCAGCAGTGGTGATGTTTTAATCAATGGCGTGGCCATCAACCACCTCCGAAGCAAAAGTGAAATTGATAAAATTCGCCGTAAAATAGGCGTTGTATTTCAGGATTATCAGCTGATCAATGATCTTACCATTGAAGAAAATATTGCTTTAAATTTAGATATTGTGAATTACCCCCAAAATAAAATCCCTTCTCGCATCGATGAAGTTATCAAAATGGTTAAGCTTCAACACCGCCACTTTCTTTTCCCTTCTCAACTTTCCGGCGGTGAACTTCAGAGGGCCTGCTTGGCTCGGGCTCTGAGTATTGAGCCGGAGGTAATTTTAGCTGATGAGCCCACCGGTAATTTAGATGCCGCCAATGCCTGGAATTTATTAAAAATTTTTAAAGACATCAATAAAAAATTAAAAACAACGATTATCATGACGACTCACAATCCTGATTTTGTCGACTCTTTAAATGAAAAAGTTATAAAATTGGGAAAAACAGAGCATGAGACTGCTTAAACTTACCCTTCACCACATTCGCCGTTCTCCTTTCCAAAGCGCCGTCGCTTTTGTCACTGTCTTTATCTGTTTCTTTATTTTAAATTTCTTTCTTTTAATCAATCGAGGCCTTAGTAGTGTCTTAAATCACTTTGAAACTAAGCCAGAAATTACTATCTTTCTCAAAGATGGTCTGGATCAGGCCAAGGTTGAGTCTATTCAAAAAGAACTAGCTTCATTTCCCGAAATCAAGGAAATTCGTTATATTTCCAAAGAAAAGGCTCTTTCTCTTTACAAAGACATGAATAAAGATAATCCGCTTTTAACGGAAATGGTCACCGCCTCAATTTTACCCGCTTCTTTCGAGATTTCAGCTTTTAACCCCAAAGTATTAGAAGATATTTCTCAATCTTTTTCTACTAAAAAAGATATTGTTGACGAAATTATTTATCAAAAAGATGTCATCGAGTCACTACTCTCCTGGACAAAAGTAATCCGCCAGTCAGGTCTCGTTTTAATTGGCGTCTCTATTTTTATCGCTTTTATTATGATTTTTACCTTAATTGGGATGAAAATAAATAATCGCAAAGACGAAATAAAAATCTCAAGATTACTTGGAGCTTCAAAATTTTATGTGAAGCGTCCCTTTCTACTCGAAGGCATAATCTATGGATTTTTTGGCTCCCTTTTTGGTTTTATTCTTAGCTTTTTAATTATTTATAATCTGCGTACGGTTATTAACGGCTTTTTTCAGCCCATTGTTTTTGTTTCTGAGCTTAGTCTCTTTGAACCACTTCTTCTAGCCATTGAGGTTCTAATTGGTATCATAATTGGTTTATCTGCTAGTTGGATGGGTGCTAGAAGATATATCAAATGGTAAAAAAAATATTTCTTCTTTTCACTTTTTTTATTTTATTTTTTTGTATTCCGGTTAAAGCTGAAACCCCCGAAGAGCTTAATAGTCAGATTGAGGAATATACCCAAAAGCTCTATGAACTGGCCAAATCAAAAAATACCTTAAACAATCAAATCAAAATATTTGACACCCAAATTGCCCAGACTCAGCTTAAAATAAAACAAACCAGCTATACAATTGAAACCCTAAAAAAAGACATTGCTGATCTGGGCGTTAAAATAGGTGATTTAGACATCGCGCTTAATCAGCTTTCCGCAATTTATATTCAAGAAATTAATCAAAATTACAAACTCCCCAAAAGAATCCCTCTTTTGAGCTTAATTACTTCCGGCTCTTTTAATAATTTTTTTGAAAATTACAAATATTTATCGATTATTCAAAAAAATAGTCAGGATAATCTCCTAAATCTGGAAACCACTCGGACTAATCTCGATCTTCAAAAACAAGCTAAAGCTGAAAAGCAAAAAGAGCTTGAAGCTATGGAAAAACAGCTTGATGCTCAGCAAAAAAGCCTCGCCACCCAAAAAAGCTCAAAAGTCGGATTACTAGAAATTACTCGAAACGATGAGGCTAGGTACCAAAAATTAAAAGCTGCTGCCGAGGAAGAGTTAAGCTCCCTTTTAAATGCCACCTTTAAGGACAAGCGAAATGTAAAAAAGGGTGATTTAATCGGGATGATGGGAAATACCGGTTATTCTTTTGGTGACCATCTCCATTTCGGTCTATATAATTTAAGCGAAAGTAATATTGCTTCATGGTCTTATGGCAATGACATTGATGCCACGGACTATCTAAATCAGCACCGCTGGCCGATGAGTGGTGTTACCTCAATTAGTAGTACCTGTAACGCCTCAAATACGACGAATTGTATTACCCAGCTTCGTGGACACACCCCCTATTCATATTTATATGCCGATCGTTTTCATCATGGACTTGATATGGTCTCTAGCGATAAAAGAGTCTTTGCCATTGAAGATGGAGTTGCATATACTTATCGCAATACCAAATCATCGCTAGGTAACCACGTCAAACTATTTCACCCCGATGGCAAGATGACCCTTTATCTCCATCTCCAATAAATTTACTAATCTACTACTCTACAACTCTACTAATCTATTACTCTATTACTCTATTCTTAATATCCTCTAGCTACTTTTCTTAAAGCTAAAGCGACAATCGATAAACTTAAAGCTATGCCTGATTTAACCATTAAATCAGAATTACCGGTGACCGGAATAACCTTTCCATTTAGATAAAAAGTGGCGGTATCTTTGTCGTAAACGTTATTATTTTTTACGTCAACAACATTAGTCTGAGAATTCCAGGTACTGGAATTAATCACCTTGGCTCTAATGGTAAAAGTTTTGCTCTCACCAGGATTTAAAGTCTCTATTTTCCAAATTATTTGACGATTAGCTTTATTAATTTCTCCCGGAGCTAAAATAATTTGGTTAACGATTGGGTAATAATCAGTCACGATTAGGTCATAAAGAATATCTTTACCAGTATTTTCAACTACTATTCTGTAGTCGATCACATCATCATTAACAAAGACTTTTTGATCTCTCCCGATATTGTCACAAAAATTAGAATCATTTATAGGTCTAATTTTTTTGTCAATCGAGATATTATAATTAACTTCTCCTTGAGAGTAAGCATCAGCAAATATTCCGCTAGGAAAAACCAAAGCAATTAAGAGCATTAGAGATATAATTATTTTTTTCATATAAATAAATGACAATAACTAATATTAGAGGATATTATACCCAATTTTACCCGAGAGTCAAGTCATTTGCTATACTTTTACTATGAAAAACTACCTGATTGACGAACTTTCTGTATTTTTTCCTTGTTATAACGAAGAAAACAACATTCAAGTTACCGTTGACAAAGCCGTTAGAGTTCTCAAGCAAACTGCTAAAAAGTGGGAGATAATCATTGTTGACGATGGTTCCAAGGATAAAACGGGGCAGGTAGCTCTAAAGATTCAAAAGAAATATCCAAATATTAAAATCGTCACCCACAATCCGAATCGTGGCTACGGTGCCGCCTTTAAAAGTGGTCTCTATAGTTCGAAATATAAATGGATTGCTTTTACCGATTCTGACGGTCAGTTTGATTTTTCTGAAATCAAAAATTTTATTGAAACTCAGAAAAAGACAAAATCAGATTTGGTTATTGGCTATTACTTGGATCGAAAAGTGTCAAAAGCTGTCATTATTAGCTCTAAAATATGGGAATTAATCGTTTTTATCCTTTTTGGTTTAAAAGTTAAAGATATTGATTGCGGCTTTAAATTTATTAACAAAAAAGTCGTCGACACCATTCCTAAATTAGAGGCGGAAAGGGGAGCCTTTATCAGTAGTGAGTTCCTCATAAAAGCCAAAAAAGCCGGATTTAAAATTGTCGAAATCGGCGTTCATCATTATCCTCGGACTGAGGGTCAGGCGACTGGCCGCCAGTTTAAAGTCATTGTAAAAAGTTTTTCAGATTTGTTTAAACTTTGGTATAAAATTAATTTTACCCGTGCTTAAAAAATTCTTAACTAAAAATTGGCTGATAATTCTAATCTTATTAATAGCCTCTTTTTGCCGTCTTTACCGTATTTCCGGCTATATGGAATTTTTGGGTGATCAGGGCCGGGATGTTGTTATTGTTCGCGACTTTCTAAAAAATGGAAACTTATTTTTTATCGGTCCTCAAACGAGTATTGGTAACATGTATCTTGGCCCATTTTATTATTATTTGATTGCTCCAGCTCTTCTAGTAGCTAATTTTAACCCGGTTGGACCAGCCATTTTTGTTGCTCTTCTGGGCGTAGCCACTGCCTACCTCATTTTTTTTATTACTAAAAAATGGTTTAATCCCAAAGCTGCCTATATTGCCGCTTTCCTTTACGCTATCTCTCCCACTGCTATTAAATATTCCAATTTTTCCTGGAATCCCAACATTATGCCTTTTTTTGCCCTTCTTTTTATCTATTTAATGACGGAAAAACGCTACCTTTGGGCCTGCCTCGCCTTTGCTATGTGTCTCAATTCTCATTATCTCGCCTTGTTACTCTTGCCCACTGCTTTTATTATTTGGTTAAAAAATTCACCCCGAAAATATGTTAAAGAGACACTTCTCGCCATTTTAATATTTATGCTTTCTCTCATTCCCCAGCTTCTCTTTGATCTGAAGCATCAGGGGCAAAATATTAAAGCCTTAGCGGTATTTTTTACCCAAAGAGAAACTACGGTCAATCTAAAAGCCTACAAATCATTACCCGTCATCCCCTCGCTCTTTAATCAAATCAATACTGATTTATTAGCTGGGAAAAATTCTACTCATGGATTGATTATTTCAATTATCCTGTTTTTAGGCCTAATATATCTATTAATTAAACACCGAAATCAAAATCTACTTTACTGTGTTTTGTGGTATTTAATCGGCTTAATTGGTCTCGGGCTTTACAAGCAACATATTTATTCCCACTACTTCGGCTTTTTATTTCCGGTGGTCTTTATGCTTATGGCCTATTTTTTAAGTAAACTTCCTAAGCTGTTAACTACTATTCTATTAATCTACTTATCTATTGTTCTAATATCTGCCAATCCTTTTCGCTGGCCACCAAACAATCAATTAAAAAC
>ENA-UOWO01006756-UOWO01006756.1-activated-sludge-metagenome-genome-assembly--contig:-NODE-6756-length-11616-cov-4.008996_pt1 | contig 11616 bp, 16 predicted proteins | sample MGYA00238148_ERZ761564 | MGnify/ENA primary metagenome ERZ761564 (study PRJEB28885, sample SAMN05720194) | activated sludge metagenome | isolation source: Anaerobic digester | place: USA...
TTGCAAGATGCTGGATTTGATACACCGCCTTTTCATTGCCATTGTCGAGGAATGACTGCTGCACATTTTAGTTGATAATGTAAATTCATATTAGATAATTTAAAGAGAGTAGTTAATAGCTACTCTTTTTTTTATTTTCACATTTAACCATTACTTAACATTGTACCTATTGACAATATAGGATAAAACCTATTATCTTTGTCCTATAATTATTTAGCAACAATTAAAACAAAGTAAAATGGAACAGTCAACAAAACAAATATTCAACTACATTCAAGGAATGAATCCTATTGTATCAACAGTATCATCTATGGGTTCTTTTGTTACTAATCTTAACCAACAAGTAGCAGATAGATGTGTATCAGAAGTAATTCAAGCATTAAGCGATAAAAAAGATACATTGGCTTATAAAATAGCAACATCATTAACAGATAGATATACAGATAAACAACTTTGGGTAATTGCATTTGAATTGCAAAATAATGTTGATTTTACAAACAAAGTAATTTCATTTTACGCAGAAATTGATAGAAAATCTAATGCTAAAATTGAAGCATCAAAAGCAAAGTTAGCAGCTAACAAAGAAGCATCAACAGATATTTTAGCACCAATTAAGGAAGCAAAAAAATTAGGAGAATTTGGAAAATGGTTAAATACTCCAGGTAATGTTTTTCGTAAAGAACATTTTTCAAAAAAATACACGCAGGAATCAGTTAATACATTTTTATCACTAACTAAATAAATTTATCCATGCAAACAATAACAGTAAGAAAAAAAGAATACGAAGTAAAAAAAGGCGATTACATTTTAGATAATGGTTCGTGTTTTCAATTCATTACAGGCAACAGAAGAATAATAAGAACAAGTGGATTTGATGCCTTTGATTATGTAGAGTTGAACAAAAAAGCAATGTTGGAAATTGATTTATCAAAGCTAACCAAAGTAGAAAACAACGGGTATGTAAAATATATTTTTAACTAATCAAGCAAATAAAAAATGGAAAATTTAACACAACAAATCGAAAATCTATACAGTCAGATGTTAGATTTAAACAACAGATATTCGCAGGAAATAATTAGCTTTTTTAAAGCAAACAAAGTGGATGAAACGTGTGTAAATGTTAGCATAGATGGATATCCATACTTTCAAATATCTGTCAATGATACAGACGGAAAAAATTGGGCAAATTTAAGCGTAAACTACTCGGATAGAAAAGCAGAAAACATAGCACTATCTGTTAATTGGAGTGGTTGTGGAATGACAAGTGTAGATAATCCATGTGGACAGAATTATATTAATGTGATAAACGCATTGATGTTTAACAACAACATGCTTGTATATAATTTAAAAGTTTATGTTGCAAAATTTAAAGAACTGGAGCAAAAGATACAACCATTAAAACATAAATTATTGCAATTAGAAAACGAGAAAAAAGAGGCAGAACAAATAAAATTGGTTACGGAATTTGTTGATAGATTTAACAGTAAGCAACCAAATGGAATAATATTGTTAAAGCGAAAAAACTACAATCGACACTATATCAGTATTTTTATAATAAAAAAGATTACAGAAAATTCTATATTCTTTATTGAAGCAAACATGGATTTAGATTTAACTGATAAACAACATATTTCTCATAGTTTAGAGGTGTGCAGAAACAAAAAAACTTCACTAAAAAGTTTTGTATCAAACGAATTATGTGAGTACGATATTATTGAGATATAATCCGTATATTTAGACTATTATTAGCAACAACAAAGTAAAATTATGAGTGATTTATTTTCCGACTTAATTAGTAAGTTTGATACAGTAAATGTAAGCGAACATCAACAGATACCACAGGTAGATATTGACTATTGCGAAAAGCTGCAATCACAATATCAAGCATGTTTAGATGATCTATTAAGATGCGAACAACGTTTGGAACGTGAACTAAAAGAATCGCAAAACAAATATGTAAGCATTGAGCAGTATGGACGAAGCAAAGAGTATCATGCAAGTAGAGATTATAACATAGCCAATAATACAGATGATATATTTTGTGCCATGTATTACACACCGGCATATTCGTTAGCATGGCTAAAGAACAGAAAACCAATATTACAACAAATGCTAACAAAGAACATAATTTCTTATTTTCAATCAAAGTATAAAGTACCATTGGATATTGACGACGACTATTTAGAAGTAGCAAAAAAACCTATACACTACACACATTTGATTGATGCCATAATTAAAAAATTAGGTGGAGTTTCATTTAGACAAAAATCGATAACGGAATTGATTGATGATGTGAAAAACATTCCTACATATCAAACGAATCTAACGATAAAAAACAACGTTATTTCTTTTATAAATTGCTTGTATTTTGAAACAAGTTACAGTAGAGACAGCACAAAAAAATTAGAGTATAGAAATACTTCGATGTATGTGTTAGGTAGAGCGTTGTCTTTGTTTGAGTTTGATGAAGCATACAATGATTTATTTAATTTTATCCAGTTTAACGGACTAAATAATAGTGTAGATTTTAATTCATGGTATGACTACCATAAACCCGAAAACTGCAAAAAATTCGTAGCTTATCGAATGTTTTTAAATAGAAAATTAGACCTAAAATTTACGACTGCAGCACACGCACAAGAATTTATAGATATGTTTGGATTAAATACACTAAAGGAAAGTAGATGGTAAGAAAATATAATGCTTCAAGTTCTGTAATACCACAGAATAAACGCGAAGAAATAAACACAAAAATACTCTACATTATAGAAAACAAATTGTCGGTAAATATTACAGGCGAAGACATTTACAACGGATATACAGGCATTGGTGGACTGCACGGATTAAATAAATCCGATTACAATAATTTCAGAGCATACACAGAAGCAAAACAAGAAATTGAAAACGGACAATTTTTTACACCGGATAAAATAGCTGAAATAATAGTTGACAGTTTGTATGTAACGGATAAAGATTTAGTATGTGATCCAACGTGTGGAGCAGGTGTATTTTTTAATTTTGTAAAAGAAGAAAATTGTTTTGGTTGCGACATTGATAGACATTCTATTAATGTCGCTAACTATTTATATCCAAAATCAAAAATAGAGTGTCAATCAATACTGTACTATGAACCTGCAGTAATGTTTGATTATATAGTAGGCAATCCACCATTTAATCTAAAATGGCATGAGAGCGGACACGGAGAAATTGTATCACAAGATTATTTCTTTAAAAAATGTTCGGAGTTATTAAAACCTGGAGCGATATTATGTTGCATTGTGCCGGAATCATTTATGGCAGATTTATTCTTTGAGAAAACGAGAATACAAAGGGTAGAAGATAATTTTTCTTTTATTGGACAAGTTAAGTTATCAGATGATGCATTTAAAAGTTTAGGAGTACAGTCGTTTGGAACCAAAATAATGTATTGGCAAAGACGTACAGAACACATTGAATTTAATGCATACACACCAACATTTTATAATAGCGTTGATGAAATAAAAAAAGATATTGCTATATGTTTGGAGCAAAAAAATAAAGCAAAAGCAAAAATAATGTCCGAAATGTCGCAAGGCATTGATAGAACATTTACGGACAAATTAAACAAGTATTTGTATGAGATAAAAGCACACAAATCGTTATCAGAATATGTAACACGAGCATTGGAGTATGTTGAACGTTTTTACAACCAAAAATGTCCGGCAAACATGGAATATTCGGAGTGGGTTAAAAAGCATAAAATTACACCTACACAGGTATTATCTTATTTAAAAAGAACAGTTGCCAAACAAGATAAAAAAGGTAGAGATGAAATACGAGTTGTAAAAACGCAATATGCTTGTAAACTTAAAGCATACAATGGTAAATCAAAATTAAGAAGAAACGAAATTTACAAAACATACGACTTTTCTTTTAATGATAATATTGCAGGAGTTAAGTTGATATCGCAGTATGCGAAAAATAAAGAAATAGAAAAAAATCTACAACGTAGAACAAATAATTATAACCTACAAACAACTCCATTTACAGAGTTGGAACGTGATAGTAAAATAGACAACTACTTATCAGAATTTACATTTTTAAATAAGGATAATTGTATATCAAAATTCAACGAAAAACAACTGAACGATTTAGGTTTAATCATTAGAAAGAATTATGCTATATTGAATTGGCAACAAGGTAGCGGTAAGACACCGGCAGGTTATGCATGGTCCAAATACACACCACAAAGAAATACATTTATTGTTTCGGCAGCTTTATCCATTCACGGAACATGGAATGATTTTATGATAAAACATAAAGAGGAATTTGTTTTACTGGATCATGCTAAAAAGTTAAATGATATTCGTCCAGGTGTATATGTATTGGTAGCGTTTGATTTTTTAGTAAAGAACGCAAGGCACATCAAAAAGTATATTAAAAAACAGAGTTATAAAATAAATCTATTGTTTGATGAAAGCGACGAAATTACAAATCACAATGCAAAAAAAACAAAGGCAGTTTTAAATGTATTCCGTAAAGCTAAAAGAAAATTACTTACTACTGGAACAACTACACGAAACAACATATCAGAATTGTATAGTCAATTAGAGTTGTTGTATAATAACTCAATTAACATGCCTAATTTTTGCGATTATTATTATGTTGAAACACGAGATAAGGAAGAAGGTATTATTCTTAAAAGAACGGATAATAAATACTATGGACAGCCATTTAAAGCATACTATGGAGCAACGATGTTCAAGCGTTGTTTTAATCCAACAAAGACGACAGTATTTGGTATAAAAAAACACAATCAAGATTTATACAACGAAGAAGCATTAAGGCAAATAATTGAATATACAGTTATCACAAGAAAGTTTAGAGATATTGCCGGAGACAAATACGATGTAAAAAATGTAAATGTATTTCAGAACAACGCAGAGCGAGAAGTATATCGCAAAATAATAAACGAATTTAACGAGATAATGCCTAAGTATTACAGCAAGGATATTAACGCTCGTAAAGAAGCATTATTGAGAATTATTAGGCAAATACAACTATTGATTAAAGCGACATCAATACCACAATTTTTTAGTGAATATAAAGGCGATGAAATGCCAAACAAAACAAAGAAGATATTGAAGTTAGTGGAGGAATATAGTGGTATTGTAGCAATTGGTTGTACTAATTTAGAGGCAGTAGATTATTACTATGACACATTAAAAGAAAAGTTTCCGGACAGAAAAATATTCAAAGTTGTTGGCGATGTAAATTTTACAAACAGAAAAAAAATTATAACCGAGTTTCAAGACAACGATAACAGCATATTAATTTGTACACAGCAGAGTTTAAAATCATCGGTAAATATTCCTAAGTGTGATTATGTAATTATTGAGAGTTTACAATGGAACATACCAAAAATTGAACAGTTCTATTTTAGATTTATAAGATATGACAGCGACAACAGAACGCAAGTTATATTCGTAAATTATGCTGATACAATAGAGATGAATTTATTGGCATTGTTGATGGCTAAAGAAAAATTAAACGACTACATTAAAACGCTGGAATACAAGGACGACAGCGAGATATATAATGAATACGATATTGATTTGGGAATACTGGAACAGCTAATTACAAAGAAGAAAGACGAAGATGGAAAAGTAAAAATCAATTGGGGAAATTCCAAATCTGTATAATTAACCATAACTTAACATTAAAGGTATTGCAGGATATAGGGAAAAGACTATATATTTGTACTACAATTTAGCAACAAACAAAAAACAAAGTTATGGCATACATCACAACAGAAGCAGTAAAAGAAATTCGCAACGAATTAAAAAAAGAATTTCCAAACATTAAATTTTCAGTAGTAAGAGATAACTATTCATCAGTAGATGTAAGTATCATGCAGTCTGATTTAGAATTTGGTTTTGATTACAAACAAATTAATCACTACCATTTAGACAGCTATCCACACAAAGAGATTTTAGAAAAGATAAAAGAAATATGCAATCGCAACAATTTTGACAAAAGCGATTCAATGACAGATTACTTTCACGTTGGATATTATTTTCATTTATCTGTTGGGAAGTGGGATAAACCTTATATCTGTAAAAAGTAAGAAAATGGAAATAGTAAGACAAGATAAATTGGAGCAGAATAATAGTATATATGCTTCCGTGGTATTGAAATCAAATAAAAATACATTTAGAATTTTAAAAGTTAGCGGACAATTCAATTATGTATCTTTCAAAAAAGAAAACCAACCATTCGCTACACTTGGAAAATAATTTGACAACTTCGATAAAGCACAAGAACATTACAAGCAACCGGAGATAAAGTCAATGATATTATTCGCAGAATCATTTTTAAATAATTAAATAGCAACAACATGGCAAAATTAACAACAAAAGAACTCGTAAAACAAAACGAAGTAGAATTAACAGCGATGTCCACACACAAAGAATTGAGAGAGTGGGCAGTTAATCAAGGACTAAATTCTGCAAGTGGATTTAGTGCATTTAAAAAAGCATTGATTGAAATTGGTATTAATTACGATGAATTAAAAGAAGTAGCTATCCAACAGCAGGAAGCGGATTTAGATGCTAAAATTACACACTCATTAACGCTATACACAGATGCAAAAGCATCAGCAAATGGATTTGGTGTGTGCGATGTAGATGGAGAACCATTATGGCATGGACGTTTCTTTGATACGGAAGATGCCGGAGAACAAAGTCGTGCGGAGTTATGTGCTGCAAAAAAAGCAGTATGGTTGGCAAACAAAATTAAAGAAGCTAATCATTTAGAAGCATTGGAATTGAATTTATTCGTTGATGCAGAATGGTTGACATATCAAGATCATGCAGGTCAAAAAGGTTATGTTCTTACAATGGAAGCAAGAAAAAACAACATTAGATTAAATGTTATTTGGATTCCAGGTAAAGAAAATCCAGCGGATAAATGGACAGTAGCCAATGGTTATAAAAAATGGATGGACAACGATTTTACTAACATTTTAACTGAACTATAATGCTAATTATTCAATTTGTAAGTTACTCCACAGGTGGACACTACTTAGCCATTCACAACGGAATGGAAGCACTTAAAAAAGAAATATTGCATTTATGTATGGACTTAAATTGTAAGCCACCAACTGCAGAACAATTTGAAGAAATGGAATCGGAAATGCTTTCCGGAGAGAATGGTTACTTTGAACTATCTGATACCACTTGGACAAGTGTACAACAAGCAACTGATTATTCACATTCACAATTAAAAAAATGGCAAGAACAATCATAGTACCGAAAATAAAAGTACAAGTATCTTTTGATAAAAGAGTAAAAGCAAGTTCGCTTTATAAAGTTGAGAATGTGTTAGACATGCACCGCCTATGTATGAGCATATTTAATAAAGATACATTTAACTGGACAGAGGAAATGTTGATGTTCTGTCTTAATAGGAATGGATATGTAGTTGGGTATTATAAGCTATCGAGTGGAGCAACTTCACAAACGTTCTGCGATTCAAAAGTAGTTTTTACAATAGCATTGAACTGTACAGCACATTCAATAATATTCGTACATAATCATCCATCACGCAATCCTAATCCATCAAAAACAGACATTGATTCATTTAATAAGTTACGCAGAGCAGGTAAGTTATTGGATATTCATGTATTGGATAGTTTAGTGATTACCAACAAAACAATTTTCTCAATTAGTAAAAATTCAAAATTAGAGTTATGAAAACAAAAATAATAGCCGTATTAACTGATTTTATACCGGCAAACGATGTGCATAAGGAAATAATGCAGTTGTTTATAGATGCTGAAAAATTTGATAGCATACTGGAGTTTTACCAATGGTTTGCAGACAAGCGAATAAACGATGAATATTTACCACTGTTAGATGTGAGTTATAATTCGGAGCGAAATATAACAGTAGCAAATAAAGTTAGACCGGAGCGTATTCTTTTAAAATTTAGAGAAGAAATTCTATATCATCAAGAACACAAATTATCTAAAAAAGAATTGTCCGCACTACGCATGATAAAAAATAGAATGGACGACATTAAACAGTTGTATGATCATTCATTTACGGAAGATACCAAACGTTATTTTCAACAACAAACAGCCGAATTACAGAGTATGCAATATTGCATACAGGTTGGTTACTGCACAATAAAGGATATTTATTTTAAAGTACAGCCAAAACCAAAAACAAGAGCATATAATACATCACATAAATCTTATGTATGATAAAAGGATTTGAAAAAGAAACGGAGCCATTAACAGGAACGGAAATGGTTATAATGGAGCGAATAGTTCAAGTATTTGCGAAAGGAAAATATGTTGGCAAGAGTAATAGTGTTACTAACGATAATATCTGTAAAGGTGTTAATGATGCTATACAGAACGGACGACTGGAATTAGAAGATAGAAAATTTAAGCTAACGTCTGTACGACTGCGTAAGATTATCCATCACATTCGAGTTAATAATCTCGTTCCTTTATTATGCTCCAATTCTAAAGGGTATTTTATTGGACAAAGTAGCGAAGAAGTTCGCGAGTATTTAGCCGGATTAAAACACAGAATTGATGCAACTATTTCGGTAAACGTTTCTTTAACAAAACAATTTTTTGAAAAATACGGACAATAAATCTAAACTTATAACAATGGAATTTAAAGAATTAATATCCAAAAAACTAAAAGAAATGCGTAAGATTGCCAATGTAACACAAAATGACATGGCACTTTTATTGGGTGTAAAACAACCTACAATATCGGAATATGAGTGTGGTAAGAACATAGGAATTGAAATATTACAACGCTACTCCGAGGCATTAAAATTAAAAATTACTATTACTATCGAAAAAGAATAGTACATTTGATTCTATTTAATTTTTAAACAAACCAAAAAAAGGAATTTATGAAACAGTTCAAAGTATTATTAGCTTTAATGCTATTTACCTTTACTGTCGGTTATGCTTCCGACAGTTCTCCAGGTTACGAGAAAAGCACATTGCCAAAAGTATTATTAGCACAGGTAGAAGCACCTGCAGTTGATCAACCAATGGATGAAGACACATCACAATCAACTATCATCGGTAAAGCGGAAGAAGTTGTAAGTGCAGTTGGTATTCCAATAGATACGGTCAATAGCATTGATGAAATTGTGGACAAAGGAACGTATTATGTAAAGAATATTCCTAAGTCAAATTCGCCCAAAGATTGGATAGCATGGATATTTGGTGTTATCGGTTTACTATTTGGTGCATTTATATACTTTAAAAATAAATTTAGGCGTACCTAAACAAATAATAAAAACAAATAATAAAAACAGAAAAAAAAGACGTGGATTATCCACGTCTTTTTTTTGTCTATATTTGAAAGTAAAGCATTTTATACTATGTCAGAAAAAGGAAAGGTAAGAAGCGGTAAAATAATTCTAATCGGTGCTGGAAATGGTACAGGTAATTTGATTTTTTTTCCAAAGAGCAAAGAGGAGTTTGAAAAAACGAAAAAGAGTTTCAGTTGGGCAAATGAAGATTACAGACAGGCACTTGTAGCAGAAGATATAAGCAATGCCGTTGCCAAACCGGAAGATTTTTTACCATTTTATTTTAGACACCTAACTGCGACAATAGTAGGTGGTTGGACTTGGAAAGCAACTGAATTTACGGAGCAATCTTTAAAGAAAGCTGCATCGCTATTAAGCTATAAACCAACTTACGTTAATCACGAAATGGAAGGTGGAAATATTGTTGGTGCAAATGGTTTAATAAGCTATGTAGGTCCAAAAAAAATGGAAGATGGTACAATTATTCCAGGTGGTTTAGAAGGTCCTATTTGGATTGATGGAAAATTGCATACAGACTTATGCAGAAAATTAACTGCATATCCGGTGCCACATATTCAATCAGTTTCCGTAACAGTTTCATATAATTGGGAACCATCTCACGAGTTTACAAATCGTGATGGAGAATTAGACGATTGGGAATTTGAAATGCGTGTAGGTACATTGGGTACAGATGGTAAGATGGTTCGTAGGGTAGTAACTGAAATTACAGACTTTTACGAAACTTCATTAGTGTACTTAGGTGCTGATCCATTTGCTAAAATTTTGGACGAAAATGGTAGTCCAATAAACGTTGAAAAGTCTGCTATTGTTGGTGCTAAGATGTTTGATAAAGACGAATTAAATGGCATCTACAAAAAGAGTGGAACGATGTTTATTGAGGAAAACTCACTTAGTAAAGAAAACATATTACATTTGAGTAAGAGTATTACAAGTAAATTTGAAAAAAACGGAAACTCTAAAAATACAAGCATGAAAAAAATACAATTATTTGGAAAAGCATCAGATTACAGCAAAGAGGTGTTAGATGCGTTGAAAGAACAAAATTTTGAAGTTTCTTTTGTAGAACAAAACAATGAGCAAGTAACGCAATTAACAGCTGATAAAACGGATTTAACAGCGAAATTAAAAACTGCTAACGATACCATTGCAAGTTTGGAAAAAATCGTTAAATCAAGCGATATAGCTGAATTGGAAAAAGAAATTCCATTAGCGGATATTGTGTCTATGGCGAAGTTTGGACACAAAAGCATTAAAGCCAAAAAAGAAGAATGTGTTCGTTTGTATAAATTATCTGTTGGCAATGAAAATGAAGTACAGGCAGTGATTGACACAATCAATAATTCTAATGAAGATGCATTGGAAGGATTTTTAAAACAATACGGAAGTTCTACTATTGAAACATTTGGTGCATCTTGCAAATCTTGTGGTTCAACTGAAATTTCTTTTAGAACTTCAAAATCAGAAGGTGGTGCAGGAGAAGAAAAAGTATCTACACCTACTTTGGCAGAACAAACAAGAATGAGATAATCTAATTTTTAAAATTATAAATTATTAAATATGACAGGTACAGTTGATAATGCAGCATCACAAGTTCTAAAAAACATTAGCTACGATGGTTTGCAAATGAGTTTTACAAATAGCGACACAGTTGCTTTAACTCAAGGACAAGAAGTAATTCTTCACACAGATGGAACGATTAAAAAACGTTCTGCCGGTACAGAAAAACCACTTGGAATTATTATAGTTCCAGCGGATGCAACTAAACGTGCTACTGTAAGAACTAATTTTCAAGCAGAAATAAATGGTATTGCCAAAGGTGGTACTATTAATGCAGGAGAATTTGTTGTTCCAAATGGCAATAAAGATGCAGATGGATATCCGGAATATGTTGCAGCAGCAGCCGGAGATTTTGTAAATGCACAAGTAATCAAAGGTGGTGCCGTTGATAGCTTTATAAAAATTGGTATCTTATCGTCAACATTCAAACTGTAATTAATCAATATTTTAAATTTTTAAATCTCGATAAAATGAGCAAAAATAAGCAAGAAAAATTAGAAGCGTTGCGTAAGCATAATCAATCATTATCAAATGGTAATCCTGCCGGAACTATACAAAATAGAACAGAGGTTCGTGATGCTTATGGCGAATCATTGGAAGATTTTGCAAAAGAAGTAATTCAAACACGTCAAGGACGTATGCAAGATCGTTATGGTAGAAATTTACCTGCCTATGATATTCCATTAGCAGAAGCATTATCATTGTACTATG
>ENA-UOWO01006759-UOWO01006759.1-activated-sludge-metagenome-genome-assembly--contig:-NODE-6759-length-11612-cov-6.207753_pt1 | contig 11612 bp, 8 predicted proteins | sample MGYA00238148_ERZ761564 | MGnify/ENA primary metagenome ERZ761564 (study PRJEB28885, sample SAMN05720194) | activated sludge metagenome | isolation source: Anaerobic digester | place: USA...
TTTTACTTCTTGACTTACATCTTTCTTCCCTGCAATAGCCACAAACTTTTTTGTAGAAATATCTAAATTGATTTTTATAGATGGTTCAGGTAGTAGTTTTATGACTTCTATGTCTTCAAACTTTGCTGTGCTGCTGTCTTTCTCTAATGTAAAAAGTTGGAGTTGGTTTAAGTCGTGAGTAAGGTTAATGTCAAAAGTGAATGTCTTCTTTAAGGTTTTTATTCCTTCTCTTTCAAGGTCTTCTTTAAACTGCCTCATGTAATCAGCACGAAGTCCGAAAATATTCAAGCACTCAACTATGTTTATGAATTCAGGTGCACCGGGCAAACTTTTACTTCGTTTTAAAGAACCTTCTTTTCCTCTTAGCCTAACACCTCTGCCGAATAATTGAATGATTTGTGAGCCTTTTGATTTGCCAAAATTGATTAAGCCAATTGAGGAAACACGATAGTTGTTCCAACCTTCAATAAATTTTTTGGCACCAATCAAAATATTTATTGGGTTACTTTGTTTATCGCTTAAAGATTTGAAAAGTGAAATGCTTTGAATGTCTCTTTTGAATTCATAGCCATTTGGATTTTCATCTGATTTTTCAATTTTTGTTTTAAAAGAAGAAGTGTCGCCAATGTAGATTAATGCAAAGTAATGGTCACTACCTTTGATCTTTAAAGCAATCTCACCTTCTGCTTTGGGTATTGTGTGTAATTCCAGTTCACCACCAGTGTTGTTATTGAAAACTGTTTTTAAACAGAACTCATAAATATCTTCCGGTTTTTCTAATGCGCCAAAAAGATATTCCAACTTTCCGAAGTAATCATCTTTGAAAATTGCTTCGTCTGTTCGCTGCATCAATACTTTTATCCAATTCTGATATTTTGCTCTTTCCTTTAAAAAATCGTCAAGAAAATTTAGAACTATTGTTACATCCGAAATTACATCCTTGTTTTCATTTTGCTGAGCCTGACTAAGCGAACCGCTTTTTGGCTTTGGCTCAACGGAGCTACCAACAAAAATCAATAGCGGATTTTCTATTTCAAACTGCTGTAATTCATCATGATGTTTGGTATAGTATATTTTTTGTTGTGCAAATAACAATAAATTTTGTAATAGGTATTGTCGTTTCTTTTGTTCATTGTTATCTAATATTTCTGAATCTTTTAGATTATGAATCCAGTAATCTTTGCCATAACCGTCTTCATAAAAATGACCATAACTATAATCAAATACAATTGCTTTTGCATATTCAGTCAATAAGCCTTCATCACTTAATTGCCCGAATGTTGCACTATATTCAAATGCAAAGCCTTCACTACTCAATGTGCTTCTGATGTCTCTCCATGCACTATCTTCACTCTTGTTTCCTTTATGTCCCTCATCTACAAAAATTGCATTGTTGCGGTCAAATTCTGCCAGAGGAATTGTAACGCCTTGCCCGGTTGAGAACTCACGTATTTTATGAATGTCTATCACTTTCACATTTGTACTTTCTTTGTCTTCCCAATAAAGATTTGCAGCAATGCCACTTGCTTCCAATTCGCTTAAATGTTGCTCGCTCAAATCTTCACTTGGTGTAAGCAGTATTAAATTTTTACAAATTATCGCTGATGCTTTTGCGTAATACTGATATTGTAAAATGTTAATGTGCAGAATATATGTTTTGCCTGAACCTGTGGCGTTCCAATAGGCTAACTTGTTGAGTTCTTCATCCGTAAAAAGTGAAAGTGATTTTATTTCTGGTTTTGATGATGAAGTTATGAATTGATTCAGCTCATCTTTTAAATCATGCTTGTTGCTGAAAAAACGATGCAGGTAATATTCAGTAAACAACAGGGAAAAATACTGATAGTATTTAAGACGAATAGCGGTTTGTTTGCCACTATTGATTTGCTGCAAGTGTGCAATCAGGTTACTGTCATATTGCTTTAAATCATCTGTTGAAAATGTTACTGAGGATGAAAGGTTGAGAAAGAAAATAGAATTATCTGCCGTGTTTCCGTCAAACTCTTTCAAACTGTATTGATGCTGCAATTCTTTGAATTCTTTGAACCCAAACCTGCTCAACAAGAACTCAAAAAGAGCCAACTGCTTATTTAATTGCGGTGTTACTTTTTTTGCCATGATATTACAAAACAGGTTCGTTCATTAATCTTATAAATTCTGGTTCAATAGGGTGTGCCGAAAAAGCATTGTCGCCATTGCAGTAAACAAAAGATGTTTTATTGTACCAATCTTGTTTAGTTATAAATTCTTTTTCTGTCTTCAAATCAATGGTAGCTTCATCAAAATTTCGCCAAATAATGATGTATTGTTGCAATCCTTTTTTGCCAAAGACTATGCGGTATTCCAGTCCGTTGTTTTCTGCCAACGCATAACTCTGAATATCTATTCCCAACAGAAAATTGAAAGTGGTTATCAAATCAATTACAGTGTCTTCTTTGGGTTCGTTCTGCTGCACAATTTTCATAGTGTAGCTAAACGGCTTGGTGAATTTTTCTAAATTGATTAAACTGTCGCTGCCTTTTGTTCCATGTATTAACTGATAACGAATGTTATCAATGAAACTTAACTGCGGTGCAGTAGTGTGAATTTCAATATTATTGAGAGAATCTTCATATTGTTCAAGTTTGATGTATTGGAAAATTCCTCCACCAGTCCAATTCTGTGCTTTGGAAATTCCAGTTTGTTCGCCATTTAAACATTTATTAATCTTCTTTTTGTCAGTTCCTCAAAATATTTTCCCATCTCAATTCCAATCCATTTAATTCCGAGTTTATGTGAAACCGATGGTGTAGTTCCACTACCTGAAAAGAAATCTAATGTAAAATCACTTCGCTTGTCAGCAATGCTTTCTATAACTCGTTTTAAAAATCGTTCTGGCTTTTTACCATTTTTAAGTTTTACATTTCCTTCATTTGCAATTCCTGCCCATGATATATCATTCCAAAAGTCAGTTAAAAGTTCTGTCGGAGTTTCAATTCCATCAATAGTCTTAACTTTATTTGAATAAAATGAAAGTAGCCCCCCTTTATATGAATATGAGCTTTCACCATTTTCCTTTTTGTATTCATAAACTACATCGTCTTTCTTTGATTTAATTAGCAATGCTTTCAAATCATCAGTTGGTTTTTGAGGATCTCGAATACTTGCAATGCAATTTTTATTCTTAAGAGCATAGACAGCTATTAGATTTTCTCTAATTATTTTCCAATATTCTCCCCATTTATCTTTTGCTTCTTTATTATCTTTAATTCCATTCTCTTTATAAACAGCATCAATAATCGAAATAAATTTCCATTCAGAACATTTTTTATCAATATTTTCAATTACTAAACCATAGTTGGAATCATACTCTACTGGTGTGAATGATTTTTTAAATTCAAAATCACCCCTTGATTTAACGCTAAATAAAATGTATTCTGTAACATCAATCGGACCAGGATTTACTGTTTTGAAACCTGCAGGAGAAGCAGCTTTGACGGAAATTAATTGAACAAAATTTTCTGAACCAAATACTTTTTCTTGTAGTTGTTTTAAATTGGCTACTTCTTTGTAGTCAATATGAGAATAAATGCCAGCATTTTTTGTCATTAGATTTTTTGACATTTTTAACCTATCTATTATCATACACATCCATGATGAGTGTTGCATACTATCTTTATAAAGAAAATCTCCATCACCCGTATTGAAAGGCGGGTCGATGTAAACAGAACGAATCTTACTTTTGTATTTTGATTGAATCAAAGAAAGCCCTTGCCAGTTCTCGGAATTTATCAGTAGACCATCTGTAATTTCGTCTAAGTTTTCAATGGATGCAAGCAGTTTCCATTTTAAGCCATCAGAAATATTTTTTGTATCAAGTACTAACTTATTGTTTTCTGTTAAATATTTTTTAGCAGTTTCAAAAGTTGTTTCTTCTTTCTTTTTTGCCTTTGTAGTGTCGGCTTCTAATTCGTTGCCGTTTATAAATTTCAAGTCTATCCAATCTGTGATTTGCTTTTTGTCTTTATCTGCAAGTATATGTTCAATAACTTCATTATAAATACTGGCTGGTATTCTGTCAAGTGTCATGCAGTAATTGCTTTCAATTACAAACTTCTTTTTCTCAAACAATCGTTTTTGGAAATCTTCCAGTTCACTTATAAAATCAATTACCACCAAAGCAATATCTCTTATTGCAGATGCTTTCAGTACATTATTTTTTATAGCTTCCTGTACTTCTTGTTCTTTCCATTCAGCATCTAAAAAGGCAATACTCAATACATCATTTTTCAAGAAGGTATCTAACTCTCTACGTAAGAATTCTCTAAGATTTTTATGAATGAAGTAATCAAACTTGTTTACCGTAGTGTAGCGTTCCAAATGATATTGAAACAAAGCAATGGCTTCTCCTTTGCTATTGTTTTTTGTTTTATTTAACAGCACAAGTAAATCTGCATCTTTTATTTCTTTTGCTATATCTGGTACCATAGCCGCCAACTTTTGGTTTATGCCTTTGCTTTCGGTTTTTACACTTTGCTTGTCACCCCATTGCTTTTTTTCTTCAGTTGTAGGCACTCTATAATGAAATTTCACAAGCAGTTTGCGTTCCTCTGCAATCCATTCAAACGGGTCTGCAACCGGAACAAACAATCTTCCTTTTTCTTCCTTGTTATTGTTCATTGCAACATCAGCATCCAAAATCCTAAATTCAATTTGTGTAAATGTTTTTGGCTCGGAAGATTGGTTATTGAACAAATAGTTTTTGAAGTTGTCGCCAGTTTTAATGTAATATTGGTCGTAGTTTGCCCAATACAATTTCACTTCCTCACCTTCGTAAGGAATCATGTAATTATTTTTACCTGCTCTTGGCTTGCTGATGAAATCACCGCCATCATAGTAGCGTTCAAAAAATCGGTATAGTTCGTTATAAATGGATTTCTCAGTGTCTTCCGAAACACGCAGTGTATCTAATTTCTCTTTGGCTGTTTTGAATTTATTAAATGGTTCAAGAAACAATGCCAGTTGTCCGTATTGAGTTGCTTTTGCTTCAAGGTCACCGTCTTGCTGAAAGTTTACTTGGAAATCTTTTTCAAGTTTTGTTTTTGCTTCATCCAGTTCTGCTTTTATATCCCCACTTTGTCTGTCAAGAATTTTTGTTTTTACACTCTCCACTTTTTCATCTAAATCCTTAGTGATGAAATTTTCCACTTCTTTAGATTTGATATTCATGATACGGTAAATACCAAAGTCAAGGTCGGTATTGTTGAGTTGGAATAACTCTCTCAATAACTCTTTCAATTGTTGTTTTGTATCGGTAGTTGCCATGTTTAATTACTTCTTATTTTTTTATTTTTTGAAACTTCATTTTTTTTGCTGTTATCTCCATCGCCTTATTGGCTAAACTTTCACCTTTTAAGATTTTATATAATTGGTCTGCTAACCAAAGTGTCATCAATTCATCTTTGTCAGCTTTAAGGATTTCGGCAAGAACATCTATCTGTTCTCTTTTTATTTGTCGAAGTCCTTTTTCGATTTTACTCAGTTGTGCTGTATCCATTTCAAGCAATGGGGCTATCTGCCTCAAATATAGATTTTGCTTTTCCCTGAGTGTTCTTATTTTATCACCAAACTGGCTTTCCATCATTTTTAAATTGACTTGTCAAATATTGGCTAATATAGGAAAACAAAACCTAATAAATTAGCTATGTGAAAAACTATTGAGTAAATGGGGAAATGAGGATTTGAGGAAAAGAGCCTCATCCGTCCTTCGGACACCTTCTCCAAAAGGAGAAGGCAAATGGAATTTATTTATCTGTGCTTCCTCATATCCTTACATCCTCAAATAGGAACTATTGAGGATTTTTGGCGTTTGGGTTGGTGTACTGGTCATGACCATCGTACTGGATAATATCAGCATCTTTAAACTCCTTGATGTAACGCTGTGCTGACTTGTCGGTAATGCCCAAACTTAGGGCTGTGGCTACATAGGTTTGGCGGTTGAAATGGTAAGGCAGGTTTTCTAAAAACTGCTCTTTTTTGTGCTTTGGTTTGGGCTTGTAGGTTTCCTGGGCTATTTGAGAATACACATAACTGCTGTGCTTTACCAGTATGGTAATCATATCCAACGTATTTTGAAAGTCGGTATCGTTACAATAAAGGTTTGAGGTAATTTCTCCATCTTCCATAATTCGGAGTGCTGAAAAAATCATCATTATACGGAAGGCAATTAAGCCCAAACGCCTTACTGAACTGATAATCTCTTCTTCTTGGATATTGACATACAGGGTTTGCATTTTCTCAAAGAATTGATTGAACTGCAATTGCTGTGATGGGGTCAAAGAAAAGTGTACATCGGGGTTGGCTTGTAAAGTTTGGTACAAACTGTAAAAGTCATTGCCCAGCTTTTCAAAATGCACATCTAAACCGTTTTCGGTTTTAGAGGCAAACACATCTTTCCAAATCAATTTCATATTCATTACATAGAACATAAAACGGCTGAACAAACCATTTTCAGCATTTGGAATGAGGGTTGTAATTTGCTTGGGAGTACCTGAAAGTAAAGCTGATAAACAAGGTCTGTCAATTTCTACATATTCCTTGTCTGTTCTGCGATAATATGAGATAGGTTCGTGTTGAAAAGCATTGCGAAAACCATCGCTAAAGTCTCCGTAATCGCTTTTAAATGCTTTGGCAAGGGTATCACCCTCTGTTTCAAAAATAAGCCCTCTTTTATCGCTATCGCCCAATATTTCTAAAAAGCCTGTTGCACTGTTATTGGCAGGAATGAACAACATTTTTTGGGGTGGTTTCTGTGGCTTTTCGGTGTTGGCATCTTTACCCTTGTTTGCGTTGTACTCTTGCATATCCACCTCAAACTGTTGCTTCATTATCTTGGCTTGGTTTCTTAATGCTAAGTGTATGGGTTCAACCAATTTTCGGCAATGAATTAAAATGCCTTTCCCTGCTGATGCTTTGGCAGAAATGAAAATGAACAGGTTTGTATTTACTGGATTGTCGCCATACTTACCAATGAGTTTAGGAAATGCCACACTTAACGTAACCAATGAACCTAACAATAAAATATCCCTTTCCTCTTTGGTGGTGGCTACTTGTGTAATGTGTTTTAAAAACTCTGGTATTGTGTCAAACACTGCATCGGGCAAAGTAGGCATTTGTTCTTCGGGCTGTGTTTCCTCTTGATCCGTTGCCTTTTGCTTGGGTTCAAACTTTTTGTGTTCTTGGGTGTGGTGTGAATAGGCACTATTTACGGCAGTCTTAATTTCTCTTTCAGATAAATCAAAATGCTGTGTACATAGTATTTCAGTATCGGATTGCGATAAACCAACTCTGTTGCAATTAGAAGCAAGCAGATAAATATAATTATTTCTGTTTCCATCGGTGTATGATGCTTTTTGGTTTGTGAATTGAATTTGTTGATTGAATAAAAATGTAATGTTGAGGTCTTCGGGTTCTGCCTTTTCTATTGGAACAACTGGAGCAATAGCCGTAGGCGTTTGCGATTGTTGTTCTTGAATGAATTGGGGCAAAGCCACAATGAATTTCTCGTTTTGGATGGTTCGGTATGCGTTGGGGTCGTGGCTCATAAAACAAAGCCTTGTAACATCTTTGCAGCTTGGGTCTGCCTTTAGTCCTGTGGCATCTTCATAATACTTCTGCACTTGCAAATAAGCAATGTCGTGGTGTTCCAGTTCGGTGCTTACCTCAACAAATACTTTTAAGCCGTTGCCACTTGGACTGATGAAGCAAAGTGATGTGTAGGAGATTTTACTAATGATTGCAAACGCAGTTTGCAATTGCTCTGGTGTTAGTTTGTCAAAATCTAAATGCACAAAGCCACTGTACATTTCAAGAAAAGGCATTTGCCTTTTTTCGCTGAATACAGCCGAAGGCGTAAAAGCTAATAACTGTTTCTTTTTGTTGTCGGCTTCTGCCTTATTGCCTTGTGCAATAAGATTGCGGATTTCTTCTACTTCCGTTTTGTACTTGTCGGAAATAATGTCTTTACCTATCAGCAGTAGAGATTTTTTTTCTACCGGGATAGTAAAGTTTTTAAATATGGTACTTGATGCCATTTCTTTTCTTTCTTATCGGTTAAAAAATTCTATTTGCGTTTGTTCTTGAGTATGTACTCGGTAGCCATAGCATCAATTTCATCGGTTGATGATTGACGGTTACGCTGCAACCAGTCGTCTAACTCGGAACGCTTGAAATAGAGTTTCTTTCCCTGGGGACAGAAATGGGGAATACTCTTTGTACTTGTAAGTTTGTACAAATGTGAGGGGCTTACATCAAGGAATGTGCAAGCCTCGTTGAAGTTTAATACTGTTTTTTGCAGTAAGTTTTGCTCATCTAATTTGTTTGCAATTTCTGTGAGCTTGTCGAGAATTAAATTTTCTGTTGCCATCTTTTTATATTTTTAAAATTGATGGAACAAAACTCTACAATGCAGCAGGGGCAAAGGATTAGAGTGTTATATCTCATTGAGATAACTCCCTAATCTCACTATTTTTTATTTCATTTGGTTGATTATGTTGTCAATGGTTGGTTGATTTTTAGGGTTGTCAATTTTATTTGAATACAAGTTTTGAGCCTTTAATGGCTTATTGGTTTTTGTATAAAACAAACCTGATTTTTCAAGTGCTGATGGTGTTAGATTATTGAAGCTGGCACTAAGTTTATCAATGATGTATCTAAGCTGCACTGTTTCGCAACCGAAATACACTTTGTGCATTTTGGTAGTAAGTGCCTTTGATGTTAGAATGGTTACTAAATGGTCTGCGGTACATTTTTCCTCATTCAATAAATCTACTTGGTTTACTAATGAAGTGATGGTAGATTTCAGTTTTGCTTCTGTTCCTTTAAAGCCGAATGATAGTTTCTCTTTGGTGGTTGGCTTCTCGGCTTTCTCTGTTTCAATTTCTACTTTCTGCAATTCATTAATCTGTGCCTTTGGTAAATTCAAATCCAACAAATAAAAATCTTCAATACTGGTGGGGCTGTCAATACTGGCTTTGCTCAATTCCTGTATATCAAAAAACAAAATAGTGAGGTGTTGCCTTAATAACTGCAATACAAAATGAGGTAACGAGCTTTGCTCGGTAGGTGCTTCCTCAAATCCTCTTTCCTTAATCTCCTTAACTGTGTTTACTGTAAGTGCTTTGATGTTCTTTAATGCAATGGTGGTGTGGTACACTATATCCACCTTTTTGCTGTACTTCTGCATCTTGGTATTAAAAGCATTGTAAACACGAAGTGTTTCAAGGCTGATAACTGCATTATAAAACTTGCTTACTGCATCGCTGTAAGCTGGAAAATCTATTGCGTAGCAATGGTTTTTTAAAGTGCTTGTACCCTTTGTATTTTGCTTTGTAAGCCATTTGGAGAGGTCGGAATAATCAGCCAACAATATTTGAAGCTGTTGCACCAACTCGGCTTCTGTGGTGGGTTCTTTACTGCCTACCTTTTTTATTTTCTCGTTGATGGCTTTTGTGCCTTTGGCATCAAAAGTCCAGGGCATAAGTTCTTTGAACAAAATGCTATTCAATATTTTTATTTCCATTATAAGCCAATATTTATTTTGTTAGCTGCTACTGTTTTCTTTTCATCAATTACATTAGCATAAATCTGTGTTGTTTTTAAATGCCTGTGTCCAAGCAATTTTGATACTGTGAAAATATCAGTACCCAAAGTAAGCTGCAACGTGGCGTATGTGTGCCTTGCACAGTGGAAAGTGATGTGCTTTTCAATACCTGCCTTTATCATCCATCTGTACAAATCAGCATTGCGACTATCGGAGTAAATCAAATCAGGAAATACCGGGTCGGCTGGCTTTCCTTTTTCTCCTAATAAATTATAGGCTTCATCAGATATGGGCAATGTTTCAGATCCTTTTGTTTTTTGCTGTACGAAACGGATGTAATGCCCTAACTCGGTTGATTGTTGCATTTCACTCCATTTCAATTTCTGAATATCGCTAAAACGCAAGCCTGTAAGACAAGCAAAAATAAAAGCCCTTTTCATCAACTCGTTTTTACATTCGGTTTTGGCTAAGGTCTTTAATTCATCAAGGGTTAAAAACTCTCTTACTGGTTCGCCTTGTGGCAAGCCTTCTACCATTTCGGCAGGGTTGGTTTTTAGTATGCCATCCCTCACAGCTTGTTTGAGTGCTGCTCTGAACTTATTGAAGTAACTGTATTTGGTATTGGTTGAAATTGCCTTTTTGGTTTTGGTACTGGCTTCTTTCAACAGGTAATCCCTGAAGCCATCAACAAAGGCTTTATTGATTTGGTTAAATTGTATATCTCTTGGGCAATACTTTTTCAAGTGCTTTATGGTACTATCCCAATTGCCATAATTCCCTTTGCTGTCTTTTCTCTTTTCAGCCAATGCCTCCATATACATAATGAAGTAAGTTTTTAGCTTCTCCTTATCGTGGAAATCATAAGTGCTGTTTTGTATTTCCAAATGCCTTTTACTGCGGATGGTTTCAGCCAATGCCAATATCTTTTTATTTTCTTCTTTTACTGCATTGGTGAGCTTCCCTTTTTCGGGGTCGGGTGTTAGGTATAAATTCAAATACTCGTACTGGCGTTTGCCATTAGAGTAGTACTCTAAGTAAAGGCTTATTTTATCGCCTTTGAGCCGTTGTCTTAATGTTACTTTCATTTTCTTATCAGTTAAATAAATTATCAATTGAAGCCCTTTTGATGATGGTACGACTGCCCAGCTTTGCCACCGGCAAACGATTACTTTTTATCATCCGTTGAATGGTCCATCTGCTTGCACCCAAAAGGGTAGCAACTTCCAGTATGCTTAAAAATTCTTTCTCTCTTAAATTAGTGTGATTACCTGCTATCGGATTGGATAGGGTTTCAGTAGCAACTACTGGAGAAGCGGAAACAATTTTGCTTTGTTGGTTCTTAAATTCTGCGTTTACTTTTTCTTCTCGTTTGGTTTTCTTGTAGGCTGCACTGTTGCATTTATGGCCACAATACTTCGTTGTGGTCTTTTGGGCTATGAAAGCCTTACCACAATGATTACAGAATTTAGGAAGTTTAATTGTACTACTCATTTGTTGCTACTTGTTGCAGTATGTTGCTGGGTGGTGCTACTTGGTGCATTATTTCGCCTGACTTCCATCAAACTGATATGTGGGCAACAAAATAGCCAATTGGGCAACAACTGGGCAACAAATATAAGTAAATAAGTGGAGTTGGGCAACAAAAAAGAGAAAGAAAAGTGTACTAAAACTCAACAAAAACAGGCACTTAACAAACAAAAGAAAGTAAATTACTTTCCAATACAAAAGTTAGCAAAAATATTCCCTAAAAGCTCGTCATTGGTGACTTGTCCGGTAATCATACCAAAGTGATACAACGCTTCTTTAATATCAATCGCCATCAAATCGGAGGATAGGTTGCTTTGCAAACCAAATTTCACTTTCTGAATTTCTTCCAGCGCTTTGAGCAACGAATCGTAATGACGGGTATTGGTTACAATCGTTTCGTTGTTGCGGAGCGCGCCAGTATTGACGAATGATAACAATTGGTTTTTGAGATCTTCGATACCGATTTTGTTTTTGGCGGAAAGGGTTGTGGGTTGTAGGTTGTAGG
>ENA-UOWO01006762-UOWO01006762.1-activated-sludge-metagenome-genome-assembly--contig:-NODE-6762-length-11610-cov-5.869321_pt1 | contig 11610 bp, 8 predicted proteins | sample MGYA00238148_ERZ761564 | MGnify/ENA primary metagenome ERZ761564 (study PRJEB28885, sample SAMN05720194) | activated sludge metagenome | isolation source: Anaerobic digester | place: USA...
TTTCGCCTTCGTTGGCAGCTACGATTGGCCTTGAAGAAGCCTGTATGCTCTCGCTTTTAAGCGAGATGGCGGTTTGGCGTCCGCTAATAAAACGGGAAAACCGCGAATGGCTAGAACTGGGGGAACGTACTTTAGAACGTATTATGCCATTCTGGAGTGATCATGATATTCAACGTATTAGCAAAAGCCTGCGCGACAAGGGAATCATTTTACTTTCCTCTGCGCCCTTTATGGAAAGCCGACGTCTGTGTATAGCATTCAATGAAGCCAAGCCCGAACCAGCTACTCATGCTCTCCCTATCGTTAATATGGGAACAGGTGCCAATCTGATAGCGCCCAATTGGCAGCCAGATCGCGAAGTGATTGGTCAGATTCGACAGCACAATATAGAAGAAAGTTTTATCTGGCAGCAATTACCCGACTTTATTCTGTATTGGCGCGAACGTGGTGAGGCTCATCATTCATGGGGGTCAAAATTTCTAGCGCATGTAAAGAGAAACTGGGTTACTCACCAGACACAACTTGCTCGTCAAGCACGTGAAAATAACGAAGAGTTTTTACAGAGAGAAAAAGAAACAGCGATGTATAAAGGCTGGAGACCCAGTGAAGATGCGCTGGAAACGCTAGTTAAGCATGCAAAAATTAGTATGACCTTTGTTGAAGATGCAATTCCCGAATTCATTATCTATTGGCAAGAGAATGGAGAAGTCGGTCGCGTATGGAATAGCAAATTTATTCAGCATGTGAAACGCCAATGGGTGCGCTATTCGTCTGCACTTGAACATGATACAGAGCCGACACGCATTCCTGAAAACTGGCAGCCGAATGGTAATTTATTTGATGTATTGAAGCTTGCAAATATCGAAGAAAGCTTCGCAAAAAAACAAGTCGCCGAGTTTGTTTTATTTTGGCGCGAGAGCAATCAGCTTTACGCCTCGTGGAATACCAAATTTTTGCAACACGTAAAATATCACTGGGCTAAACAGCATGCATTAGCCCCAATTACTCAGCAAGGTAATCACCATGCAGGACAGCAAAACACTAATCCAACGCGTAGCACAAGAGATAGAAGCCTCGCAGAAGACCTCACAGACCGCAGCTGGGCACGGTGATGCAAACCAGCAAAATTTTCGTCGTGAGCGTGTTATTAGCGATGCGCATATTGATGCTTTGAATGAAATTTTTGCGCTCTTCCGCATTAATTACCACAATCAATATTACAAAGCTTATAGCGATGATAGTGTTCTATTCCAAATTAAAAAGCTTTGGATTGAGAGTTTGAGCCAATTTGCACCCGAAACTATTTTGCGCGGCGCGCGCAAAGTGATTGAAGAATCGGAATATTTGCCAACATTGAATCGCATGATGCGTGCCTGCCAAGGCGACCCCGAAAAATTCGGTTTAATTGATGCGCACCGAGCCTATGTAGAAGCCTGCCGTGCACCTAGCCCGAAAGCAGCCTATGCGTGGAGCCACCCAGCGATTTATCACGCGGGTTGCGCGAGCGATTGGTTTTTTCTTTCGAGCAATGCGGAAAAAACTGCATTCCCGATTTTTGAGCGCCATTATTTGAAATTGTGTGAGCGAGTCATGAATGGTGAAGAACTGCCAGCACCTAGCGTTCTCGCGCTACCACAAACGATTGAAACTCCGCTAAGCAAAGAAGAAAACGTAAAACGCATGGAAGAGTTGCGAAAGCAGTTAGAGCTGTAATTTTAAATCTTTAATGTTAGGTAACATCATGCAAAAAAGTTTTTCTCAATGGTTTTTAGGTTTAGCGCTCTTAGGCTATGCCCTAGGATGTTTGGTATTGGTTTTAGTTTTGTCGCGCTACCCATTGAGCGGCGAAATAGATAACGATTTGCTCACCAGCAATACCCTCTTGCCAGATTTAACCTTGATCAACCAACCGCTTGAACGTGTTGAACTATTTGTGGGCATTATGCGCCCGCTGGTTGAAGAGAAAAATCAATTGCTGCTCAGCACTCGCGATCGCCTTTTGCAAATTAAACAAGAAGTGGATCAAAAACGAGAGCTAGGTTTTGTAGACCGTGAGCAACTCAATCGTTTGCGCGAAGATTTTTTCGTTGATACAGAGAGATATCCTAGCGATAAACAAGCCATAGATGTTTTGTTGTCGCGCGTGGATATTATTCCGCCTGCTATGGTGATCGCCCAAGCGGCGATTGAATCTGGCTGGGGCACCTCCACTTTCGCGCAGGAAGGTAACAATTTATTTGGCGAGTGGTGTTACAAAAAAGGTTGTGGGATTGTACCTAAACGCCGCGCAGCATCGGCTACCCATGAAGTGCGCAAATTCGATAGTATTGAAGAATCCATCAACTCTTATTACCGCAACATTAACACCCACAATGCCTACCGCAGCTTGCGCGATTTGCGCGCAAAAATTCGTCACGATGAGAGCAAATTTACGGCACGTAATTTAGTCGCTGGCCTTGGAAAATATTGTGGTCGCGGCGAGGTTTACATCACAGAAGTGCGCTCGTTGATTAGCGCTAGAAAGCTTGAATAATCGCCGTTAGCGACATTCTGCACACATATTGAAAGGATGGCTCAATTCAGCCCAAACGCCGATTCATACTCATGACTCGGCAGTGGCGCAAGAAAGTCGATTTTTGAGAAAGTTTTGCTAAGCTGTATATTAGTTTCTTCGCGCAAGAGCATTACCCTAAGGATAAGTTTGCTTATGGCCGCCCTAATGAGCGTTTCTAAAATTCCATCATCCGTGGTTTACATTGTTGATGATGACGATATCATCCTTTGGACCCTCAAGGAGCTGGTGCAATCCATTGGCGCGCGCGTGCATACCTTTACCTCTGCCAAAGAGTTTCTTGCCTTTTATTCCCCCTCACCCTGTGAATGCGTAATTACCGATGTACGTATGCCCGAAATCGGTGGCTTACAAGTGCAACGCTTGCTACTCACTACGGGATCACCACCACCCATTATTTTCATTACCAGCCATTCTGAAATCAGCGCGGCGGTTGAGGCTATGAAAGCGGGCGCCTTCGATTTTGTCGAGAAACCTGTGAATGGCCATATCCTAATAGAGAAGGTACAAGCCGCCCTTGCCCACAGCCGCACCTTGCATCGCGAGCGATTGAGCCAATCGAGCAAACAGGCGCGTATGGATTTGCTCACCCCCAAAGAGCGCGAGATAGTTGATCTTGTGGTGCAGGGGCAATCCAGCCGCGAAATAGCCACCACCTTAGATATAAGCGTACGTACCGTAGAGAACCATCGCGCGCGCATTATGGATAAGTTGCATATCACCTCAGCGGTGGAATTGGTTAAGCTGTTTATGTAATACCCTTCGCAGCACCGCTTCGCCCCTACCTCAAAAAAGTCATTACTCAGTTCTCTACCAACCTCAAACACTCAACCCGCGTCACACTTTTGGGAAATTTACGTAATAACCCTCTCAAGTCTTGAGTAGTTCTACTCTCTCGTCGATTTTGCCCTTCGCTCACAATGTGTCATATCGGAAAAGCGCCTGCACAGGATGCACAGAGCGCTCCCCCACCCTTAAACACTGAACTTGTGATCTCAAAGGTAATGACATATGCACACCCAAGCGCAAGCAGTGAGAACCTTTAACCCCGGTATTAGCACCATGAATGCGCGTGTTTTTGATATATCGCCCGAAGCAAACCTCTTAAGCAGTGCTGCTTTCGCCAAGATTCAAGCGTTCTTTCAGCAACAAAGCGGGATCTTTATTGCAGAACACAAGCAACAGCTGATTATTACGCGTTTACGCAGCCACATGCTGTCATTGGGATTTAAAGAGTTTGATAGCTACTCGACTTATCTGATTACTGCCGCGAGCGCGGCGGAACGCACTCACGCAGTGGATCTACTGACCACCAACGAAACCTACTTTTTTCGCGAGCCAGAACATTTCAAGCAGTTGGCAAACTTAATGTTGCCCAGCATTCAAAACCGCCCACTACGCGTGTGGTGTGCAGCGGCTTCAAGCGGCGAAGAGCCCTATAGTTTGGCGATGACACTCAACGAAAAACTGGGCGCAACAGGCTGGGAATTAACCGCCAGCGATCTTTCTGTGCGCATGCTGGAAACAGCTGAACAGGGCTTGTACCGCATGCAGCGTTTGGAGCAAATGCCAGCGGAATACCTGAAAAAATATTGCCGCCGCGGCACTGGCCCTTACGAAGGCATGTTTATGGTAGACCCAGAGCTACGCAGGCAAGTGAATTTTGTACAGCACAACCTTTTGGATAAGGCCACTCACCTCGGCCAGTTCGATATTATTTTTGTGCGCAATGTGATGATTTACTTTGATAGCGACGTGAAAAAACAAGTATTACGCAACCTCTATGCGCAATTGCGCCCGGGCGGTTGGCTGGTGACTAGCCATTCAGAATCGCTCATTGGTTTGGATACGGAGCTTAAGCTGGTGCGTCCATCCATTTATCGTCGTTCACAAGCCTAGGAGTCCAGCACCTCATATGAACTCAGGGGTTGAAGCAAAGGGCGTAAGGAGATCAACACTACACAGTGCCATTTTGCATGCCGGTGTGATGGTGGTTGACGATAGCGATTTACAGCGGTTGGTGTCCTCTGAGCTACTACGGAGCATGGGCCTCGAGCTGATTTATGAAGCCGATAGCGGCTTGGCTGCGCTGCAACTATTGCGCAGCCAAAAAGTTCACCCGGCAGTTATGCTGGTAGATTTACATATGCCCGGCATGGATGGCATTGAACTCATTCAAGAGGTTGCCAAACTCAACCCACAAATCTCCATCATTATCGTCAGCAGTGCCGATGGTATGTTGTTGGATACCTTGGGTAGCATGGTGCGCGCATGCAATATGCCCATGCTCGGCGCGCTGCCAAAACCCCTCGACGGTCAAGACCTTCTGCTCAATTTAGAGCGTTTTCAACCTGCGCGCTTAGTAACGCCAAAGGCGCAGCAAATCCGCCCTTCTGCCTTAGATATTAAGCGCGCACTTCGGCTCAATCACATCAAACCCTTTTATCAGCCAAAGGTTTCGCTCAAGCAAGCCAAGGTCGTTGGATTTGAAGCCTTGGCTCGCTGGAGCGATCCACTGAAAGGGTTAATACCACCCAGCGATTTCATTGAAATCGCCAGTGATCACGGCCTATTGAAAGACCTTACCTTATCCATGCTTGATTCGGTGCTGGCCGATATGAATGCGTGGAACAGTTTAGACATGTTCCCCATTATCTCCCTCAATATTGCGGTGAATCTTCTTGAAGATCGTCATTTTGCGGATGATGTAATTCGCAAAGTGAAGCAAGCCAACATTCCGCCCACAAAAATTCTCTTGGAAATCACAGAAAGTGCTTTAATGAAAGATCAAGCAGCAGCCTTGGGCACTATCGGCCGCTTGAGACTCAATGGCTTCGGGTTTTCCATTGATGATTACGGCACGGGCTTTTCGTCCATGCAACAGCTGTCGCGCATCGCCTTTAGCGAGTTAAAGCTAGACCGCACGTTTGTATGCCGCGTAAATGAGAGCGAACATCTGTGCAACATAGTGCAATCTGCACTCGATATGGGCCAACGTTTGGGCTTAACCACCGTGGCCGAGGGCGTGGAAACACTAGAAGAATTGCGTGTATTGCGCGATATGGGTTGCGATGAAATTCAAGGCTTTTTGTTTTCACCTGCTATGCCCGCCTGCGATGTACTACCTTGGCTGAACGACCATGCAATGCTAATCAAAGCGCTGTGTCGAGGTCAGCCTTAACCAAACAATAATGGTCAGCGCGTCACACCAATGTTAAGTGACTGCCAAGACAAGAAACAAGGCTTATGAAGTTAGGGAAATATGCACCTTTATTACTTTCTCTTGGCATCAGTTTGCTACTGGTTGCTGTTTCAACGCTATCCGTGCGCTCCATCTATGCCCACGACCGCGAGAATATCTCTCACCATATTTTAACGCGCTTACAAGCAACCACTGGCCTGCTGGAGTTGTGGCAGCACGAATACCTCACAGGCGTGCATGCAATTGCCGAAGACCCAGAGCTGATTGAGCTGGTCGACAATCTCATTAGAGGTAACATCAATGCCGAGACCGCAGGCGTTAAGATGGATCAATGGTTGCGGCCCATTTATTTAGGGCGCGGCTATGACGGCCACTCTATTATCACGCCCGACATGTTCATTGTTTTAGCCAGCAGCCCTTCAGTCGCGAGAAAACCCGTTATATCGCCCATTTCTCGCGAGGTCATTGCCAAAGCCTTGCGTGAGGGAAGCGCTATGGGGCGCCCCATGGAAACGACTTATCAGGTGCGGATGCCCAATGGCACTGGAGAACCGGGCACCTTGATTCAACTCGGCTGTGCACATATCACTAAGGGCGAAAAGTTGCTCGGCGTCTTGTGTTTACGCCAGAACCCCGAGCGCAATTTTTTCGCCATGCTCAGCACCGGCTTTTCAGGCAAAACCGGCGAAGCTTATGCGGTAGACCGTCAAGGCAACATCTTATCGCCCACCCGCTTTGGGCAGGCAATAGCGCTCAATAAAACCACCACCAGTGCAGCACCCAATTACGTAAAGGGCTTACAAGCGCGTGTACCCAGCAAAACACGCACCGGTACTTTTATTAACAACACCAAAAATAACCCGCTAACCCAAGGCTTTAGCCTTGCCATACAAAAAGGCGAAAGTGGCTTTATCGACGGCTACTCAGACTATCGAGGGGTGAGCGTTGTGGGGGCAGTAAAATGGTTGCCCGGCATGGATATAGGCATTGTGGTCGAGCAGGATGGGAATGAGGTTTACGGCCCTTTCCAGTTTGCCTCTAGAGCGATTATTGGGTTGACGACTCTGGCCATTATTCTCATTAATTTACTTACAGTGGTATTCGTCCGCAGCCGCAAGTCCATCGCCGAGCGCGAGCAGAGCATGCGTGCCTTCATAGACAACTTCCCAGGCGTGGCTCATATGCGTGATACCCGCGGGCATTTTTTAGTGGTTAATAAGGCCATGGAACAATATCTACACGTCCCTAGAAGCCAAATTCTTGGCAAAGCCGACAACGTCATAAACACACCACAAAGATACATTACGGAGCTCAACCTTGATCACAACGAGGTCATGCGCACCGGTCAAGTGATTGAAACGATTAAAGAATACACCGGCTACACCTTGAAGACTATTCGCTTTCCTATTTTGAATGCCGACACCAAATTGATTTATGCCGTGGGAACTATTCTCATGGATATATCCGAACAGACCCGAAATGCACAAGAGCTAGATGCGATTCGGATCAATCTGGAAACTATGGTCGCGCAGCGCACCGCACAATTTGAGGAGGCTAAACTTGATGCGGAACAGGCAGCGCAGGCTAAATCCGATTTCCTCGCCAACATGAGTCATGAAATACGCACACCTATGAATGCGATTATCGGGCTATCACATTTGGCCACACTGGTTTCCGACGACCCCAAGTTACGTAGTTATTTAGAACGTATCCACCAATCCAGCCAGCATTTACTATCCATCATCAATGACATTTTGGATTTCTCCAAAATCGAAGCGGGTAAGATGACGCTGGATACCGCAGACTTTTCCCTCGAACAAACCCTCGATAATTTACTGGCACTGCTCTGGGATAAAGCCGATGCCAAAGGACTAGAGCTACTGTTGGATATAGACCCAAGCCTGCCCGATAAGCTCAATGGCGATGCACTGCGGCTGGGGCAAATTCTGATTAACTTCGCCAGCAACGCCGTTAAATTTACCGAAGCCGGCAATGTACTAGTGCGCGCCTGCAAACTCAGCGAAACTGACAGTCTCGTAAAGTTGCGATTCGATGTGCAAGACACCGGCATAGGTATACCCGCTGAAGATTTTGAGCAACTATTTAAACCCTTTCACCAGCTCGATAGCTCATCTACCAGGCGCTTTGAAGGCACTGGGCTCGGGCTCACCATCTCTAAAAATTTAATAGAACTCATGGGTGGCGAGCTCAACATTGAGAGCGAGCCCGGCATTGGCAGCACCTTCTCGGTAGAGCTAAGTCTCGCAAAAAGTGCTGCACCTAAAGAAGCGCAATTTGACACCAGTAGCATTCAAGGTAAACAGGTCCTGCTGGTAGACGACAATGCCGAAGCGCGGGCAATTTTGGAAAAACAGCTGCGCAACCTAGAGCTGAACGTCACCAGCGTAGACTCCGGTGCCGCGGCCTTGAATTTGATTCATCCGCAAGATGGTGAAACCACAGTCTTCGATGTTATTTTGCTGGACTGGAAAATGCCCGGCCTCACAGGCATTGAAACTGCCGAACAAATTCGCCTTTGGCCACTGGCGCCACAAACCAAGTTAGTGCTCCTGTGCACACACAACAAACAGGCTATAGGCGTTAACGCTGAAATCCTGTTTGATGCGCTTATTAGCAAACCCATTATTGCCTCTGAACTCTATGAGACGGTCTCCAGCCTCTTTAAAAATACCTATGTGCGCGCCGAGCAAAACACACAACTCGATTTAAGCGCCTATAAAAAATTAGCCGGCTGCCGCGTGCTGCTAGTAGACGATAACGACATCAACCAAGATGTGGTGAAAGAGTTGCTCTATTTAGTGAAGGCAAAGGTAACGACCGCTAACAATGGGCAAGAAGCCCTAGAACTCTTAGAGGCTCAGGAACTGTTAGAACGGCTGCCTTTTGATATTGTACTTATGGATGTGCAAATGCCAGTGATGGACGGCATGGAGGCAACTCGCCATCTGCGAGTACAAGAGCGTTTTGATCGCCTGCCAATTATCGCTATGACGGCTGGCGCCCTCATGGGAGATCGTGAACGCTGCTTGAGTGTGGGCATGAACGATTACATCTCCAAACCCATCTACCCCGAAATTCTCTACGGCACCATGCTGCGCTGGCACACACAAAAACTTACTCAGCAACCGAGTTTTGCCCCACAAGTAAAAGCCAAAGAGCACAACTCCACCAGCGAATCGACACGAGTACTATCGCGGCTCTATCGCATTTCTGGTTTGGATGTAGACCAAGCGCTGGAGCGATTACTGAATAACGAAACACTCTATTTAAAATTAATAAAACGTTTCGTAAATGAACGCCGCACCATTGCAGATGATATTGAACGCGCCGTAACCGAACACAACTTTAGCCAAGCGCTCTACCAAGCACACTCGTTTAAATCTTTAGCGGGCACTATTGGCGCAGTAGAATTGCAAGCCATCGCCTTGCAAATTGAATTGGAGTTACACCAAGAAAAAGTAGCGGAAGATTTACTGCACGCACTGCGCACTGCGTTGAATACTATGTTGGATGAGTTGCAAACGAGTTTGAATATTTAAACTCGTTTGCAGTAATGAAAAGTACTTATCCTTATCTTTTTTCAATAACCTCCACTAACTTAGACGTGGAGTTTTTAAAGTCTCCCAAACCAAGCATAGTTCTCGTTGCTTGCAACTCAGAATACTTTTGCCCTGCAAGCTGAAGAATCTGTTGCTGATCGGCTTGACTCAACTCCGGCACCCCAAAATAATGCTCATAGTTATTAATCGCATTTTTAGAAGCTATTCTCGCCATTCCAATATCGCCCCGCATTTCTATAACCTTACAAATTGCTAGCTCATCAAAAAACTTGGATCTTACATAAGGCATTCCCTGCTCTTTATCGTAAGGAGTCGGCTCCGCAAGTGACGCTAATTGATCAAGAGCAGGAGTTGCTCCCACAGCAGCGGCATGCCAATAGTATTTTTTAGCAGCTTCGAAATCATGATTATCAATGGCCTTTTTGGCTAGCGCTTTAATAGCAAGAAGATCATTGTTCTTTGCCAGAGCTAAAATTGTTTTATCATCATAGTAAGCGTAATTACTCTGATCTTCAGCTCTGGAGTATCCCATATCTTTCATCCAAGAATCATGATCACTCAAATCGGCGTGTGATAAATCCTTAGTTTCACCTGCATTATTTTTTTCCGAGCTAATATTTGGGGTGGGTTCATGATTGGCAAACTCTTGATATGAATCATGAGCTATAGTCACCTGATTGGATTTAATTTGAGGTTCTTCTCTGCCATTGAAAAACCAATGCGTACCGACTACGACAATAATCGCAAAACCGAAGAATTTTCCAATCATTTCAAGCGAGCGACTGTTATGTTTTGTTTGCATTTATTTTACCTCGCTATATAGATGAACAGACCCGTAGTTCGAATGAATCGAAAGTATCTTGGCACGCCTGCAAATGTCTATCTCGGGCTCCTTCAGCATCGCTCGCACAATTCAATGCAGCAACGGTAAATCCTCCACCCACTATCACAGCAGGAATAACAGCGACACCTGTAGTAGCTATACCGCCGTAAAAAAGAGCGTTAAGGGTGTATGCATCACATCTCGCGCTAGCTTTTTCATATAAAGCTCTCGCGTCATTCATACAAGCCATCCGAATCGCCAAATTATTTGTTCTGCAACTTAACCTTGCTCTATCTCTAGATTCCTTTTCCGCTTTAGCAGCAGCTTCAGCGGCAGCTTTTTTAGCTTGTTCCTCTGTTCTATCATAAACACTACCAGGCGGAGCTAATCCTACACCACCACCTGCTGGTCCTCGCGTACCGGTTATAGTTATTTCGCTTTGAGAAAAAACTAACTGCGAACTGAACATTAATAAAAAAGCGATTAAAAAATTAAATTTGTTGCCCATCATTAGCTCCTTAAATATTTATTGTTGCTTGATATTAAGCGGAGCCAATGCTACCCCCCCCCTAATTCAGAGGAGCAACTACTTACGTCACATAATTTTCTATTCGTCAGTTATTTTCTACAAGTTTGTCGCCAAATTAATCCTTATAAGTCCAGTCACCATTTTTATCCGCAACTAACCACAACTGCGTAAACCAATAATAACGCCCGCGCTGGTTGCTGGCAGCAGTGCAGGTAAATTTAGTGCGCCCCGAAGGTAATGCTTGCTTGCCTTGAATCCACAATTGCTCATCGCGCACCTCAACATTAATCGCTTCTTCATTAGATGAAAAGCAGCGCACTTTTTGCAGCAACGACTTATCGCCCAGCCTTAACACTAAATAAGGTTTAGCACCTGCAGTTAACACCATATCGCCCAGCGTTTTTTTATTTTCCGAATAAAATTCAATGTTTTTAACCGGCATAGGCAAGGCATTTACCTTTTCAATAAATCCTGGCAAATCCGTATAGCTACCGCCAAACGGAAAGCGCGGCAGCGTTTGCAAATCTGTCCCTGCCCCCAAGACCCCAGCTTGCTGAGTAAATGCAACATAGCCCAAATCTTTTAATAGCTTTTTAGCCGCAGCATTGTATTCGCCATAGGGGTAGGCAAATAGTTTTGGCGCTGAGCCAATTTCAGTTTCTATTTTTTTCTGCGCGGCATTGATATCAGCCAGGAGGCGAGCACTCCAAGCATCTTGCGTTTCATTTTTTTGTAACCGCACAATGTGGTCATGTTTGGTCGTGTGGTTTGCAATGGTCACACCATGCTTGGCCATTTCACGCAATTGATCCCAAGTCACAAATAACTTACCGGAACCCACCGCATCCGTATTTACAAAAAACGTAAATGGCCAACCGCGTCTTTTAAGAATGGGATAGGCCG
>ENA-UOWO01006763-UOWO01006763.1-activated-sludge-metagenome-genome-assembly--contig:-NODE-6763-length-11610-cov-4.440848_pt1 | contig 11610 bp, 6 predicted proteins | sample MGYA00238148_ERZ761564 | MGnify/ENA primary metagenome ERZ761564 (study PRJEB28885, sample SAMN05720194) | activated sludge metagenome | isolation source: Anaerobic digester | place: USA...
TCACTGAATATAATTGTAATTGTGATTTAGTGAACTCCTTCAGTTGTTCTTTGTAGTGCGTCACATAATTTTCGGGAACAGTGTTTTTTTTAAAAGCAACTGAAACACAAAAAACAACAACAGTAAACAATAATATAATCTCTTTATTCTTAATTTTTTTCATTTCCGGTACAACCTTTCAAACTGAAAAACCAGGCGCCAAACGCGCCTGGTTTCTACTACTTTAACTTTTTGTGATCTGTTAGTGCTTAACGATCATTTTAATTTTATTGGTTTTTTCGCCAGCATTTACCTGTACAAAATAAACGCCCTTTTTAAGGTCGCTGGTGTTTAAAGTCATTTGGTTGTCGCCAGCCGAAAGATCTTTTTCAACAACTGAACTTACTGTTTTTCCAAGTATGTCAATTACAACAATGTTAACGTGTTGCGCTTTATCCAAAGAGATCGTTACGATTGCTTCATCTTTGGTTGGGTTAGGAAACAGATTCACAAATGAATTGTTTTTTTCAACTGCGTTGATCCCAACATCCATCATACCTGAACCTTGAACGGCAAAATCATATGTGCCTTCATCCGCATCGCTGCTGTTTACATTCACAGTTGCCATGCTTGTACCCATAGCTGTTGGTAAGAACTGAATCGTGATGTTCTGAGAAGCAGCACCTGCCAGGTTTAGCGGGAAGGTGGGCGCATTCATCAAGGTGAATTCAGAGGCGTTTGCGCCTGTGAACGTGATCCCGGAGATAGTCAGTGTACCTGTTCCGGTATTCTGAATCGCAAAAGTTTTAGTTTGTGCGTTGTTGGTAAACACCGATCCAAAATTGGTATTGTCTGATGAAGTAGTCGTTGTGTTGCCATCAGGAATAGTACTGTTATTTCCCTGAATGTTTATTTCAGCAACAGCACCAACACCTTGAACTGCGAAATCATAAAGCGTTTCGTTGTAATCATTGTTGTTCAGGTTAATTGTTGCTGAACGGGTTCCGGCAAGTGCAGGCATAAATTGGACAGTAATGATCTGTGAGCCATTGGCACCAATGATCAATGGATATGCAGGTGGGTTTAAGATAATAAAATCACCAGCGTTAGTTCCTGAAATATCGATGCTGCTGATCCAAAGCGGACCCGTGCCTGTGTTTTGAATGTTAAAGGTTTTTGTTTGTATCGCACCGGTATTCAGCATGCCAAAATCCGTGTTGTTACCAACATTTATGGCCGTGTTTCCGGCAGGAATATTTACAGCATTTCCAACCAGGTTTATTTCCGGATTTGAAGAAGCTGTTACAGCGCTGGTAAGCACTAAAATCTGACCACCTTCAACAACAGGAACAGGAATACTATAGTGCGCCTGATCTACAAATAGAAATTTGCCCGGGCCTAAAATAGCTTGTGCATCCATAATACCAGCCGACTCTTCGTCCTGAGTTAAAAAATTACCCCCACCCGTAAGAAAACGACTTGGATCATGTTCTGCAATGGGTGTCAATACGTCAGTATTTACATTGTATTCCCAAATTCTTGCAAGGTAGGTCTGGTTACCTGGATCTTCCTGTAACATTAAATGGCCAGAATTATCAAATCCAACATTGTCGAGCATTTGATGCCCTTCCGTTCCGTCCAATACCGGTGAAATGGTTCCGCCATGTTGTGGATTTTCGATATCGGTAAAGCGCATTCTCCATAAACGGCTTGGATTATTAAAAGAATTGGTAATTACAAAATACAGGTCACGTGGATTGGCAGGATCCCATGCACCATCCTCTGGACGTAAAAATTGTGAAACACCCATGTTCGTGCTGAGCGTCTGCAGAGAACTGCCAGTAATTGATTGAATGTTTGGTAAAGCAACAAGTGAAAAACTGGTATTTGCCGCTGCAAAACTACCGTTAGATTCGACTAACATGCCGTTAACAGCAACGCCGTACAAAATGCCGCCGGTTAAGCCTGCCTTTGTTATTTCATTACCAGTGGCTGACTTGTTGCCAACATAGATGTATACTTGCCCGGGAGTAGAGTCGTCAAAGCCTGCAACAATGGTCTTGTCGCTTCTTCTCGGGTTGGCCACCTGGTTTTCGGCTGAAAATCTGCCAAGATATGGGAGTTGATAAGAAGTGCCTGCATTCGGACCTGTTGCAATGTGTGCAAACATCCTTCCTTCGTTACCGGTTTCTTCGCCGTTCATATAGATCCTTTCTTGAGTACCTTTTCCGGTGTAGCTGTTATAAAACGCAGATGGCGCAGCTAACTCGGCGCCACAAAACCGGGCAAAAGCAGCCAGGGATGAAGGGTTAACCGAATTGTAAGTCGAATACGTACTTGTGCTTGTGTTCCATAGGTTTACATTTTGAATCAAATCTGCACCGCTCACAACAGCTAATGTCGACTTGTTGATTATCCATTTGGAAACAAAAGCGCCGGTCTGTCCATGCGCGTGAACCGATCCTGCTGTGTTTCCCATCTCATGGTTAATTAACATCGTAAAAGTACCGTCATTGTTATCAAAAGCTCCGGTACCATCTGCCAGTCCGCTCATGGTGTATGTTCCAACTGTGTTCGCATGCGTTAATATAGAAGTGATGCTGTATCCTGGTGCAATTGGCAGTAAGAATGGTGATTGCGAACTGCTTGGTCCTGTAGTGATCGTTTGTGCCAACGCTGTACTCACCGACTGGCTCACAGCCAAACCAATCAGTATGGATTGTAAAGTTTTTTTCATGATTTAAAATTTTGTTTTTTAATTTTTACAAAGTAACCGTAAGCAGGCGCTTGCAGGATTACTGAAACACTAACAAAACTTTAATCAATGTGATCTTTTATACCATAAAAGTGGTAACAGTGTTAAGTTGTTAAGAAGGATTTTGATTTAAAATTTACTTTGACCGCTGCGCAACACCAGGATGACAAACCTGGATTACCTTGCTACATGCCGCTTGTGTGGCATTGTTTATGAAACTCACGCAGTTTTATGCTGAGGTTGATGCCGTAATAAAAATACCAGTCGCGTGTACTTGGATTACCACGCATGCTGCCGGGTCGGGCAGAGTTGTTAATGGTGCGGTCGGTGAAGTTAGACTGATCGCTGAGCACAGCCGGGTAAGTGCCGCTCACATCATCGAGGTAATCTGTAAAAGTTCTTCTTGGCCCCCACTCTATGCCGAGCCCGCATTTACTGCCAATGTTCCATTTAAAGCCAAGGCCAAATGGTATGTTTACCTGCACCCGCGAATATTTTTTCGCCTGGGCTTCGGTTTTATAATTCCTTAATGCCTCGTATCCATTGCCAAGATCAGCCTTAGGATTAAAATAAAAACAACCGAGCCCCGCAAACAGAAACATGGTGAAACGGTATTTGTCGTGACCAATTCTATAGTCAAAAAAATTAAATTCCGCGACTGAACTTAGTTCAAAAATCTGGCTTTTAAAACTCAGGTTTCTTTCCATTTGGTCGTCTTCGCCACTTTGAGTATCGCTGCCACTAACCGATCCGTAATTGAACCCGAATCTAAAGGCGTACCTGTAATTGTTCTCGTACCTGAAAAAAATACCCGCTGCAGGCTTTGACGCCAGAAAATGGATGCGCGGGTTGATATCGCCCAAATAATAACTTCCTCCGCCAAAAAAACCGACTTCCCTCTGAATAAAGTTACGCTGCCTGCTTTGGGCTGCGCCCGTTAAAAATGCCAGGCAAAAAAGATATAAAACCGTGTTTTTTAGCAAAAGAATCTAGTTAAACGTAAATTTAGGCCATTTATTGTGTGTTATTGCCTTTGAATATCTTAAAATAATGAAAAAATCGCTATCAGGTTAATCTTTGCTTAGATTTGTGGTTCTGAAGTTTGGATACTCAAAATGCATATCACCCGATCGGGATCTTCGACAGTGGTTTTGGAGGACTCACCGTTTTAAAGGAAATCAGGCAGCAATTACCCGGGTACGACTACTTGTACCTCGGTGATAATGCGCGCGCGCCCTATGGTTCACGCAGCTTCGAAACCGTGTATGAATATACACTCGAATGTGTTACCCACCTGTTTAACATGGGGTGTGAACTCATAGTGCTGGCCTGCAACACAGCTTCTGCCAAAGCACTCAGAACCATTCAGCAAAAAGACCTGGCAAAATTTGGCCCTCACAAAAGGGTGCTTGGCGTAATAAGACCAACCACAGAAATTATAGGCCACTACAGCAAATCAGGACATGTTGGTGTGCTTGGAACCCCCGGAACAATTAACTCGGGTTCTTACCTTGTGGAAATTGAGAAATTTTTTCCGGACCTGCATGTTTACCAGGAGGCCTGCCCCATGTGGGTACCACTGATTGAAAACAATGAGTATCAAAATGAAGGCGCCGACTTCTTTATTAAAAAACATGTACAGCAACTGATGCAGCAGCAGGAAAAAATCGACGCCATCATTTTAGGCTGCACGCACTATCCCCTGATTATTAACCAGATAAAAAAGTACTTACCCGAACAGGTGCATTTATTGTCACAGGGCTCCATTGTTGCAAAAAGTTTAACAGACTACCTGCTGCGACACCCCGACCTCGAAAAAAAATGCAGTAAACATGGCAGGATAGAATTCTATACCACAGATCAAACCTCGGCTTTTGATAAAGCGGCCACACTTTTTTACGGGCAAAACATCAATTCGAAACATCTTGCTTTATAATATGGGTATTGCGCAGGCAAATGATGTCTTTTTTTTCAGACATCACCTCCCAGTTATATTTGAGCAGGTAGCTCACCGTGGTGTCAGCACGCTCCTGTGAAATGGGCCAGTTGTCGTTCTTTTTAAGCAATAAAATATAATCTGCATTGTCGATCCTCGGGAAAAAGTAAAGTCTTTTACGAAAAGCGAGGTGACTGGAAAGTTTACCCGAGGCAGATACTATAGCACTGTCGGGAACCAGTCTCATTGTTTCATAAATTTCGTCCACATCGTAGTATGAATGGAAAAAGTCTGCACTCAAAATATTTGTTTTTTGTACATCACCCAATAGCGCGATATGATCCTCAGACGGCCTGGTGAGCTTGGTTAAAGTCATAAATAAAGTACTTACGCATACAAGTGAAGCCAATACAAGTTTTAATTTTTCGTTTTTTAACCCGGCAATAATTAAAAATACCAATACAGGTAGAATTGAAATGACCTCAACAGAATAATAAGATTCTATTCCCCAGCGGATAGGCTCATCGTTATACATTTTTTTTGCAATAAGCGGCAAAAAAGGGATTAAAAATAAGGGGCGCAAAAACAAGACAACTCCTCCCGATAGCAGTAAAACAATATAAAATTCTGACTTAATGCCGTCGTAATAGTTGGATCCTGAATGATTAACGAACAACAGCTTTAACGCTTCAAGAGGGTGTTTAAGCATGAATAACAATGCGTCGGGAGCTGTTGCGCCAAGCGCCGCGAAATTAAACAGTGAGTATTTTTTATTTTCATCCTCGAGCGAAGGAATGAAGAATTTAAAAATCAACACCGACAACAACACCGACAAAAAAAATAATAAGGTCGAAAATTTCAGTTTTACCTTTTCTTTCCTGTGCCACAGCATTAAAAACGCGCAGATAAAAATAAGCCACAAACAAAAATCTTCGCGGTTGAAGATCAGAAACAAAAAACAAACGATGGCAGGCACGATCTTGTTTTTTTCGAAATAGTACAAAAAAACAGGCACAACCGCCGAACCTATAATGGCCAGATTACAATCTGCAGCAACGGCCGTGAGTCGGCCAAGCAAAATAAAATAATACAATAAAACGAGCAGGGCCAGCTTTCGGTTCTCTGTCTTAAATAAAATTAAACGGTAACTTGCCCAACCCCCTGCCGAAACAATAATGCCCTGTAAAATCAGCAGGGTATAAGTGCCTGTTAAACCTGACAACAGCCAGTACAGCGGCGATAGAATCATCAGCGTGAGCGAAAAATGATCCTGCAAAAATGTTACGTTATATGTAAAAAGGTAAACCGGACAGGGACTGATATTGAAGTGTGCGTAGTCGAAAAACGCGAAATTATAAACCGCAAAATCAAAAGCGTATGACCTGAAGAAATAATGATTGAGAACAGTTGCGCCTGTAACAACAAATGTAAAAAAAATCAAAAGGCAAAAAGCTGCTTTGTCACTAACGACTGGTTTTACACTTGCTGCGCATTTTTCCATTAAGATCTATTTTTCTAAAATCTTAAACTCCGTTCTCCTGTTTTTTTGTTTACCGGCAGGTGTGTCGTTCGGCGCAATGGGTTTTGATTCACCATAGCCTTTAGCCACAAGTCGTGTGGGCGCGATTCCTTTGGTGATAAGATATTCAACAACAGAAGCCGATCTGCTGTCACTCAGTTTTATGTTGTATTCGGCAGCGCCATCGGCATCGGTATGACTGGCCAATTCTATTTTGAGGCCGGGATTATCATTAAGCAGTTTTATAAGCCGGTCGAGTTCATTTATCGATTCGGGCTTGATGCTTGCCTTATCTGAATCAAAAAAAATGTTCCTTAAAATAATGGTGCTCCCGATCTCTATTTTCTTCAGCGCAATGTCCTGGATAAATTCCTGGAAGTCGGTATTCTCGGGTAAATTAAAATTTTCGGAATGGAAAAGATACCCATCGCGTTTTACAGAGATCCCGTAATTTTTCCCGCTAGGCAAAGTAACAAGGTATTTGCCGGTACTGCTGTTTGATTTAAAAGTCGCAACAATTGTATTTTTATCATTATCGATCAGGTCTATTGAAGCCTCAAGCGCTTCATTGGTTTTAGAATCTTTGACGTAGCCTTTGATCAGGGTAAGTCTGGCAGATTTAATAACAATGGCATGCTCAGTCTTTAAATTGCTCACCGGGTTGGCCACCACTGCTATGATCTGGTCCTGGGTGTTCAGAAGGGGTTCTTTTTCTGGTCCAAGAAAAGTTATTTTGTAAATGTCTTTTTCGCCGTATCCACCTTGTTTGGCCGAAGCAAAATAGGCCCGGTTGCCGCTTCCACCCACAACAAAAAATACATCGTCGTCAGGACCATTGATCGGGTAACCCAGGTTTTCAGGGGTCTTCCATTTACCACCAGTGAAGCTTGTTTTAAAAATATCGTATCCTCCCATGCCATCGTGGCCTTTACTGCTAAAATAAAGCGTAACCCCATCTGGATGCATGAACACCGCGTCCTCCGAATATTTGGTGTTTATTTCAGGGCCAAGGTTCCTGGCGGGGCCCCATTCACCTTTTGCGTTCAGGTCACTGTAATAAATATCGCGGTCACCAAGGCCCGACGTTTTGTCGCTGATAAAAAACAATCGTTTGCCATCATAACTAAGACTAACACACGATTCGTGAGCGGCCGTGTTGATGTTCCTGTTCATGTGTTGCGGCACTTCCCAGTCAGACCCCGACAATACGCTTTCATAAAGATCGCCCCCATCGCTTCCCGAGTTCCTGTATATAAAAAGCTTACTCCCATCGGTTGATAATCCCGCTGCAGCATCATGCATTTCGGTATTGACAGTTTTCGAAAGTTGTCGGGCGGGCTGCCATTTACCATTTATTTTGTTCGACGAGTAGATGTCCTCATAATAACCGTTGTCATATTCGACTTTTTTTCCTCCGGTTGAGTTTTGTCTCCGGGCGGTAAAAAAAATGGTTTCTTCGTCTGCCGAAATGGAGGGACAGTAATCGGGGAACGCGGAGTTGATGTTTGGCCCGAGATTATCAACGAAAACGCGTTCTGGCTTGGCGCTTAGTTTTTTTCCTATTTTGCATTCCTCCATTTTCTTTAAAACATCCTGTATGGCGCCTATATTGGTTTTGTTCTGGGCCTGAAGCAAATTCAGGTACTTCTGGTAATAAGTAATCGCGTCGTCCCAGCGGCTGTTCAATTGATAAGTCCACGCCAGCCAGAATGGAAGGTCGGCCTGTACTTCTGGATCAAACGAGTTGGCCGCTTCAAAGTAGCTGAGTGTTTCTTTGGTTGAAGGATCCACTACAAATGAGATAAAACCAAGCATATAGTTAAGTTCTGCGTTGCTGGAATTAAACTTCTGAGCTTCACCTAATGGATTTATCGCATATTTAAAATCTTTTAATCCAGCTTTCTGGTGGTCGTAATTACTAACCGGATAATATTTGTGCTCCGTGTAATAAACGCGCCGGGCTTCATCAAACTCTTTTCTGCCTGTGGTGTAAAACTCTGTGCCGGTTTCAAGTTTTCTAACAGCGTCTCTGAATTCTTCTTTTCTGCCGGGGAAATTCCCTTTTTCAAAAGCGATATTCTGGGCAAAGAGATGCGCGCAGGAAATTGCAAAAACGATGAGTAAAAAATTTTTCATTCTTTTGTCAGGCAGTTAATTTGTGCAGGAAGCGTTAATCAAAGTTTTTGCTCCGTCAACCCCAAGCTCAACGGCTTTTTTCCAATCCGCGCAACTGCCTTCTTCGTCGTGAAGCATTTGTGAGGCAATTCCACGGTTGTAATAAGCGGCGCCGTTGGCTGGGTCCAGTTGAATAGACTTGCTTAACATTTCTTTGGCTTTTTTATACTCTTTTTGTTTAAGGGCTATGGAAGCAAGATTATTATATGCAAATGAACTCTGCGGGTTCTTTTTTAATAAAGTTTCAAAATCGGTTTCAGCCAATTTGTAATCGTCGCCTTCAAAAAAAGTGGCGCCCCTGTTGTTTAAAGCTATCAGGTACGATGGATCCTTTTCTATCGCCACGCTATAGGCCTCTATGGCTTTGCCCCTGTTTTTATTTAACCTGTAGGCTGTTCCGAGGTTATTGTAAACAAAAACCAGTGACTTGTCGAGGGTCAGTGCTTTTTCATAATCGGCAATGGCCCCGGCATAATCTTTTTTGGCTTTTTTTGCGCTGGCCCTGTCGTTGTACGCGTAGGTGTAGTCGGGCTTTGCCATGATCGCCCCCGAATAATAGTCTATTGCCCTATCAAAATCACCGTTTCCAAAACATAAAACGCCTTTAAAATAAAGCGCTTCAGGATGGCCGGGCTTTAATGACAAACACCGATCGAGCGCAACAGACTGGCTGTCGGCAAGGTGCATGCCGAAAAATATCAGATTTTTATTAAAAAAGGCGTCAGGGTTTTTAGCATTGATGCTGATGGCTTTGTTAATGTCACTTAACGCCTCGGGATATTGTTTTAAGTGGGTGTATGCAACGGCCCTGTTGCAAAAAGCGCTCTCAAAATCTGGTTTTTGGTTAATACATTTCGAGAAAAGATCGACGGCGCCCTGAAAATTATTTTTACCAATTTCCACCAAGCCGCTGTTGTAGTTTTTTTCAGCGCTTTGTTCAGGAACATTTGCTTCAACCTTTACGGTATCCTGTGATCTTAATAATCCGCAGTTAATTGATAACAGCAGGAGCAAACGTAAAGTCCATTTCATACGGCTTTCATTGAAAAGACTAAATATAAAAATTTTCTTTAAGAGCGGGCCAGGATTGATTAATAAATTTTTAGTTAATTTTAGATTTACCAAACACTATTTCAGATGTTTAAAAATTATCTCTTTGTTTCCGTTTTGCTTTTTTGTTCTTCTCGTTTTTTCCCACAAGCGATTGGTTCTATGCTGAAAGACAAAATTGAGGAAAAGAAAGACAAGGTCAAGGAAAAGGCCAGAGAAAAACTTGAAAAACAACAAAAAGAATATGACGAAAGCAATTTCAATTATTCTATTTGTTTTTTGGACAACAGTGGCCTTTTTGAGGCAGATGAAAAAGGAAGCGCCTTCAGCGGTGTGATGCTGAGTGGCGCCAAATTCGCTTCCGGAGAAAACAAAACCACTGAAGACAGGGCTTACACGCAACTCAAAAACGGCGAATTTTTATTGGCCGGCAATAAATTTTATCTCGCCGAACAACACCTCAGGCTGGCTAAATTATTTTATGAAGAAGATGGCGCCACCGGCAGTAGCAACTATGTTCAAACACTGAGCGACCTGGGACTTTTATACCAGTCCTGGGGCAGGTATGTAAAAGCAAAGCCCTTTTCAGAAATGGCGCTGAAACTGCGAGAAGGCAGCGAAAACAAAACCATGCTAACCGTTTCGATCAATAACAATGCCGTTCTGAAAAAAGAAACCGGCTTTTACACCGAAGCGGAAGCAGAGTTTAAGCGAGCGCTCGAGCTGGCAAAAAAACAAAATGACGTGCTTTCTGAGGTACTGGTATTAAATAACCTGGCCATGACCTACCTCGACATGAATAAACTGAAAGAGGCTGAAGCAAATATGCTGGCAGGCATATCAAAGGCATCAACCATTCTGAAAGAAAACGCCAGCAATTACATCAAACTGCAAATTAACCTGGCCAACATTTACCGTTTCGAAAAAAAATACAGCAACTCAGAAGATCTTTATTTAATTGCCATAAAACAAAAAGAAAAAAAACTGGGGTCACATCCCGACCTTGCCCATCTTAAAAAAGGGTTGGCGCAGTTGTATATGGAAATGGGCAAAACATCTGATGTTGAAGCCCTTTTAAAAAGTGCCTATTCTATCGACAAAAGAAAATTGGGCGAAAAAAATCCTGCCACCCTTGCCATACAGCAGGAGTTGGCTAATTTCTACCGATTTACCAATAACCTGCCTGAGGCGCTCAGTCTGGGGCTTGAAGTAGTAAATCAAAAAAAGTCGATTTACGGTGAAAATCACCCCAACTACATTCAGGCGCTTGAAGATCTCGCGTTAACCCGCTGGCAAAACAACAACATAGAAGAGGCTAAAAACAATTATAAGATTGTAATTGATAACACGCTCCATTATATCAATTCGTTTTTCAATAGCTTAAACGATAATGAAAAAACGCTGTATTGGGAAAAAACAAACGTACGCCTGCAACGATTTTACGCCTTTGCCAATCAAAACCTGAACGCTCAGCCCGAACTTTTATCCATGTTCTACAATACCGTTATCAACACGAAAGGTTTCCTGCTGAACAACTCAGCCAAAATACGAAACGTCATCGTGTCGGGAACCGATGAGTCGCTTAAAGCTGCGTACATACAATGGCTTGAGACCAAGGAACACCTCAACCAGGCTTATCAGTTGAGTAATGAAGAACTATTGGCTGATAAAATAAACCTTGACAGCCTTCAAAAAAGATCCGATGAATTAGAAAGGGAATTGTCTAAAAAAAGCGCCTTATTCAGGGAAGGCGCCGATGAAAAACCCGTTACTTTTGACCTTATTCAAAAACAGCTGAAGGCCAATGAAAGCGCCGTTGAGATCATAGAATTAAACGAATACAACAATGGTTTTACCGGCAATGTTTCTTATGTGGCGCTGGTGCTTACGACCAATGGCATTAAGCAGGTGCCAATCGGAGACTCAAAAACTATCCACAGCGCCATTGAAGTTTTCAGAGAAAAAACCACAACACAAAAACCCGAAAACGAAGCCTACGCGCCAACCTGGAAAGCAATTGATGAACAACTGACGGGTGCTGGCAAACTGTACGTTTCTTGCGATGGCGCTTATCATCAGCTAAGCATCAATGCTTTAAAAGATGGTACTGGCAAATATCTCGCCGATAAATACAGTTTACATTTTGTAGGCAATACAAAAGATATCGTTGCTCTTAAACAAAAAGAAAGAGCTGCA
>ENA-UOWO01006765-UOWO01006765.1-activated-sludge-metagenome-genome-assembly--contig:-NODE-6765-length-11608-cov-5.743616_pt1 | contig 11608 bp, 11 predicted proteins | sample MGYA00238148_ERZ761564 | MGnify/ENA primary metagenome ERZ761564 (study PRJEB28885, sample SAMN05720194) | activated sludge metagenome | isolation source: Anaerobic digester | place: USA...
TTGGAAAGGCTGGTCATAAAACGAACTCGTGTAGCAGTAGGGGTTATCGAAATGGGCATCGACTCGGACATTGACAGGCAGCCATTATCCCTAAATTGCGTTAGGCCGCTAGTCTTGCTTTTGCATTTTTTCTGAGGTTGTCTTTTTGAAGAAGAGTGAATCCAGTTGGGGTGTTGCAGGTGTCAAAGACTATGAGAGCGTAAATTATATGAAGCCTTTTATTCTCTCTCAATGCCTCCAGTAATTAGGTGGTTAAATTGGCGATTTAAATCTTGAGGGATTCCGTATGAAAGCATTGGTGAAAAAAAATAAACTCATAGCATTTGTGTTATTTGCGTATGCATTTTCGTGGCTGTGTTGGTCGCCAGTCATTCATATTGTAAAGGCAGATTTATTTGCATCCCCTGGGTGGGCTATTGCATTAATTTTTCTGGGAGGCTACGGCCCAAGCTTTTCAGCTTTGCTGGTAAGCGCAATAACAGGTGGCTGGGCGTCAGTAAAAACCTTAGTGAAAAAACTCTTTAATTGGCGCGTTGGGTTTAATTGGTACGCCATTATTTTTTTGATATGGCCAATAATTTTCGCATTAGGTGCAAGCCTCTATGTGAAATTGGGCGGTAGTCTTGGGTCAACGAATTATGGGTTGTTGCCTTGGATTCCCGCAGTTTATGTGGTTTCCATTTTTCTTGGCCCCTTGGCAGAAGAATTAGGCTGGCGCGGTTTTGCGTTACCCATTTTGTATGAGAAATATGGTTTTGTAGGTTCCAGTATTATTTTGGGAATCATATGGGGAATATGGCATGCACCTTTGTTTTGGGCGGCAACAGGTACAGCAGTCAGTGGCTTTGATGTTAATGCTACTAATGTTTCGCTATTTATATTGTGGACTGTGGGCGCTAGCGTCATTCACACGTGGTTCTATAGAAATACCTATGGCAGTGTGTTGATTGCGGTATTGCTACACCTCAGTACCAACGCTAGCGGTACAGTTCTCGGCTTGTTTTTTCCTGAATTAAGCATTGATGACAAGCAAGCTATCTACTACTGCACCTTATTTGTGTTGATGTTATTAATTTTTCTCAGTGCAGCTTTGATCAATACCCATAAGAGATTAACTCATGAGTATGTGGTTAAAATATCAGTATAAGTTTACTGGATCATTAAATCTCAACTGATCTGAATCCAAACCGCGCTAAGCCGTGTCTTAATTACTAGTTAAACCTTATTTACTCTTTTACGCAGGGTCATGTTATGAAAATCCAATTACTTCCAAGATTGTTTGTTTTAGCGGCTATTACCTTCACCTTCTCTGTGGAGACGGCGTGCGCCGATGATGTGATCGCTAAAGCCTATAACATTAAAGATGTATCAGAATTGGTGGTTAGCGGTGGTGGGCGGGTGCAAATTACTCAGGGCGATACCGAAAGCCTACGAGTTGAAGCTACCCGCGATGTGATGGAGCGCGTGAAGGTGGATTTGAGTGGTGACAAGCTGAGCCTGAGCGTTAGAAATACTTCCGGCGGGTTTAGTTTTTTTGATTTGTTTAAGCATCGTAATGACGATGTGCTCTATGTCTTACAGCTTAAAAAACTTCACTACTTGGGTTTGTCGGGTGCCTCTCGTGCTACTTTCGGTAATTGGGTGGGCGGCGATATGAAGGTGAATGTGAGTGGTGCAGGTGAAGCTAAATTCACCCATTTACGGGTGAATGATTTATTTGTCGAGTTGACGGGTGCCAGTAATTCGCGGGTGGAAATACTCACTGCACGCACGTTGAAATTTGAGCTTTCTGGTGCCGCCAATATGGATGTAAAAGGTGCAAGCCAAACCAACTTTTTAAAAATAGGTGCGAGTGGCGCGAGTAATTTTCGCGGCAAATTATTAAAAGCGGCGCAAGCCGATGTTGATGCCAGCGGTGCCTCTAATGTTGATTTGCAGGCAACTGAATATTTAAAGGCAGGCGCGAGCGGCGCTTCAAATATTCGCTATCTTGGGCAACCAAAATTAGATAGTAATGCCAGTGGTGCAAGCAATATAAAAGCAATCAACGACTAATTTGTTACCTGCGTGACGATTGCCTCGCAGCTTGCTGCGGGGCTTTTTTATTTCTGTGACCCGAGTAGCATTAGCTGAGAGGTGCTGGTTGAGTGGTGTGAATTAAGCAGCTTGTTGCATCATAAGGGTGGCTGTTATAGTCACCAAGCTAAACCCAGCAAGCCGCAGGGCGTATGTAGGTGGTATTTCACGATCACAGCGTGAAAATAAATACATTCATTATTCAGGGAAAAAAGGATGCAAGTTTCTATTCGTAGTCGATTAAGTATTCAATCATGTCTGTTGCTGTGCATTATTGCCTTACTCGCCGCATGTGGTGGCGGGGGTGGTAGTAGTTCAACGAGTTTTGGCAGCAATATCTCAACACCGGCGACAAATGCACCTGCCGATGGCACGCTTCGCCCTGCAGTAACAGATTCTTCTTATAAATCTACAATCGTTAATTGCGTAAATGTTGTTAATGATAGGCCTGTAACTAATTGTAAGTTAAGTACCTTGCCATTTGTTGGTCAGAAAACCAGTGCCCCTACCAAAGCTGATATCTTGGCGCAAACCGTTGTCTCTCACCCTTGGATGGCAACACGTTTTAGCCAATTGCTAGATCAAATGCCGAATGATATTTTTTTATTATTCCGTGGTGTAACAGGGGTGGTAATAGCGGCAGATATTCGCCCATCACACTATCGTTCCGATACGGGCGCTATTTATTTGGATCCTGCTGATTTATGGTTGAATGCTGCTGAGCGAGCGACGATTTCCAAAGAAGAGGATTATCGCAGCGGCTTCTCAAACGGTTTGGCATTTCGCAGTATGTGGCGGTATGTGCAAGGTAATAATTATGCTTATGAATATTACGCTTTAGATGGAGCAATAAGTTCACGATCCATTGGCGATGTAGTGCGCCCAATGGCGGCGTTGTTGTTTCATGAATTGGCACATGCCAATGATTTTATGCCGCCCGCCTTTGTTGCTCAGGTTAACCCGCAAGTGACTGCTTTAGATGCTATAGGTGAGCTACAGAGCGCATTTATTTCCACTGGCTTAAAATTACAGAGCCCGTTGAACTCGCAGATGCAATATGACCTCGGCCGGATTATGTACTATGGCGTTACCGCTACCGATAGCCAAAAGGCATTGACGGCGGAACAAGTAGGTTTGGATTTTTCAATTGATGGCGCCAGTGATTCCTACAACTATTCTAGTCAATATGAAGATGTTGCTATGCTGTTTGAAGAAGTGATGATGAAATATCATTTCAATATAGATAGAGAGCTGGCATTTACCGATGCCCCGCCGGCAACCGGCGCAACTTGCGCAAATTATGTGGTGCGCTGGGGGGTTAGAAATCGTATCGGGAATCCTTTGGTGAAATCCCGCGCGCAGTTAATTGTGGGCAAGGTTCTAGGTGTTGCTGACACATCGGTTTATTTTGCTGCGTTGCCTGGGCCACGTAGCATGACTAATGGTGTCGATTGGTGTAAAAATTTATCGGGTACTTTTGCAAATCTTGACGGTGTTTCACAAAAGACCTCTGATCAGCCAGTTCCCTTGAGAGATTTATTACCGCCGCATTAAGCGTGTTCTGCGTAATTTTTGTTCTGCTGCAAACAGCTGCTAATACTACGCATTAGCAGCTGTTTTTTTATTTGTCACGTGGGTGTGATATTAACCTTCCTAAATGTTTAATCGAGAAGCGTTGCTAATGGTTACTATCAAAAAAATAACGACTTTATTGATACTTCTTTTTTTGCCTCTCGTTGCTGTTGGGCAAATACCTGAAGTGCAAGGTGCTGAAAGGCTCGAAACACAATCAGATGAGATCGATGAAATTCTGGTGATTGGTGAGCAACCTGGCCCCGGTTTGTGGTTAGTGTATAAGGGTGATCACGTACTCCGTGTGTTGGGTACCATTTCGCCCATCCCTAAAAATATGCAATGGCAATCCAAACAAGTGGAAGCAGCGCTTGCAGAATCGCAGGAATTTATTACCCCGCCCGGTGTAAAAGTGGAGGTTGGCTTTTGGGGAAAGCTCGGCGTATTGCCTTCGCTGATTGGTATTAAAAACAATCCCGACTCAAAAAAGCTGGCGGATGTTTTAACGCCAGAGCTGTATAGACGGTGGGTTTTGTTAAAAGACAAATACATCGGCAAAGATCAAGATGTTGAAAAACAGCGCCCCATTTTTGCGGCATCGGAGTTATTCAAAAAATCCATTGAAAAATCTGATTTGGTGTCAGGTGAGCGTGTGCGCTGGGTGCTTGAGAATGTGGTGCGCAATCATAAAATAAAAACGACGCAGCTTCGTGTCATGCATGAACTACAAAGCCCGCGTGCAGCGGTAAAAAAATTCAAGAAATCAACGTTGGATGATACCCAGTGCTTTGCCAAAACCTTAGAACGCTTGGAGTCTGATTTGGATGCTATGCGTGCTCGCGCCAATGCATGGTCTGTTGGTGATATAGAAGCGTTACGCAATTTGCCCTATGTGGATAATAGGGCTGCCTGTGAAGATGCCGTTCTCAATTCGGAGTTGGTGCAAGATCAAGGCTTGCAAGATATAAAGACCACCTTGAAGAATATTTGGTTAGAAGCCGCTGAAGCCGCTTTAACGAATAACACCCATACATTTGCCAGTTTGCCTATGGAAGAACTCTTAAAGCCGGATGGCTATTTGGCCGCATTGGCTGCCAAGGGGTATAAGATTGAAGCCGCGGAATGATGTTGGTTATTGCTGTGAAGGTGTCTCCGGTTTTGAACTGAATAAATCCCTAAAAAACAATTTTATTTTGTCCAGCCAGCGCGAAAATAGGCCTGCTTCCTCAACCAATTCCATTGCAATGAGAGGTTTCTCGTTGAGGATTTTTCCGTCCAGTTCAATCGTTAATGTGCCCAATTGTTCGCCTGCCTTAATGGGTGCAGTAATAATTTCGTTGTGATGTACATTGCCTACGATTGAGTCGCTCCTTCCTCGCGGTACCGTTAAGCGAACGCTATTCGCTAAACCCAAGTTAACTGTTTTAGCTTTTCCTAACCATATCTGAGCGGTAGTTACTGTAGGATTGTTGGAATAAAGCGTTAATGTCTCAAAATAGCGAAAACCATAATTCAATAGCTTTTGAGTTTCCGATGTGCGCGCCTCGTCACTTTTTGTTCCCAGCACTACCGCAACCAAGCGCGTATTTTCACGTTTTGCGGAAGCAACAAGGCAATAACCTGCTTCTTCGGTATGGCCTGTTTTTAAGCCATCAACCGAAGGGTCGCGCCCTAGCAATAGGTTGCGATTTGGCTGGCGGATATTGTTGTAGTTAAAAGATCGTTCTGAATACAATTTGAAGTGCGAAGGGTGATCGTTAACAATTGCACTTGCCAACTTGGAAAGATCGCGCGCCGTTGTAAGGTGTCCTTCTGCGGGCATGCCAGAGGAGTCTACAAAATGTGTTGCAGTCATTTGCAATGCGGCTGCTTTCTTGTTCATCATGTCTACAAAGCTGATTTCATCGCCACCAATATATTCGGCAAGTGCAACAGTCGCGTCATTGCCTGATTGAATAATAACACCACGTAGTAAATCGCCAACCGATACCAGTGTTCCTTCCTTTATGAACATGCGCGAGCCATCCATTTTCCACGCTTTTATACTTACGTTCACCATATCTGACTCACTGATGCGACCGCTTTCAATTTCGTCGGTAACTAAGTAACTGGACATAAGCTTAGTAAGGCTTGCAGGAGGCAAAGGCTGGTCTGCATTTTTTTCAGCGATTACTTTACCGGTAGTAGAATCGATAAGAATAAAAGCGCTGGCGGCTACGTCGGGAGCTGCTGGAATTGTGCTTACTGGTTGTCTGCCAAGAGTGGGCTTATTCGCGACATCAGCAATGGCGAACGTGCTTGAAAAAATAGTAAGGATGGTCAAGCAAGAAGTGTAGCGATTGAGCATAAGCAACCTTAAGTTGAATGAGTTAATAGATAAAAAATACACCTAAGCTCAGTTCTATCTTGTTAAATGTACGATATCGCTTTTAACCAAAAACCTATTCTTAGTTGGTCAGTTCGCATGAGGAATCGTTGAGTGAGAAAGCGCCTTCTGTATCGTGTACTTCGGTTCCGAGTAGCGGGGGGTTAAAGACACAGGCTAATTGCAGCTCATTGAATGCACGTAAAATATGCTTATCGTGTTTGTCTAAGACATACAATGTGCCAGGGCTAATTGGGTAAATAATGCGCTTTTCAACATCTTCGATTTCGCCGCTACCGCTTATGCAGTAGACGGATTCTATGTGATTCTTGTAGTGCATATGTAACTCAGCACCTTCAAAGATACGCGTGATATGAAACGAAAATCCTGTACCATCACTTTTTAGCAATAAACGGCTACTTTCCCAGCCTTGAGAGAAAATTACTCGGTCTTGATGTATTGCATCTTCGAGCTTTCTAATAATCATAAATTACCTACTAATTGATAATGTTTACGCCATGGTTGCTTTTTTGGGCTTCATATCCGCACTTGAATTTTGTACTGATAAGGCTTCATGCGAGAGAATTACAACCTTGCGTTGCAGTGATTTATGAGTCTCACTAACCTTGTTTTTCCTTGCGGCGGCATCAAAACTTTCGTGCAAAATTTTCAGCCCTTTCAAGAGGTCTGCTTCATTAATCGTAAGCGCGCAGAAACATTTAACCACTTGGCTTTGATTTCCTGCTGTCTCAATAATCAAACCGCGATGAAAAGCTTCCTGGCAAATGGCTGCGGCTATTTCACCAGAAATACACTCAATACCTTGCATTAGACCGCGCCCTTTCACTTCCACAGTAGATGCTTTATGGCTATCCGCGATGTGTTGAAGAACTTCGGTCATGATGATTGATTTCTGCAAAATTTCTGCACTAAAGGCATTTGAAGACCAGTAATATTCAAGCGTAGCGGTAGCCGTAATAAAGGCGTGATTGTTACCACGAAAAGTACCGTTGTGCTCGCCTGGTAGCCACTGATCTAGCTCTGGTTTTAATAGCGTTATCGCAAAAGGTAATCCAAAACCACTTAATGATTTTGATAAGGTCACAATATCGGGCGTAATACCGCTCGGCTCAAAACTAAAAAATGTACCCGTGCGACCACAGCCTGCTTGAATATCGTCAACAATAAGCAACATGTCATGCTTGCGACAAAGCGCTTCTAAACGTTGTAGCCATTCGTTGCTTGCGACATTTAATCCGCCTTCGCCTTGTACCGTTTCAACGATCACTGCTGCGGGCAGATCAACACCACTGGACGGATCGCTTAAAAGTTTGTCCATCATGGTTAATGTGTCGGCTTCATCGCCGTAGTAACCGCAAAACGGCATGCGTTCAATATTGTTTAAATTAATTCCCGCACCGTTGCGATGATGTTGATTGCCCGTTGCGGCAACTGCGCCCAGCGAGACACCATGGAACCCGTTAGTGAAAGCAATAACGTTGTGTCGCCCTTTTACTTTTCGGGCAATTTTTAGCGCCGCTTCAACGGCATTGGCGCCGGTAGGGCCGGTGAACTGCGCGCGATAGGTAAGTTCTCTGGGTGTTAAAATTAAATCTTTAAACCGCTGAAGAAAATTTGCCTTGGCGACGGTATGCATATCAAGTCCGTGCGTGATGCCATCATTTTCTATGTAGGAAATTAACACTTTTTTTAGCAGTGGGTTGTTATGCCCATAATTTAACGAGCCTGCACCGCATAAAAAATCTAGGTAGGCTTTTTCATTTTCGTCGTAAAGATAGCTTCCTCTAGCGCTATGAAATGTTACAGGGAATGAACGGGCGTAGGATTGTACGGCAGACTCCATTTCGTCAAAAATAGTCATAGGATTTCTCATCAATTAATTAGAATGGTCGCGATGCGCGCGAATGGAGCTGGCCTTTTAAATCGTCGAGATGTTGCTGAATAGTTTTTTGATGCAGCGGTGCGATGGTAAGTAAATGTTCATCATCGTGCTGACCAGCGAAATGCTTTTCACGATGGAACATGATTGACTTAGTGGATTCGGCGTTTCGTTCCCGCGCAAAACTTTTGAACAGTGCCCATGATGCTTTGTTCTCGGGGGTTATGGTGGTTGATAGGCTAACCGCAGAAGTACACGCAGGCTGATCGATTAACCAGTGCAGCATTGTTTTCCCCAAGCCGCTGCCTCTAAATGTTTCAGCCACTACAACCTGCCAAATAAATAAGGTGTCAGGTGTTTCAGGCGGGCGGTATCCAGAAATAAAACCAACCATTGATTTATTAAAAATGGCGGCTACTGATGTGCCAGAAAAATGCGTGCACTGTAATAGGTTGCAATACAGTGAGTTGGAGTCGAGTGGCGGGCTTTTTTCTACTAGGGAATTAAGGGTTGCACCGTCGGAAGCTACGGGTGATCTCAGGACTAGGTTGTCATTTAAAGAATAAATATTGGGCATGTTAAAAATTACCTTGCTGGTGTATTTTTAAAAATTAGCAAGCTATGGATATTTTATTGATTGCCGCTAGCGATAGGCTGATTTATGCGCAAAATAGCGAGCATTTAAGTTGTTGTAGATGATTTAAAGCAAAAATAATACTATCCATCTCTTGAAATATAGTTAGTGTGCTATGGATATAAAGGTATCATAGATACTGTGAAAATCAAAACTTTCGGGCCACTTATGACAAAATTTAACAAACAGTGCATGCTAAGAGCCCCATTAAAATGACCTTAAAGGCATAGATCGTTATATGAACAAAGTGGATGAGGTTCTGACTTCGCTTCGGCGCGTAATTCGCGCAATTGATTTGCATTCGCAGCATTTAGTGAAAACCGCAAGTGTTACGGGGCCACAATTGAGGTTGCTTCAGTTGATGAATGGAGAAGGACGCCCAACCGTGAGTGATCTGGCGAAGAAAATGAGCCTTAGTCAGGCTACGGTAACGAATATTATGGATAGGCTTGAAAGTCGTAAGCTGATTGTGAGGATTCGTTCCACGGATGATAAGCGTAAAGTGCACCCTGAATTGACCGAAGATGGACGGGCGATATTGGCAAAAACACCGACGCCATTACAGGATAGTTTTGTGCGTAAGTTTGATGGATTGAAAGGCTGGGAGCAGAATATGATAATTGCCTCAATTCAGCGAATCGCAGAAATGATGGATGCAGGCGAAATAGATGCATCACCTTTTTTAGATATAGGCTCACTGGATAGAAAAGAAGATGCTCCGTCGTAAATTAATGTTTTCGTAATATTTTGACGATACGTTTATAAATAATCTCCGTTATCATCCAAGAGTTCCCGCCGCTGGTATTCACGAATTGAATAACGACTGTATCAATATCACTGTAATAGCGTGCAATACTCGAATACCCCGGCAGCAAGCCGGTATGTTCGGACACATAGATAGAAGAATAAATGGTTTGCTCATCTGCACTTAATAGTGAGCCATCATTTAGCGCCCTTAAGAAGATTCCAACATCTTCTGCAGTCGCAACCATCGAACCGCCTGGACCTACGAAATTTTGCTCCTTTAAATCTCCGTCATAGCCAATGTAGTAACCGCTTACAAGATCCTTTAAATTCACTTCGCTCAACAAACTATAAGTGTGCCTTAGCCCAAGGCGATCAAGAATTTCCTTCTTGATAAAGTGGTGATGGCTGTAGCCCAAGGTCTGATCGATAATCATACCAATCAACAAATAATTGGTGTTGGAATAGCGGTAGTCACTGTCGGGTTTAAAATCGGCAGGTTTATCTAGCCCGAATTTCAGCAAACCATTAACGTCCGCAGGTAAGTTTTCCCAGGGAAATTTGGGGTCATCAATAAAGTTGGGAATACCACTGCGATGTTGCAGCATCATTCGCAGTGTAATGTGATCTGCATTTTCGATTCGCCCCGCAAGCTCAGGTAAATAGTCAGCAAGGGTTTTATCCAACGACAGCTGTTTCTGGCTAATTAATTTTGCAGTAGCGGCGGCAATATATAATTTACTGATGCTCGCTGTTTTAAATAAGGCATGTGGGTCAGCAGGAACTTTGTGTTCTCTATTCTTCCAGCCAGCTGAATAATATTCAGGCGGTCTACCTTTTTTATCCACATAAACAATAATGCCATCCAAATCGTAATTGGTTGCGTCACTGACTTGCTCTTGAACAGTGCTCGGCAACGGCTTCACGTAGGCGCAGCCCGCGAGCCAAGGCACGAATACCACCATACAAATGATTGCAATAATGGACATGATTATTCTAAAGAGCCGAAGAGCGATAGGTTTCATTTTTTATTTAAATAAAATCCCGTTTTTTATTTTGGATATGCCACGTTATTAATAGCGCGGCAATGGCAGCAATAATTTGTGTTGCCACAATGCTAATCGCGGTCGAATTCCAAACCATGTGTGGCTCATAAAAATGGCTGTTAATTGGCTCCATGAAAGCAATAATCCACAGATATGCAGGTGTCCCCAGTTCTAAGAAGAGCATAGTAATAATTGTGATGCCGTACGATTGATATATTAGAGCCACGCTGAGAACGCCAACGTAAGCAACAAAGATGCCTAAAAATATCATAGTGATAAATGGAATCGTGCCAAATGGAAACACCCCAAGCCCAAAAGAAAAATAAAAAGCAACACCGCTGATCGCCAACCAAAATACCGTAAACACTGGAAGGTTCAACAATAACTTCGACATAGTAAATTCTTTAACGGTAACTGGAAGGCTCATGATAAAAAGTTGCGTAGATTTCTGTTTTTCCATCACAATTGTTTTCATAATAAGCACTATTGCACAGGTAATAGCAGGTGCAATTAATAATGTAATACCAAGATTAAAGAAAACTACGTTTGGTACACGCCCGAATATCAGACATATAGCTGCAATAGATGCAAGCATCACTAGGCAGAAAATTAAAATAGTCTTGCGCATCATTAAAAAATCTTTTCTAACAAGCTGGGGAATAATTGAGATGCTCATGCTAGGGTTTCCTTATTGCTGTTCGCTTTGGCGCTCTGAACATTAGCCAGAAATATCTCTTCCAAGGTTAGGCGCTCAATATTGTTTATTTGCAGACCGGCACTCGCAAATTTTTCGAGAATTGATTCCTCGTAATTATTTACCGTAAGGGTGCACAGACGACCACTCTGTTGCACATCTTTAATATTGGCTAAATTCGGCAAAAGGCTGTTGCTCAAATTGGTTAAACGCAATCTTCGCCAACCATCCATAAAATCTTCTTTGTTGCGCGATTCAATAATGCGGCCACCGTAAATAAACGTGATGTAATCTGAAATTTGTTCTACATCTAAGGTGTTGTGCGATGAAAAAAGAACTGAATGGGTTTCGTCTTGAAGGCTGCCCATCATCTCATCAAGCACTTCTTTTCTTACGGCGGGATCTAGCCCTGTAGTTGGCTCGTCGAACACTAATAAATTCGGGCGACGAGCTAGAGCCAACAACAAGGTGGCTTTAACTCTTTGCCCGTGCGACAGGCCTTTTACTTTTTGATTTCTATTTAGATCGAAGCGGCGCAATAAATTTTTTGCGTATTCATCATCCCAAGAATCAAAAA
>ENA-UOWO01006767-UOWO01006767.1-activated-sludge-metagenome-genome-assembly--contig:-NODE-6767-length-11607-cov-5.066482_pt1 | contig 11607 bp, 9 predicted proteins | sample MGYA00238148_ERZ761564 | MGnify/ENA primary metagenome ERZ761564 (study PRJEB28885, sample SAMN05720194) | activated sludge metagenome | isolation source: Anaerobic digester | place: USA...
GTAAGAGGGTAAGTTGTTTATCCCAGATTTGATTTAGACCTGAATAATAATTTCTCTTATGCTTTCTTAGGTTTTTCGAATTTGTCGCTCAATTATGCTTTAAAGAATTAAGGAATACTCCATATGGTTGTTCATTGAACTTTTATAATAATACAAAAGATGCTAAAGAAATTTTCGATTTTTTAGCAGATAATACATTCGTGGAATATAGTTTATTTTGTTTGAAAATAGTAAAAGTGGTTTAGATGCTCTTGCTGTGATTACGACTTCTTATTCAAAAGATTCAGAAAAAATTGGTTCAAAAGTTGCAACATCTATTGCTTCTTAAAATTATGACTATTTTGAGTTAGCCAAAATTATACCAGATTAAGAATTTATGTTGTTTACAAAGGACCTTCTTCTGATGATAAAAGCATTATCAACAAATTTTAGATATCATTCAAAAATGCATTATTTTACATACATGAAAAAGGTATCGATGATCTGCTACAATAATAATTTTAATCTGTATCTGATACTTTTTATACTTCTTTTAATTTCTTCTTGTAAATCAAAACGAAATTGGGCTCTCCAAAGAAATGATTATTTATTTACTCAAAAAATAGACACCATATATAGAGAAATGAATGAGCTTGCTATAAATAAGAGCGGGAATATTGAAATTTATCTTGATTCATTTATATCTCAAATTCAGTCATTACCAGTTTTTGATAGAAGAGTTAGTCCTTTCTTTTTTATTGTGCAACTTGATAAAAAAGACACAACAGAAGTCAGTATAAATGCGACAAATTCTTATATTGAATTAGATACTGTTCTAGCAAAAAATAGGTTAGGAAATTATAGCGGAGTGCTCACTTATAAGGGAGTACAATTTTTAATCATTTACCAAAACTGGGAAAGTGAAAATAGTACCCAAATAACTAATTCTAGGGAAAACTTATTCTATTTCACAGGTAATAGAATAAATTTTAAGTATTGTTTATTTCTATCTAAAGATCTTAATAGAATATTACATAACCTTCATACTTGGTGGTTTATAAAAACGTATTTTGTTAAAAGTCAAGTTCTCTTTTTTAAGTCGAGTTACTACTTTGAATAAAACAAGCAATATGTTTAATTTAAAAAATTATTTTATTGGGATTCACTTTTCATTGTCAGCCTTGTGATTTTAGAAAAATACTCTTATTTCAAATCTTTTTCGTAACCCAAGTTTCTCATAATCATTTCCAATTCACGATTTTCTTCAGGCTTATAATCTTCATTTAAATTAATCCCATTCAATTTTGCAACCGATTGATAATAGGCAGCTGTAATTGGATTTTTCAGTTCCTTTAAAATTGAATAGCAATTATTTTCAAGTTGTCTGTTTATCAATTTCACTAATAATCTACCTTGTGTGATATTCAATGAACTGAGTTTATCCTCAAAGTTTACCTTGATCTCCTTCTCTTTCGAACGAATATATTTACGTCTATTTTTTTTCGACATATCATTTGTCGAGGTCTCAATTTCATTAAACATACTTACCGCTGCATCAACATAAGGCAAAATCATTTTAATATAATGCTTCATTTGATTATAACGATAGCGTGTGGTGTCGTTTGTAAATAAACGCGTACTAACAACAACAGCTTCATTCAATTGAATTTGCTCTTCTGGTGGTTTTGATTGAGCATCCTTCGATATGGTTGGAAACATCTGCTGCCCATTCATTTCAATACATACAAAAAAGAATAAAAATACAAGACTTAATTTCATGAACAGAAAATTTATAATTGGTAAAATTAACACATCGAATTTTATTAAAAGTTAATTATTCCCTACTGTGTTGTAAGTTTGCCAGCTTATGGCTAAACAAGAAGAAGTACAATATATTGACCTGAATAATCAAACAAAAATAGCCTATATCGATTGTGGCGAGAATAAAAAAGAGACGCTAATATTTATTCATGGTTTAGCAAATTACCTTTGGGTTTGGAAGTGGAATATCGCATCTCTTCAAGAAAAATATCGTTGCATTGCTATTGATTTACCTGGCAATGGATTTTCATCTCGTGGTGATTATCCTTATTCAATTGAATATTTTACAGATACTGTCCATCAATTTATTGATGCTTTAAATCTAAAACAAGTCAGTCTTGTTGGGCATTCAATGGGTGGACAAATTGCCTTACAATTTGCATTAAAGTATGGGTCAACAATAAATAAATTAATCTTATCTGCACCTGCTGGATTTGAATATTATTCGCCCCATGATGCAACTTTGTTTAAAGCAGCCATATCATTTGGAAATTTTTTGGCAATGGATGAAACCCATATCAGCCAATCGATTAATTCATCATTTTATCGGCACGAAAAAATAGCCAGTGAAATTATAAGCGACTTGAATAGTATTATTCAATCTAACGATCGAATACTGTATCGCAAAATGCTTGAACTCTGCATTGATTCTATGTTAGACAAACAAGTATTCAAACATCTTAAAGAAATAAATAATAAAACCCTTGTCTTCTTTGGCGAAAATGATCAGCTCATTCCAAACCGTTTTTTACATCCTGTTACAACAAAAGAAATTGCCGAAAAAGGTGCTAAACAAATGAAACATGCGGAGGTAATGACCTTTAAAAATACAGGTCATTTTGTGCATATCGAACAAGCTGAACTTGTAAACTCAAAAATTGTACAATTTATGGGAGCTGAATAAGTTTTCTGGCACGGTTCTCTCTACATGTCTGAATGAAGCAATTTTCAGTTGAAATTCATAGTTTAAAAATCATATTTCATCGTAAAAGCCTCATTTGTTTAAACTTGTTTCTTTAATTTACGTGCAGTATGAAAACACTATTTCAATTATTCATTCTTGTATTCCTTTCAAATTTAATATCAAAGGCACAATCTGATCGTACCCTTATTACGGCTGAAATGAAAGAAAATATAATTCTTTACAATTCAAAAATTAATGAAGTAATTGAACGAAACACGTTGAATGGATTTAAAATTATTAAAGAAGAAAAACTGCCTATCCGAAGTGATATTGATATGGTGGTGATTTTACCTTTATATGCTGGAGATTGGTATCATTTTAGTTTTGTTGGCGATCCAAGTGCACAGAAAATCAAAGCCACTCTTTTTTTAGAAGGCTTTGGTGATTTGGTACAGGATAGAATTATTGTTCGAAGAGAAAATGAATTTTGGACCGAGTTCTCTTTCCTTTGCCCACAGTCAGGGAATTACGAACTTACATTATATCAGAAGTCTGATATCAGTCGCCCGCTATCTTATTTAACGGTGTTTAAAAAAGAAGACCTTATTGAAACTAGAACTGAATAATCTTGTATTACAAAATGTAAAGCTTCTTTTGTAAGAGGCTCATTTGATTTAATATTTTTTGAATTTAAATTGACACGTTACATCGCCCATCCTAATAATAACCAACCAATTACAAGAAGTGGTGCAGGAATTTTTGAAAACATTAAAAGACTAAAAGTTATCAATACCACAACCACATTTGACCATTCAAACTGAATCGAATTAAATAAAATAAATCCTGAGGCCCACATAATGCCTACCACAACAGCATGTATACCTTCTAAAGCCCGAAAAATAATGGTATGCTTTTTTAAATTTTGATAGATTGGGAAAAAGAAAAACAATAATAAAACGGATGGTAAAAATACCGCCACTGTTGCAATTGCACTGCCTAATAAATGACCATTCCATCCAAAACTACTCATACTTAAACCTCCAACATATGAACAAATTGAAAATACTGGACCAGGAATTGCATTCACCATTCCCGCACCGGTTAAAAATTGAGCAGGCGTTAAATAGGCCCCAATTTTTAAATGTTCAGGACGAACAATAAATTGCTCATACATCATCGGCATCAAAGCATGACCACCACCAAATACAAAACTTCCAAATCGATAAAAATTTTCAAATAAATTAAATGCTCTTGCATAATGCCAATTCTGAATTCTAGCTAATTCAGAAATTACACCAGCTAAAACAAACACAATCACAAACCACCAAATATTTACCCATTTAATTGGCTTCTTTTGCAATTGCATATCAGGGATACGTTTATTACTAAAATTAGTGATAATACCTCCTCCAATGATAAGAATTGGAAAAATAACAGGTGAACGAAACAGTATAGTGATTATAAAGGCACCCACCATAATGATATAAGTAGCAGGATGATTCACTGAAATTCGCATCGATTTAAAAGCTGCAAATGCCAAAAATCCCACCGCCATTGGCTGAATAAATTTGAATAAATTCGTTTGAATATCTTTCACATCAAAATACTGTATTAAAAATGAAAGCCCAGTCATCATAATGGTTGCAGGCAATATCCAAATGAGTAAAGTAATTAATGCCAATGAAACGCCGCCTCTTTTATATCCAATTAAAGTGATAGTTTGAGTAGATGATGGACCAGGCAAAATTTGACAAAAAGACATAAAATCAACTAACTCCTCATTTGTGACATCCTTTCTCTTTTCAACAAAAGTCTTTATCATCATACCCATATGACCTTGTGGTCCGCCAAAAGCCGATAAAGAATATTTCAATACTTCTTTTAAAAATGGAATATGTCTGTAAATACTCACTTTGAGGATAAAGATAGTTCATAGAAACTATGTGCGCAATGTCATTTTATAAAACGCTTTTTTATGAATGAACTATTCATTTGTCATGATCTAGCTTATTCATTTAAAAAGCAGCATCAATTTTTTTCAAGCCTACACGTAAAGTTCGTATTCTATAAAAATCTGGATTGTCATATCCACCAGCGCAAGTTGAGACACAAGGCGAATATCCACTTATTGCGTATGTAATTAACACCTCATCTTCTGGATTGATAAACTGAGGATGTAATGTAACCCCAAATGTAACTGGGGTGTTTCCTCCTAAATTATCTTCAATTGTATGAAGCAATTGATAATTTAAAAAAGGGCCATATAAATAAGCAGAAGTTTGCGAGTAAATTTCCATTCCCTTATTACATGCCTTGCCTGATGCTTGCGTTAAAAAAACATATTTATTTTTTATTTTTCGAATTGAAAAGTTTTCACCAGGCACCATAGCAATAGGTGTAGCACCTGAAGCAGGATCCACCCATTCATCATTCACATTTGAATAATACTGCCATTTATCATGTAAGCTATTCATTGGAAATCTTGCCACATACATATTATTGTCGCTATTAACACTCGGGTTAAACAATCCATAGGCATAACAAAATCCCTTGGCATGATCTAAAAATACGGTGTAGCCATAATTAGTGCTATTAAACAAAAACGAATCCACTCTTAAATAAGTTAAATCTGGGTAATGAAACTTGGCCACATAAGTTCTTGTATTTTGCAAACCACCCATTTTTTTAGCAAACACAAAAACAGTATCAACATATTGATATGCATGTAAAGGCGTAAACCATTTTCCCGATTCATTAATTGGAATAAAATCGTTGCTTCCAATATTTAAAAGGGTCATATTAAAACTTGCATCCGACATCATCGCTGCATTGTGCACTTCAGTATTGCATGAAATTTGATTAACAGAACTCATATAGTCGTTCAAATGTGAATTACCAAATAACCAAATTGTTCTTCCATCTGATAAGGTAAGCGAAGTAGTTCCTTCGCCTGCTGTGATGCCAGATGTTAATCTAAAATAATTTAGAAAAGTTGAATCTATTCTTGATTGAGGCAATGAAATAGTGGGCGGAATTCTCCCTTTCAAACATGAGCCTAAAGTAAAAGCAGAGGCCAAAAGAAATAAAAATTGAATACTTTTTTTCATGTTGTAAAATAAATAAAAATTGAAATTACGTATTTTTCCTTTCTTTGCACCAATGAATATTAGAGACGCAAAAAAGCAATTCGACACTTTGTGTTCAACCCATTTCAGTAAAAGTGAAGGAGATGAGATTTTTAGTAGAATTGTTGAACATCTAACTTCAAAATCTAGGCTTGAAATAAAACTTAATAAAGATATTGAAGTAGAAGATCATTTGTTTTTAAATATAACTTCAGAACTTCAAACTAATAAACCTATTCAATATGTATTAGGATACGAATGGTTTTACAATTTAAAATTAATGGTAACGGAGGCTGTACTCATTCCTCGTCCCGAAACCGAAGAATTAGTTCGATGGATAATAGATACACTCAAAGAAAATAAAATTCATAACCCTTCAATATTAGATATAGGATGTGGAAGCGGTTGTATTCCAATTGCTTTAAAAAAAGAATTGAATGAGTTATCAGTTACAGCAATAGACATTAGCGAATCAGCCTTAAACATAGCGAAAAAAAATGCGGATCTCTATCAACTTAAAATTGAATTTCTACAATCTGACATTTTAAATCCAGGTTTAATCTTTGACAAAAAATTTGATATCATTGTTAGTAACCCTCCATATATTACCTCACATGAGCGTTTAGAAATGGATGAAAGAGTGCTTTCGTTCGAACCTAATATTGCATTGTTTGTAACCAATACAGATCCATTCCAATTCTACAAAGCGATTCTTCATTACTCTGAAAAAAATTTAAATTCAAATGGAATTATTTTTTTAGAGCTCAATTCGCAATTTGCTCATGAAACTGAATCACTTTTCAAGATGGCTGGTTATAAAACAACTCTTCGAAAAGATATATATGATAATTTACGTATGCTAATGGCTTCTAAAAATTAGACCTACCAGATGTTAAACTGATAGGTCTAATGATAATGAATTCAGTTTTCTACTTCTTTGCCCTTACTTTATAATTACTATTTTTTGTGTCCTTTTGCATGTACTTAATCTCATCACTAGCCATCGACTCAACATTATCTAATTTTTGATCATATTCTGCATTGATGATGGTTGCTTTCTGAACACTTGGTGCATTTTGAATAGATTGTGGTTTAGACTTCATATAAACCTCATTCTTTTTCACAATTTTTTTAGCTTCTTCATACCGACCATTATCAACCTCTTTCATTGCAAGTTCAAGTGTTTCATTTGATTCATATATAGCAACTTGTGTGGCAACCCACTCACTAAAATGGCTATTGTATAAATTTTCATTGGTTGTATATTCATTCTTATTTACTAGATTGATACTTTTTGTCCTTTCTTCTGTTGCATCATAATAAGAAAGAGAAGTATTGAAATTAACTGTAGTATTTTTTCCAGACTGAACAGTATATTTTATTAAAACACCTTTTGTTTCTTCTGAAAAAATATCGTGGAATTGTATACTTAAAACACGTCCCGATTGTTCGAATCTATGTCCATAAACTTTGTCAACATTCACATATTCAGGAAGAGTAATTTTCAATTCTGCATTTTGCGCAATTACTTGAGACAATCCATGAAGTTCTTTTTCAAATAAGCTGGCAATATGTTCGGCATGATCAATAAAATAGTAATTCCCATTGCCCGATTCAGCCATCGCAGTCATAAGATCTTCATTGTAATCTCTGCCTACTCCAAAAGTAGAAATTGAAATTCCATCTACTCGACTTTTACTTCTTATAATTCTTTCAATTTGTTTCATATCGGTGATACCTTCATTGGCTAAACCATCACTCATTAATAAAACACGATTGATATAATTTGATTGATAATGTCGTTTTACTTGAGCGTAACCTTCTAAGGCACCACCCATTAAATTTGTACCCCCACGATCAGTAATTTGATCAATTTTATTTTTGATCAGTTGCTTATTATTCACCGTTATAGATGATTGCAACACATCAACTGTACCATCATAAATTACAATTGACAAATAATCATCAGGACGCATTTGATCTACAATATGTTTAGCAGCTAATTTTGCATTACGAATTTTATCACCAGCCATAGACCCACTTCTATCAATTACAACCGATAAATTTAATGGCGTATACTTTTCGCTATTTCCTGAATATTTACTTGAAACTAATTCAGCATAAAAATGCCCCTGTCTATGATTTCTAGTATAATAATCATTTTCAAAGGAGGTTGATAAACTTATATTACCTCTTTGTTGCGTGCTCTTTGAATTTGAATTGAAAATCGATTGATCATCATTGGCAAGGTTTGATGGATGATGATTTGGTTTAAAAAATGATGATAATGTGAGTACTGAAATAATGCCTAATACGGCTAGTGTAAAAATAACTGAATGCTGTTTCATAATGTGAAAATTTAAATTGTGAAAATTGACCGCTTTGATGCACTCATTTTCTAAATTCCACACTGATACAAAAAAATATAAAAATTAAATTCTAAAATATGTCAAAAACATATTTTAGAATTTCAAAAGCTAAGCATACATTTCTGCCTTCAATTCATGAACTCGTTCATTTTCAAGATATTCTTCATAATTACAAATTCGATCAATGATACCATTTGGAGTAAGTTCAATGATTCGATTGCAAACAGAATTTGCAAAAGCTAAGTCATGTGTTGACATTAAAATAATTCCAGGAAAATCTAAAGCACCATTATTGAATGCAGTAATACTTTCAAGATCGAGGTGATTTGTAGGCTCATCTAAAATAATACAATTCGGATTTTGAAGCATCATTTTACTCAACATACAACGCACTTTTTCGCCACCACTTAAAACTGAAGTTTTCTTATTTAACTCTTCACCGTTAAACAACATCTTACCAAAAAATCCTCTTAAAAAATCTTCGTCGGCATCTTTTACTGTATCAGGAACAAATTGACGAAGCCAATCCATTAAGTTGTAATTACTTTGAAAAAACTGATGATTATTATTTGGTAGATAAGCCTTTGTAATGGTTGTACCCCACTCAAATATGCCTGTATCAGCTTTTGATTCACCACAAATAATATCAAAAAAAGCATGAACAGCTAATTGATTTTTACTTACGAATAAAATTTTATCCGTACGCTGAATATCAAAACTTACATCAGAAAACAATGTAACGCCATCTAAAGAAGCCGAAAGCTTCTCAACTTTTAAAATATCATTTCCAACTTGTCTGTCTGGCTTGAAAATAATACCTGGGTATCTTCTATTACTTGGTTTAATATCTTCAATCACCAATTTTTCTAATGCTTTTTTACGAGAAGTAGCTTGTTTACTCTTACTTGCATTGGCACTAAATCGGGCAATAAAATCCAATAAATCCTTGCGCTTTTCTTCATTCTTTTTATTCTTATCACTTAATTGTCGTGCTGCCAATTGGCTACTTTCATACCAGAAAGTATAGTTACCTGTGTAGATATTAATTTTACTTCGATCTACATCGGCTACATGAGTACAAACGGTATCCAAAAAGTGACGATCATGACTTACAACAATGGCAGTGTTTTCATAATCGGCTAAAAAATTCTCGAGCCATCGAATGGTCTCAATATCTAAATCATTTGTAGGCTCATCAAGTAATAATATATCTGGGTTTCCAAAAAGTGATTGTGCTAATAATACACGAACCTTTTGCGTACCATTCAAATCTTGCATCAGGGTTTGATGAAACTCATCTGTTATGCCTAAATCAGAAAGCAATTGAGCAGCATCACTTTCAGCTGTATACCCACCCATTTCTCCATATTCGGCTTCTAGTTCACCGGCCTTAATTCCATCTGACTCTGAAAAATCTTCCTTCATATACAAGGCGTCTTTTTGTTGTTGAATATCCCACATTTTCTTATTACCCATCAAGACAGTATTCAATACAGTAAAATCATTGAACTCGAAATGGTTTTGCTTCAACATACTTAATCGTTCACCGGGAGAGATACTCACATTTCCTTTGTTGGGCTCAATTTCGCCACTTAAAATTTTTAGAAAAGTACTTTTACCAGCACCATTGGCGCCAATAATACCATAACAATTTCCCTTTGTAAAATTGATACTGACTTCATCAAAAAGAACACGCTTACCGTATGAAAGCGATACATTATTTGTTGATAACATAGCTGAATATTTTTTACCTTGAAGTAAAAGCGAACACTTTGACTAGCATAGGTTTTTTAAAAGATGCGCAAAGGTAAGGTTTTGATTGAGGAAATGAAAAAGAAAGAATGGTAATTTTAGATTTCCACTAATTAAAGGATTTCTCTCATTTTTAATCCTTGAATCATCATCATCAAGATTAAATAAGACCGCCCTTCTTAAATAAAAAAACCGCCTCTTTCGAAGCGGTTAATTTTATTTCATTTATTTGAATCGAGATATTAGTAATCCATTCCCATTCCACCACCGTGTGGCATTTGAGGCTGAGCTGAACGTGGCTCTGGTTTATCAGCAATTACACATTCTGTTGTTAATAACATACCAGCAATTGAAGCTGCATTTTCAAGTGCAACGCGACTTACTTTTGTAGGATCGATAACACCTGCCTTGTATAAATTTTCATATACTTCGGTACGAGCGTTGAAACCATAATCAGCTTTTCCTTCACGTACTTTTTGAATGATGATTGAACCTTCTAAACCACAGTTTGCAACAATTTGACGCATTGGCTCTTCAAGCGCACGACGTACAATGGCAATACCTGTGTTCTCGTCTTCATTAATTCCTTTCAATTTCGCGATGCTATCAATTGCACGAATAAATGCGGTTCCGCCACCAGGCACAATCCCTTCTTCAACTGCAGCTCTTGTAGCGTGCAAAGCATCATCAACGCGATCTTTTTTCTCTTTCATTTCAACTTCTGTTGCAGCACCTACATATAAAACTGCGACTCCACCAGCCAATTTAGCCAATCTCTCTTGCAATTTTTCTTTATCGTAATCACTTGTTGTTGATTCTAACTGAGCTTTGATTTGATTCACTCTTGCAACTATATCTGTTTTCTTGCCTTTACCGCCAACAATTGTGGTATTGTCTTTATCAATCGAAATGCTTTCGCATGAACCTAAATAAGTAAGATCTGCATTCTCTAATTTAAAACCTTGATCTTCACTGATCACAATACCGCCAGTTAATTTAGCAATATCTTCTAACATTTCTTTTCTACGATCACCAAATCCAGGTGCTTTCACGGCTGCAACCTTAATTGTTCCGCGTAATTTATTGACAACTAAAGTAGCCAACGCTTCTCCTTCTAAATCTTCAGAGATGATAACCAATGGGCGACCAGCCTGAGCAACTTTTTCAAGAATATGAAGGATATCCTTCATGGTTGAAATCTTTTTGTCATAAATCAAAATCATTGGATTTGACAATTCTGAAATCATTTTCTCACTATTTGTAACGAAATAAGGAGATAAATAACCTCTATCAAATTGCATTCCTTCAACAACATCTACAGTTGTTTCGGTACCTTTTGCTTCTTCAACTGTAATGACACCTTCTTTACCAACTTTTGCCATTGCTTGTGCAATCAATTTCCCAATTGTATTATCATTATTTGCAGAAATAGTAGCAACTTGTTCAATTTTTTTATTGTCATTGCCAACTTTCTCTGATTGTAAACGAAGGTTCTCAACTACAGCTGAAACGGCTTTATCTATACCACGTTTTAAATCCATTGGATTTGCACCAGCAGCAACATTCTTAATTCCTTCAGTAATAATAGATTGAGCTAATACAGTTGCCGTTGTAGTTCCATCTCCAGCTGCATCAGCCGTTTTTGATGCAACTTCTT